>JAABUY010002003.1_pt1 | contig 25441 bp, 36 predicted proteins | sample 5560271 | NCBI WGS metagenome assembly JAABUY01 (sample SAMN10711886, study PRJNA513374) | rock metagenome | isolation source: Antarctica rocks | place: Antarctica: Victoria Land, University Valley | reverse complement strand
TTGATTCATCTGAGGCCATTGTGGATGTGTGGCGACGACGAGGTGGACGACAATGTTGATGAGGATGTTTGTGGCTAATGGGGTGGCTCGACTGGGTGGCTGGCTCGACTGGGTGGCGAAGACGTTAGTGACTGTGGTAGAGAACCCACATTATTTTTTTAACCTGGATCCGGGTGAAAAGGTAGCCTCTTTTGGCATGCTCGGACGCCGTTTTACGCGGCCTTTGCACCGGCACCCCTGCCAACGCCCATGCCGCTCTGGCAGCCACTAACTTCACTCCCATGAGATAGCGCTTGTCGGCTGCGTGCCCACATCATCCTTCTGCCCTTCACCAGCATCTTTCACATCTTGAAGGTGATGTCCATAACGGTTACATGATGATGGGCCGACTGAGCGAAACGGCAGCCAGATGTATGATTGCGACACCAGAAGGATTCCTGAGTGCCCGGGGTCCCCCCGGGGCCCTTACCCGTAAGCCAAAAATGGCCTCTGCCCATGGCCATAAATAAGTCAGTACCTTTCCCTTCTTCCTTCCCTCTTCTGATGTTTCTCTCCATACTTTTCCCCAACGTTTCTCTCTCCTGGCCTGGTTTGCCAGTATCCCCAGTCTCCGTCTGACTTACTATGGTTCGTCGCAAAGTCCCATGCCACGCCCCCCGGGCGGCTTCCTCTACGTCCCAATCTCTTACTGCGAAGGACCATGTGTCTGCACGCGACTATTACAATCGGCGATACAAAGAGGTGGACAAGAAACGTCGGTCTACGGGTCTCTACGAGGAGTCCACAGAATCACATATTAATAGGATGGAAGGTCTGTGGAGAGAGTACGTCGAATGTCCCTCCTTTCGCTCTATGGGTCCTACTGACCAACGAACCTTGCTAGGTACTGCAAGGTGGTGAACATCGACCCATACCACACGCTCAAGAAGGTCCCCGCGGGGAGGATCAACAACTTCTTTCACTGGATATGCAACGAGTACACCGTCCGGAAAGTCAGCTCCGTCACCACGTACTGGCACCAGCTTAGCCAAGTGTACATCAACTACAAGGGTCGACGGATCAGTCCGCTGGTGTTGAAAAAAGTCTACGAGGTACGCACGAACGCAAGAGTACTGAACAGTGCTAATGAAGATGGATCAGTTCATTGTTGGGCCCCTGGCACAAGAGCATGGCTTGGATGACAGCGAGACGGACAAACCCTTGTTGGACGTGGAAGACTTCTTGGAGGTGCTCCGTTGTCACTGGGTGACCGACACCAACTCCTTCCCGCACGAACGCCAGCGGGTGCAGGTCGCCACCCTTCTCTTGCTGGCCGCGGTCACCGGTTCTCGTCCTGGGGCGCTGCTGGGGATCACCTACGGCGATATCGATCTGTTCGTCTTGCGCGACAAAAAAACGGGTGAGGTGGCTCTGACCCTGCAGCTTCGCTTGAAGAAGACCAAATCACGACAGAAGCGAAAGCGACCGTGAGTTAGAACCCTCTCCCTACCGCTCAGAGATATTGACTCTAACACAGGAAAACCTATACCTTCTTTATGGATAACAATCCAATCTTCTGCGTGATCTCCCATATCGTCGCTCTTGCTTGCGATGACGAAGCCTTCCGGTTCCCTGATACCACCCCCCGAGTGGTATTCACGCTCGGAGTGCGCCCTGGGTTGAACTGTCAGCCAATCCAGTGGCACGAGGCAATTAAAGACAAGCCCGTCTTCCGCGCATCCGGCTGTCCGGACCGAGGAAAGGGTGAAGAGACGCACGAGCCCCTTCCCTACAGCCGATACCAGGAATGGGTGAAGCGTTTGGGAGAGGAGACCGGCTTCGTGCAGGTTTTGACCACTTATTGCCTCCGTCGAGCGGCGGGTAACGCAATTAACGGTGAGCCTCACCGAGTTTGACTCAGGTACTCATTGGCTAACTGAGATAGACGACCCCAACTCGAACGAGGCGGTGCGCAATCTGGTGCTCGACCACGCCAGTTCGATGATCTTCCAGCGGAATTATCTCTCCTGAATGATTCGTTACGACACGCAAGCGGCTTATCGAGGCACCGCGTCGCGAGGGGACTTGATCGTCGCTTCTCACCGGATGAGCCGCATGATCGATCCTCGTCGACCTCGCGGGCCCTCCCTCCAACAATTGCAGCACTTACGGCAGGATACGGGTATCCAAGAGCTGCGCAAGCACCAGCAAGACCTCTACGAGCAGATCCGCGACAAGTTTAGGTATATTTACCGGGCAGAAGGTCAGCCGGTCTATGACGAATACCAGCAAGTCAAGCGGGATGTCGATCGCATTCTCAAAGAGAAAAGGCGGGCACTCAAGGCTCAATTACAAGGCGACTACGACGCGGCAGCTCCGATGCAAGATATGCTCGCGCAACTAGCGGTTAAAGATGCCGTCCTCTCCCCTGTTCAGCCTCCTCCAGTCCCAGTCGAGTATGCCTTCGAGGAACGCGCACGTATCGCCCAGGCCTTCTTCGATCCGCCTTCGTCCGCCAAGTGTGATGGGAACCTTGATCGGCAGATCTCCATTGTCGATGACTTGGTCTCGTTGTGCACTCGTCAAGAACGTCGTCCTCGGAAACCCCGTCGATCGTGGGAGGATGATACTGCGACAAGCTCCTCGGATGACACTACTGACGTGGAAATCAAATCGGAATTCTCAGATTCCAACAGAAACCGCCAATTCAGAAGTCTGCAGCGACATGACCGCTAGGCAGAAGTTCCTGGAGATGCTAAGAGAAGAGACGACAAAAGATATATCGGAACACTACTCGGCCATTGATGTCCTTTCCCTTTGTGCAGCAGGCGAGATGTCCACGCAGGCACGTCACCGACGCCTGAAGGAGTATCTGATGAACTTATCAGATTGCGTCCAGATGAACAGAGACAATGCTCGGACCCTCTTCTCTGCACGGCATTTTACTGCATTCTTCGGATATGCTTGCGAGCACTTCGCCCGGACTTTCAAAGACCCTTTTGACTTCATCAAGGTGTCCCGGCTTCGATTTCCTGTGTGCTCAACTTTGGACCAGCATTTGTTGAGTTTCTTGTCAAGAGTTAAAACAACCGAAGAAGTGACGAAGTTCGCAGTCCCTATTATAGCTTCCACTTTTTTTCTCGACAACTATCCCCCGGATATGCATCGTAAGCCGAGTTCCCTCCGGCACCGCCGCGTGAAGATGGATCTAGAACTGCTGATCACCTTGTAGTGTTTGACCCTGCCGACATTTTCAGGGTATTGTATCGAGACACTTGCTATAAGATAGGCAGAAGCGGAGTCCTGATGCATGATTCAAAGCATCTCTTATTACCAACAGGTTTCGTCCAAATGGTGGAAAGTCAATTGGTCAAATGCTTTGCTAGCTTTATCCAAGGTGATCACATGACCGCTTCAAGGATCCATGGAGATAATCTTCGGCGATTCGAATCATACTGGCGCCAGATGCGAAGTGATAACACCTGCCTTGTGTGCATACGGCGCAAACCTCAGTATGGCTTGCCCTGTGGGCATTCAATCTGCGAGAACTGCGTTCGTGTTTTTGGAGAGTGCAACGCGAAAGATTCTCTGGTTTTTGAGGTTCACAAGTGTTTTCTCTGCGGTCTGAAGACAGCGGAGATGATTGTGAAAGTGAAAGCGCCCGGTGCTGGCATCCGGGTTCTTAGTATCGACGGGGGTGGCACACGTGGGATAATGCCTCTACAATTTTTGCAGCTCTTGCAAGACAGAATTGGCCTCCCATACCCAGTTCAGGACAATTTTGATATTGCTTATGGGACAAGCTCGGGTAAGTGGCCCGTTCTTAGCTGGGTGGCTTGCCGCTTATAAACACAGGGTTCTTGATTATCGCTGGGTTGTTCCTCAACGAATGGTCAATTGATGATTGCACAGTCACCTTTGAGAGCCTTGCAAAGGTGGCATTCAGACCGCGCAGAGTTTCTCATATCCTCATCCTCTCCCGCCTCCAGCAGTTCGTTGTCTCATACTTAGCAGACAGTCTGTATTCTGCAGATGATTTGAAGGTTGCTTTGAAAAACAGCTTTGGGAAGCAACAAAGTATCCTTGATTACTCGCATGCTACAGCCAGTGGCGCAAAGGTTGGCCTATCGGTAACTACAATCTCAGAAACATCATCTTGTATATTCACAAATTACAACAGGATAGGAATGCGAGCTCAAGACTGTGGTAGGCGGTCTAGAAAACTAAGGAAGCAAGAGTGCAATGCTGAGGCTATGTTAGGGTATCATGTTATACCGGCGCAAGATGGGTTCAGGAGAGTGCAAGTATGGGAAATGTGTGTCAATCATTCATGTCTGTACTGTTTTCTTCTTCAGCTGATACGATTTGCAGCGTCAGATGTGGATCCGCAGCACCTTGGTTCATGATTCTCTTGCAACCAAGCTTCTGAGGCACTAATCAGATATGATAGGTTCTTCAGACCCAAACACATCCCTGAGGTGAGAATCTTTTAAGATGGAGGGCTATGGCGAAACAACCCCGTTGACATAGCTCTGTCGGAGGTTCAGGCCATTTAGCCAGAAGTTGAGGGTCCTGAGCTTGTTGTATCTCTGGGCACCGAATTCTTGCGTGAAGGAGCTGACCCTCCATGTATGTCTGGTCCTCGCAGTATATGGAAAGACGGTTTCATTCCTAGACTGTATCGGGCCTTCATGTCATCCATGAGTGGTAGGAGATTTTGGCAGGAACTCCGCAACTGTAGTAGGGCGGACAAAAAAGCGCAGTATTTCTGTTTTGACATTGAATTTGAGGGTAGTGAATCCCGATTAGATGACACCACTAATATGCAGGAACTCAAATCCAAAGCTTGAGCAGAACTCATCAGTTCTAGAGAGTTAGATAGTCTGACTCAATGCATGGTGGCATCCCTGTTCTACTTTGAACTAGAATCTCCTTCAAAGAAGGACAAAGAACAATACTTGTGCGCTGAACACATCTTATGTCTTTTGCGCTTCAACAAATCTGCATTTAGCATACTTCTCAATCAACTATCAAAGAGCTCCGCGAAATTTTTCCTTGAAGATCAGCAGATTCAAGGTCAGGTTGAAGATTGCTCATTCATGAACAAAGGAGATTTCAGAAAAAGGATCAAGTTTCAAGTCAGAGATCTATAAAGCAAGACTTTCATCTATCTCAAGGAAGGATCTTCCCCACAGAGGCAAATCAGTGGCTCTCTGTTCTCAATGAATAAGCTATGTTCAGCTCAAGGTCTCTATGCTCACATTGGTAGAGCAGACCACAAAAAGAGAAAGGGTTCCGGTGCTACAGTTCTGTCAGCAGAAAAGCGGCGACGATTGTAATCCTTTAGACTTGGTGTTGAGAGCATATTTGAATATCAGATCACCTGTTCTATGATGAGAAGAGCATAATTGAGGTCTTCTTGACTTGAAGATGTAAATTGGACAAACAAAACGGGTTCTATCTCTAAATCCTGGTCTTCACTATCATGTTTCAATCATGGTGCAAATTCAACTTCTCATGTCATAGTGGGATTGAACAGGCGCTCATAATGGTGATCATTAAACGCTTATTTGAGCTCCTTCTTTACAACTTGATTATCTTCTCTCTGACACATTTAAAGCAGTAAGTTCTCTGTTAATTGTTCTTTTAATGTTGACTTGAATCTTCTGTCTGAATGTATCAATGTTAGCAACTTCGATGTATCATTTTTTTTTGAGCTCAAATGACTATTTCATGCTCAGGTTGTGGCTTATAATTCTTCAGTGGCCTGTTCGAAGCCATCTATTTGTTGATTACCCAGCCCCATTTCAAGCCCATGAGGATATCTCTCAGCTCATCATGCCTCTCAATGAAGATTCTTATCTGAGGATTGGTCAACAGCCATTTCCTTGTAAGGATCATCATAAGGATCTTGAGGGTTCTGGTGGACAGCCTGTTGTTGAATGGAAGTCTGGGCAGAAGGTCACGATCTCATGAGTAGCCACCAGCTTATCTCAAGGGCACACTGACTCAACTGCGCTGCTTAGTCTCTTTGATAGTACGAATAGCACTGGGCCCACAATGCACAACCCGGGCGCAGCTCATTCCGGCGGATCATGTCAGGTGGCTTTCTCATACGACAAAGGCGAGACTTGGGTGGTTGTCCAAAACTGAGAAGGCAATTGCCCTAGAGTGGCTACCCCTGGGATTGTCACCAATGTGTATGCAATCAATCAGAAGTACACTTTTACAATCCTGAGCAATTTCTCAACAAAACAGCGGGTCATCTTCTCTTGATAGATAGATCTATGTTCAGTTGAGATAGTCTGTGCTGATGTCATGAGCAGGACCTGAGTTAACACTTTCAGCAATTGGGAGTTCTATATGTCTTGTTCTTCAGTCAATATAAATGGAAGACACAATGAATCCATCACAGATCCCAAAGGTCCTTCACTCTTAATCGCCAACCTCGATCCAATTTGGGATCAATGTCACACCAATGATGCAACATCTCTAGTATATCCAAGCAAATACCGTGGTATCATGGCGACAGAGCTAGCGGCTGTGGCTTTGGGATTACAAGCTTTTCCGGTCAACAATCCTGACGGCTGCAGTTCGGACAACAGGACTCTTCTGGAGCTTCTGAGAAAGCCTGCAAGCACTTTTAAGAGTGATGATCAGGACACTCCCAATCCTAATAGCTTGATAGCTTTGACTTCATCAACTACTGCCTCTAGCGTTAAGGCTCCGTCAAGGGTTATCCAAGTTGTCAAGCCACCGCTTTCAGATCCACCTCTGGGCTCACTTGAAGCAATATGGGATGGAGAGAAAGACTTGTGTTACTGACAAGAATCTACCATTATTGACGCAGATATCCCGAGGGGCTGTTCACACACTTCCTGTTCTTCCTCTTTGGAGAAGGCACTGCGAAGATGTCCAGTGACTTTCACCCACCGTTGGTGGATATGATGATGGAATCCAGGGACCAGAATGATACAGTTAACTTCCGTCTCAATGTCAAGGGACACACAGCCTTGAATGATGTTGCCTTCTTTGTCTGTGCTTAAGAATTTGTCAACAATGAAGATCAAAGTGACTAATCCTGTATTCTCACCGACACATTTGTTGTCCTTGGTATAGTAAGAATAACTGATCAGGCACCAATTCTAGTCCTGTTGACTGGCGACGGTGATGGCGTAGTATGACAGACCACATAGTTTCATGCTTCAACTGTTCTCAGCCTTTCAAGACGGATTCATTCCCACTGATGGCGGCCACCGTCTCGAGGGTCCCGACATGAATGGACAAGATTTCCTTGAAGGCAGGCTTCAAGGAGATAGACAGCATCTTCTTTGCTTCGAATACAGCCTTGGTATGTAGGTATCAGCTGCTGGTTGGAGCTGTCAGGATGAACAAAACCTGCAGCAGCTTCATCAAGTCCAAACATGACTCGCAGGAGGCTTGAGTAATAAGCAGCCGCGACAGACCAGCCTTCACTGACTACCCTGATTGACCTTTTGAATAGCCATTGTCGACACACCTTCTTTGCCTTGTCGTAACCCCAGACCTCCACGTCCTGGGCTGTGGGTTCAAGAGGATTATAGTGAAGGTCGATGTCCGAGTCAGGGAACATCTTACCGAGCGTGCTCTGTGCGATAAGACAATATGACTTGAGGAAACAATTTCCCACGATCCATCGTTCAGCTTCTCAATATTAGGCACCTCAAATACCAGCCCAATCATTTCGCTTACTTACTTCCTTGGAATACCCCTTCATTGATCTCAAATTAGTCCCGAGGTCTGCATTCCAAGCTTTGCAGATACGTGGCTCATCATCAATTCCACAAGATTGTCTCGGGCTCCTCACATTCCGAGGATTCTCTGTCGTGGAGTAGTTTAGGAGCAGTGTGTAATTTGGTTTTTGGACCTACCCGCATGAGCATGGTTCTTTCAACGTGGAGTCATACTGACTTTTCTTTCAAACTCGAGAAGTTGATCCATGCTTGTAGGAAATCCACAGACCAAGCTCCTGAGTTTATCTGGATTCTTTCCCGGACGTGTTTCATATGAGGTGAGGTATAGAGTCCAACCTTGGCCGGGTAGCCGGTCTTGAGACGATATCCTCTAAGAATAGAATCGATAAAGGCACAAGTACCGCCTTTACCTTTCGTCCCTGCGACATGTATAACGCTCAAATGTTTGAGATCGGCCAACTAGGATCTCTTGTCAGCGTCATTCATTATTTCCTTAGTAGAACGCTGCTGATTACTGAATACCCAACTCTCTCAAGCCATCTTCTCATTTCCACTACCCCACTTTTGTTTGATTTACGTCCCATCCGTCGATTCTCCTCCAAAGTTGCGAATCCTGTTTGTAGACTATTGAGACGTTCTATCGCATCCTATGCAATCAATCTCAGCTGAGGTAGAAAAGTCTCTTGGAGTCGGCGGACCTTGTAGCTTCGATTTGCACTCCAAGATCCGAGAGACCTCTGAGAGAACATCACGTCCTTCTTCTTCCTCAGAAATGAACCGTTTATTCGAGGCTCGGCAAGACTGAAATATCGCTTTATGCACTGCATCGGAATGTTTGGGATGTTTGAAGTCTTAAGTCACCTTGGCTATAGTGCGTACTCTACAGTACGGAGGTCTCGGAAAGATGCGGAGTTTGCTAGTGGATAAAAGTTTTGCCTAAGCCGTTCTAAAGGTATTAATAAGACCAAATTTCTTTGGTCTGGTGGCTATTGTGCCTGGTGGACGTCGATCTGGTATAGGTTTGAAAGACAGAGATCTTTAGTTGGCCTGGGCGGGGCGGAGACCACTGTCACGGTCTTGAGAGGTGAGGTTTTGAGAGTAGAAGTGTTGGTTGTTGAAGGCAAACAAACTGTGGCTGAGGAACACAGTTGGGCGCCAGCAGGTGAGACCATTGCCTCCCACTTCTGACGCAGTATCACCTGTACCTCACTAGGTGAATGGTTTTGCCGTAGTAAAGACTCGATCGCTTGGTCGAGGATATCTGACATCTTGCTTACTGAAGGCTGTTTGTGATGATGAGCTCGAACGGCTCTGTAGGTACACCCGAGTCCGCTCGCTTAACTGTGACCCGTTTTGCGGTTTGCGAGACGTGAACCGGGTCATCCCTCACGTGAGGTGTAACATCTACAAGGGGCAAGCGAGCGGCAGGGGGATTCGACTCAGTGTTACTATTTATAGTGTTGTTAAGGTACAAAGGCATATGCTAGAGCCGAGCCCTTACTATCACTACACCACGCTCTTGCGAGGGCGTCCGAGTTGATAAATGGTGAAGATGTTGGACCTGGTACTCGAACTATTGAGTACCCTGGATCAGTGAACTACACCTGTATCAGCGGACTTCCTGTATTCACCGCAACATGTCAGACCTTTTGAACAAGGTTCATCTTCTAAGTAATCATATCAATCACCTATCTGATCCCGCTGACCCACTGTGGGCTGCTCCAAGCCCCCATTACAGTATGATAGACTTGAGCCGGCCTCGTCTTGACGTTGCACTGCTGCAATCTGTCGCTAAATTGATTGGTCTGAATGGTTGGTATGCGGTATCATCGCAGCATTCTGGCACTCCCCCTCCCCTTCATCCCGTACAAGGCCGAAGGGGGTTGCAGTCAAGCTCCAGGCCATCCAATCCAAGTGTCTACGTACGATCACAGGAGCATATAGGGCCACCCCTGTCCGCACACTGGAAACAGAGACCTTCATTCCCCCCCTGGACCTTTACCTGGACGGCAGGGTTGAAGCATACCATAATCGTACAAGGCACAGCAGGACAAAGGAGATCACCGAGGAGGCATGCTGGCTGATACAGCGGTGTACAAGGAGGCCCAGGCTCACCGCGGCTGCCCCACTGGCCGTACGAGAGAAGTTGGCCACTGACAGGTACCAGGATGGGAGCAAGGTGCCAGAACCGAAACAGGGAACCAGACTGAAGAACACTGATGGCTATTGCGGAATATCTCCAATTCTTTGTGTAGTGACTCATTCCTTGCCCTCGCCATCATGGATCGTATCGGAAACTCTGAAGAACAAGATCGATATGACCTTCAACTTATATCAGTTCAGTTCGAGTCTTCAAATTTTGTCTCCGCATTCACAAGATAAGCGTCCAAAAATAGCATGTTATACCTGCCCACCTCATCGTCCTGGATGAGAACAATAAGTGGCTCGTTTGCCAGCCTTCTTGTGAACCCATGAGTCAGAAGACAGCCCAGAATCCTTGCTGATCTAACGGCCTGCATCGTTCCTGGTGAAAGGTCTCCTACTTCGTCACGGAATGTCTGCCAGAACTTTTCTTGCAGAGTGGCATGGTCTTTGTATTGCGTCCAGCCATTCTTCCGATGCAGTGTACCCGAAAAACTTTGCACCGTGTACAGGTTTTGTCCAAACGGGCAAATGATTGCCTCAGCCCAGTCGATGACGCCAGTGAGCCGTCCGGAGGCTTGCTCAACCATTATATTGCAGAAACTAAAGTCGGAATGCAACAAAACCAATGGCAGGAGGGAGAAAATTGATGACATAGATTCTAGGCACTGTTGTATAATTGGATGGAATCTGGGTGGGAGGTGGCAGAGCAAGAGTCGGAGATCTGTGGGTGGCAGACTTTCCATAGCACTGGACGATGAGATTGAGAAGTGAAGCGCGAGAGGAGGTTGGAAGTGAGAGCCGCACGACCCCACATCCTGACCGCGCCAATGCCAAGCACCAATCGACGGCGCTTAACTCAAACCACTCCAGCTACTTGCTAACGATCTTCTCAATCAACATGTCCAACCCTGGTTCGACAGGACTGTTCGCCCGGGCACAAAGAGAAAAGCGACTCTGCGCCGTTGCAATGAACGATGTTCAGTTTTTGGCCTTTCATCAAAGCACAATATCCGCAATCGGGACCGAAGGCCTTTCAGGCTGTTCTGTGGTTATGGTCACCTCGCAGCACGGAGCAATCCTGGCGCACATCCCCCCACGGCCCTCGATGGCTGATCCACAGGACCAACATGCCGGTGACCAAAATGTGCAGGGTGTACTTTTGGCGCAGCTCCTCTCTGGAGTCTGGGCCGATGCTCTGAGGCGCCTGCCATGAGACGGCGAAGAAACTGCCTCTGTTAGCATTGTTTGCAACGTCCAGACGTGGAAATGATATGGAAGGTTTACCGCGCAAGGTCCACAATGAGATTCGCTCGCAGGGAAAAGTTTTCTTCGGAATTTGCGGTGTATTTGTTTGCAAGGTGAAACTCGAGATAGCTGACACCTCGAATTCTATCCATGGAATACACGAAAACTGGCTCTTGACTTATATCTCCCAGCTGTTCGTGATAGGTGGTGGCAGGAGCTAGATTCCCATGAATCTTTCTCGCGAGGGCCGCAGTTTTAAGACTCAGCGGTAGTGGTTCCAGGCGGAATTGGACAACGAACTCCAATTGCGGGCCACCGTAGACGGTGTAGCTACAACTTCCTTGGATTGGGACTGGTATTATGCGGCCCCCAACTAGGGATGCAGCTTTCCCGTCGCAAACCTCACGCGTTACAGACGTCTTTGTGAAGAAATCGGCAATGGAGGCGTCAAGGGAGTAATTAACATAGATAGACATGACGACGGAATTTATGTGTATCGAATGTAATACAGGCGCATGGCCGATATGAGAGAGAACGTGCGCGCCGCAGGTAGGGTCTGCTGCAAGATGAAATTAATGTAGATGGCGCTGGAATCGGTAACTGTGTAGAGGTTGGTGAGTAAGCCCTTGCCTTCGAGTCCGATGTTTGTTTACCTCAGAAGCTGTAGGCTGACGAGCATTAAGTCACTTGGACATCACATCACATGACTTGAAGTGTATATTTTGAGCGATATACCAGAACGCCCTTTCATTCCGTCACTAAATACTGCCACTTTATAAACCGATCATCAAAGAATATAAAGCTAGCTAAAGCCGTGACGATTCGGCTGACCCTAAAGTCGTTCCTTTGCACCGCTCCTTTCCAGCAGATCGCTGCGATGGCTTTCTCAAAGTACTGTGCCATCGTGAAAGACATTCCTCACTCGCGTGGCGCGAAGACATCGTCTACTCGGACGGGGATCTCAACAACAGCCGTCGATTCAGACAAACCATTGCCCCTTCTGTATAGCCCACGGTTGCGCGCTTTTAGTGACCGGCACAGAAGCATCGAGTTCGTCAGCCTGTTGAGCGGCGAAAGCCAAGGTCGTCACAGTCATTGTATTTGAGGTCATCATTGAGTCGAAGCACTATGCTTTAAAGATGGCACGACTCAACCCATTTGTCTTATCATTGCAGCTGAAATGGCAGCTGATTTCTGAACCTAGTTCAAGTTCTACGACATAGCTGAGCATGGAACCAGACTGGCCCGTCTAGGTGTACCACGGGATATGACTATTGCACACTTAGATCCGTTCTAAGCAGAATGTCGTGCCTATGGTCGCATTGACGAAGAAAACCGTAACGGCGAGGTTGCGGTACGTTGCTATGGCTTCACCGCCGTCTCAGCCTTGCAAGAAGATTTTCTCTACACGACTTTCGATGTTTCAGGGTGGAACCGACCGCCGGAGGAGTATGATCTACCTGTTGAGCAAAGGCAATCTTTCCGCGCCATCGTCAAGGATCTGGTCCAGGATGAAGCTCCGTTCAGGGAAAAGATGATTGCACGCATGCGCAAGGACCTGATCTCGTTGCGGAGAATGGCGGTCTTCGTTCGAGATGTAAGGAAAGACAATTACAGAGGCGGCAAACTGATCGACTTCAGTGTTTCCTGGACGGCACCGCACATCATGCTCTCGGAGAGAATCTCGGGCGAGGAGCAGATTGAGGAAGAAATAGAGTGGGAGTTGGCCTCATTCGACACGATGATTGAAGAGTCAGGGATTTCAACTTGGGTAAGGGCTACTCCTAACAAAGAGTACATGCGCAAGCTTCGTCCTCGCGGTTGAGGCAGAATAACCGGAGTGCTTGGGAATGTTGGCATATTGACCTCAGCCTACTCTCTGGTACCGTGCTCGTGCGAGCCACGAACCCAAAGGGACGTCTTACACGTAGATTACTCTCGAGAACCAGACATATGACCATATCATCGTCCTTACGATACGGATACAGGTACGTCCATTGCGCTCTCAGAGACGAGATCTACGCATAAGCTAACGCAGAAGGCTACCTGAGGAAGAGCAAGGGACATTGTAGGGAATTACGAGCAGAGGCTGAGAGCAGTGCGTCAGGTGTGTTTTCTGGCATGGCCAGTCTGAACTTCCTGACCGAGGATTGAATACAGTCCACGACGTGGGCGGGGTTACGGAGGTGAAGTCCGAGAGTGGGGAAATATATACCAGGCTGAGACGATCCGATTTCAGTACTTGAGCGGATGTTATTCGGAGATGCTGAGAAAAGGGCGTGTATGGATAATCTCCTCACATTCGAAAGGGCTGGTTACTGATCCGCCATCCTACGTGAGTCAAGGTAGACTTGAAGTAGTTGGTACAGCAAAGAGAGATCATGTAGCTTCTCTACCACGAGGGTCTACTGTGTATAAATCAATGGTTAAGAGTTGCATAAGGACAATAAACTTGAGGATTATTATTAATGGCCCTCTGTGACTCCGCTCACCATAGCAAGGTGCGCAAGGACTCAGTCTGCAGCGCTTTATAGGGTAAATAGGACTGGGGAACATTTCTGGGAGCTCGGTCAGAGCCCAGGCTAGACGCCGAGGTCAGCGCTACAGTTTGCTACGCAAATTGTGGCAATGGCCGCGGATGTTGGTGAGGGCGGGGTTCCGGGGATGTTTGCTAGGGGAAGGACACGCGAACACGGCCACTCAAACAGTCGAGAATCGAATAGATCGCGATCGCCATTCGATGGCAGCGCCTATAGCAGGTCATCTTACTTCAGCAGCGCCCACAGCTGCCAATCTCAGCAAGGGGATATCAGCCGGACACCGAGTCGCAAACGGCTGTTCAGAGACGCCGACATCACGCCCACGCCGAGAAGCAGATACATGGACTTGGCGGGGACGACGGAGGGGCTGGCAGACACTACAGCAGTGTTGGACATCCTACAAAGGATGGAGCAAAACCAAGAGATGATGAGAATGGAAAACCAAGCGTTGAAGGAGGAGCTCTCACGAGCCAGGCAAGAGCTGCAGGATGAGCTATCGCAAGTCAGACAAGAGCTGCAGGAGGCCCTACAGCCCCTGCGCGCCCGACGGTAGGGACGTACGTCGAGGTCACGGCAGCCGGTGACAGAGAGGGCTTCAAGCTGCACCAAAGCAAGAGCACAAAGCGCAGAGCAGGCCAACAGGCGAAGGACAGGTTCCAGAAGGTGGTGGGAGCGACGGAAGAGATGAGACGAATCGTCATCACGCGAGCTACTCGAAGCGGGATTCCCGGCACATGTATTCTGGCAATGATAGTACGTGTGTTGGATTCAGAGGGTCCGTCAAAGAAGAGGTTAATATTCAGGTCGGTTTTCTCCATCCTGTGAGATAAGAGGTGAAGCTGTGATGAGATTAGAGGGTGTACGCTGCTGACAATGATGGTCGTCATGTGTGCGGATATTGTACACTTATTTGGTGGGGCTGATGACTAAGATAGGGTTTTCGCCGGTATCCCCACAGGATTCTGGTATAAACATGCTGATCTTCTCTTCTGTCTCTCAAACACACTATGAGATTACGGAGTTCACATGCTTGCGAAGGTCGCTGAAAGTCTATAAAGTGAAGAGATTAGAAAGGTTTAGAATGGGGACGCTGCAGCTCAACATACATCTTGAATAGCTATTGCCATGGTAGATGATGGATGCTGTCACTCTGCACGAGCATGGATCAGCACAGAATGATCATGTTGTGATTGGATTTTTTTGTATCAAAAAAGACGATTTCTGCTGAGTCCCGGGTCGAATTGTATATGAAGCTGGAGCTCAGGAGGGCGTGAGACGTAGGGAGTGCATTCCCGACTCCTTATGTCGTCGTACTCGACAATGCTACTGATACCGTCCTCGAAATGAAATGACTTGAGGCGGTTGGTGTTGTGCTCAGACCGGAGCGATGCTGCAGCATCCGGTCCCACCGGCTTTACGATGAGGATGGTGTTTGTATAGTCGAATTCGGCCATCGTAGGGCAGGATTTCAAGGACGAAATTATAAGGAATGACAGTAAGATTGCTCTGATTTCAGATGGAAAGAAGAATGAGAGGAAGGGGGTCCCATCATATCTATATGGTAAATGTTATGGAGGGTATGTGATAAGGCAATAATGCATTGATAGGCTCTCAGCGATCATGAGAAATGCACGTCTAGCCGCCCATCAGTAGAAAGGTGTTATTGGCCTGGGGTATAAGTCACAACTTCTGATACCCCGCATCATCTGTGGCGCTAACGCTTGCTTAGTCAACTCAGCTCGCTTCCAAGGTTTTTGCCCAACCACCGTCTCCGTTCTATCTACAACATCATCTTCTCTCCCTCCTCTCATCAAACCATCCCTTATGGCTGCATCTTCTTTCGTAAACGAGACTTGTCATTCTTACTTTGCGGATCTGAAACACGTGAATCGTCGCTTGGAATGGAATCCCTACCCCCGGGACAGAGGAGAAGCTATGCAAGAGTTGTGGTGGGACTGGATGGACAGGAGGGACAGGGACATGGTATCGGGAAGCGTCTGGCGGTACAATAGGGAGCACGCCCTCGAAGGTGCCAAAGGATGCGCTGAACAATATGCACGACCCCTGGCCAACTACCACGGCGGCAGAATCATATTGGACGCTGAAGACCCTGGGGAACATGCCTCCGACTATTCATTTTGGTTCGCCAGAGCAGAATATTACAGATTGGAGCATGAGAAACTCGAGGAGGAGGATTATCATCGGGCCAGTAGGTCAGTGACACCAGGAGTGGCCTATCCAGGTCTGCCTTGGTATACCGAACTCAATCGCGCCAAGTGTGAAGCAGGAAATGTAGCTCGAATGCTAGCCGATTTCCCTGCTGGCAAGGCTTTATTAGAGGCTGAAATCACGGGAATTTGACCAAAGATGGCGACTACTGGTGGAGCCTAGAGAATTTTCAAAAATCTCCACCCGAGGTTAAGGATCACGGAGATTCTATCACGGATCCGGACTACTGGCGGAGCAAAAAGAAACTCTACAGTGCTCAACTTAAGATCGAGCTGGAAAGGACGAAACTTGAACGCGCCAAACGCTCTGCAGACTTGAGAGCCCGAGACCTGGCCACTTTCCCTGCCGGCACGGCCTTCTTGGAAGCCGAAGACCATGGGGACTCTGCGACGGACCCTGGATATTGGTGGAACAAGAAGAAGTATTATGAAGCCGAATATAAAAAGCTGAAGCAAGAATTTTGGGAGCGATGGAAACGTACCCATCTAGAAGGCGGAGAGATCCCTCTTGAGTCTCTAGAATGCGGAGAATGCCCTCCTGAGGCTCTAAATGCCTCTAGACCAAAGACAAGAGCACGGGAGTTGTCGGTGCCCATAGAGCGTCGCAGCGCCAGAGTCACTAGGAGTACCACACAGCGAGAAAAAGGGACAGACCGGCCACTCTCGGGGGCCATTGCGAGCAGTCCAAATTCGGATGCGAATAAGACAAAGGATGCACGCTCTACCGAGCGCCGCCAAAGCAAGAACAAATACCGACGGCAGAATGCACACGTGGCAGAGAGAAAGCCACCGCCACCGTCACCGTCCCAAGCCTGCTCTGTTGACCAGAGACCATACAATGGCTACGCGACCCCCAGATCCGACGAATCAAGAACACGACGGTCAACGATCAAGGAGCTGTGCAAGGGCTCAACACAACAAAGACGTCACAAGGTTACAGACAGAATTTCGGACGAGGAACAGAAGAAGTCATATTTGCAATCGCAAAATCCTTACGTGACTCCGAGCTCCCCAGATTTCTCCACACTAAGAGCACGACAACGTCGTAAACGCAAGGATGTCGCACGGCAGAAACGTCGCCTAGATGGGGATAGTACTTACCTCGAGTTAAGGGCAGTATCACAGCCAATCTCTTCACGTTTACGCAGCAGCAAAAGGGAACACTCTGACATTGGCTAATGGGAGAGGCACGCTACACCGTCGCCATCCTCAAAAATTTGCAACATAATTCTAGGATGCTTTTTGTATGATGTTGGCTTGGACGAAGAGGTTCCAGAGATAGACCATGGTGGCTCGATTTGATAACGAGATGGTAAATGCAGAGTAGCTGGGGTGCGAACATTGGTGTCTCGGTAACCGGGCGTTTTTGTCCGGTGTATACATGTCACCCGCAAAGCTGGGGTATTCAGCCTTGGTGAACAGCCAGATGTCACGGCATACAATATTAGGTAGATAGGGGTTCGTGTCCCAACCTTCTAGTGCATTTATAAGCTATTTTAACTACGAAGAAGAAAGTGTAACTATACAGGCTCTGGCATGGAGATATAGCCAGAGGTGCTGCAGCTATCCCTGTTCGGGATTAGTGGACAAAGAGCCTTAAGCCTTTGTCTCTTTATTCTGGATACCGTGGCTATCTCCATGCTCTTAACTCCATGTCACCTGACAGCCAACCATATGTCTGATGGCCCTAGGGCAGAGGTCCATGACACTACCCCCCCTTTTATACCCAGGCTCGTCCCGAGCCTTCTTAACCTTTCCATGCAGGCTTATTATCATCGGGATGCTCTTCCAATTCGGTGTCTTTTTCCCAAGCTTCCAACCATTCTTGTAGACGTATCGGTGGCCCTGGCCGTAGCAGATACTCAGCATGGAACTCCTTGATCAGATGTGGAGAGCCTTTGAATCCCTCGGCATCGTAGTAGTCAGGATCCTCGTCGTATCCTTTCCATCTTGCCCGGTACTGTAGCTTCCGGTGATGTACCCTAGAGGCCAATAAGGCTTCAACCTCCCACTCGAGTTCACCATTGACTTCCATTGGCGGTTCGGGTTCTTGGTGCTGTCCAGGCAATGGATCTTCTGGTGCCTTTCGTAGTTGGTCGGCATGGAAGATTGGGTGCATCTTCCAATGTGCCGGCAAGTTCAACCTATAGGAGTGCCCCACCTTCTCGGTAATTGTCCAGGGCTCCGACGTTTGGGTGTCTAGCTTCCTGCTAGGCCGATCAACCTTCCAACCATCCTTCAAGACGAATACCCTATCTCCTACATCGAAGTCAGGTTCCCTTCTTTTCTTGTTGGCTTGGCCAGCCTGTTGCCGTTGGGCTTCCTCTATCCTGGCTCTTGCGAATTCCCATCCCTTTTCGATATGTCGGATCCATCCTTGTGCCTCCTCTCGGTTAAGGCGTTCCTTCGGAGTGGCGGGCTGTTTGGTTCTGTGATCCCAATCAATAGACATCCTGGGTACATAGCCTTGCTCAATCTCAAATGGCGTCATGCCTGTGGACTCGTGTTGGAGACAACCCTGGGCGAAGTCCATGGCAGGCAGTAGCTCTGACCAGTTATCCTGAAAGTGGGACACATATGCCCGGAGCCTCTGATCTAGCCATTGATTATAGTTCTCTGTCTGCCCAACGGTCTGAGGATGTCTGGCAGTTGAGAACTTCAGCTTCACTCCCAAGATCGTGCATTAGTTTACTCCAGAAGTTGCTCGTGAATTGGGGCCCTCTATCTGAGACGATGGTGTCTGGCAAACCATGATTCCTCCAGATATGGATGTAATAGAGCTGGGCTGCATCTTTGGCGGTGACTGTCTTATAACAAGGGAGTGAATATGTCCTCTTGGATAGTCAGCACACTACCACGAAGACATTGTCGTATCCTGCCTTGTCAGGAGCCATCTCCTTGAAGTCCATGCTAACATCTTTCCAGGGGCGAGTTGGTATCGGGAGTGGCTTCAGTAGCCCTGGTGTCTTGTCTCGTGGCCTTGTTACCCTACGGCAGGTATGGCAATTGCTCACAGATCGAGTGATGTCTGATGACATCCGAGGCCAGTAGTACCTGGAGCTCAAGAACAGTGGAATGCGGTGGTATTGGACAGAGTCTGAAAGGCCGGTCGAAATGCATCTGAAGACCGTTCAAGGACGCCACGTGTGATCAATTGCCGTACATCCTGGTGGACACTCTGAAGTGCCTGCGACCTTTCTCCCAGTACCCAGCCTCGATTATGAGTCCTATGGTCACGTCCCGCTTCCTGTCAATGAGCCTGTGCAGGTACAGTCTTCCAGTGCCTGTTGAAGCAGGTGCGCCAGCGGCAGGGAAGTTACACACAGTTAGTCGAGTCTTGGAGGCACTTTCAGTGTCAGAAGCTTTCGACTGCTGGGGTCTCGAAGAGTACGCCGTTCAAAGGCCCGCGGGCAAGGCTTCGCAGAGCTCTGTCAGCTGGCGAGTCTTCTCAAGAAGCTCGGCGCGATTTTGTCTATACAACGCCGTATCATGTTTCTCCATAGCATCTCGGAAACGTGTTTCCATTGATACCATAGATTCAAGGTGATTCTGAAGGTAGGTAAAGTCGGCTTGGAGAGGATTTGGTATGATTGATGTGATTCTCCGCTCAAATTGCACTGTGAGCGCTGGGTCAATCCCATGGACTTTGACATTTCCCACATTTCGTAGTAATCCGAGTGGTTGAAGGGTCTCCTCAATACCAATAGGGAAATGTCTTTCCCATTCCTGCCTTGCAACCATGTGTTTGTCAGTGTCGCCATCGTAATAAGCAAACCGTAGATATCCCCAGTCTGGATATTTGCGGCAATCAAAGAAGATATCCAAGCTCATCAGTGTCATAGTTGAGAGGATGTCGTAGAGTGTTCTTAATGCATCTTGCATTTCATGCACATCATCAAGATCATCGCATATCACAAAGATCTTCAGTCTTTGGAATTGTTTCATTAATTCCCATTCATCAAAATCGTAGAATCTATGTCTGCGTACAATCTCCACAGAGACCTGTAGATCCTCTTGAAATCGTAAACGAACGATGATGCTGAACACATTGTCTTGATACAGAACTGGCTTGGCCTCATGTTGAATTTGACGGCATGTTTGGATAAGAGAGGTGAGGCCGACAGGATAATCATTGTGGACTTGGGCCGGTTGAGAGAGCAGATATCGGTATATTGTCAGACGAAGCTCTAGAGGGAGGCTAAGTAGAGAGGGTTGGCATCCAGACATCATGACAGGATTAAGAAAAGTAGATTGATTGAAGAATGATGGCTCCCCTACAATCAGGAGTGAGAGTGATGAAATTCGATGTCTGTCGCAGACAATGAAGGTGGGAAAGGGTGAAACTAATGTTCTCCGACCGGCAAACTATTTGAGTTCTCGTTTACGGAAATTCTCTTCGTGAATCGGGATTCGCCATCCTTCTATTGCTTAGAATTAGAGTCGGCCGTTGCGAGAAAGCAACACCGCAAATATCGCGGCATGGAAAATGCAACGGCTCGTTATTATGGTCCTCGAGGGCAACAGATCATGTAAGTTTCTGATCGCCCAGCTGGCCCACTCTCAATCCCTTTGCTGTGACCCATTGCCATTTGCTGATATTTTCAAGACGGAGCACATTGTGGCCGATTTTGGATCCGCGCTTCGTCAAAATGCAGTTATGCACCGATTTATATACCACGGGAGTGGCCGACTACATTCTCACCGTCCTGGTACCAGAGCTGGCGGTGATGCTGATCAAGGAGGACATGAAGATGTGCGATAAAATGGCACGACAGACCCTCCCGGGAGAACGCGCGCCTTGGGGAGACATTACACGACAATGTCTGTAGCCTAGCTCAGGGGTCTCACCTCTGGCCTTGTAATCATTCTAGATAAATAAAAGTAACTATTATCCACTGGCTAGATGCGACATCAACGGTGAACCATTGCAACTACAAAATACAGGTACAGATAGGAAGTTTTCCGGCCCGACATGTGATACATGGGTTCTCTTGTCTCGCCGCAGTCAATAATCTTGTCGGAGACAAAACACCAGTTGGAACAGGGAACTCAAACCAATGAAGGCGTGAAATACCCCGATCTAAAAGGTCTCGTTGCGCATCAAGAACAAGCCTTGGCCGCTGAAACCCCCACATCACCTCTGTGACTGCCTCCCTGATAACATAGTACTGTTCATCCATCAAGCCTAGAACTAGTGCACGCCGTGAAAAAGACTGCAAGAGTAGTTCCGTGAACTCATGGAACTCTGTAGCCGTCAATTGCATGCATGGTGCCTCTAGGCGTGGGATAAAGTCCGGCATCTTGGAAAGTATTCTGGAAAAGGCTACTCAATGATGCCAAGCTTTTGGTGGACTATTAGGGGAAGTCGGGCACACTCCATGACAATAGCAGATTCTGAGGAGCCATTGGTTAAGTGCTGCCGGCTTGGGGTTACAGTACGTACACATAGAGATATGAGAAGTATTCAACCTTCCCTGGCTGGACACTGTTTCTGCAACACCGTCAGGCAAAGACATCACAACAATGGTCAAAGGCCTGAAAACCTACTGGGGTAGCCGGAGCAGTAAGGCCTGGCCGGGAACCATGTTCCAGAACATAGATGTCACACTAGCCGGCTCAGTTGTGTATGGTCTGGTGTCATCTGTCCCATTGGGCCCATAACTTGCTCCGCAAAGCGCTTTGAGTTGGTCATAGTAGTATGTGATGGGTTGGTGATTGATCGTATGACTGTTTTCTTCCATGTCAGTAGTCAAGCTTAATGGAAGATCAAGTGCTCGCTTACTATGAACCATCAGGCCAAAAGATATTCCAAGAGATGACACGAGTCAGCTCAAGTTGAAGGCTGGCGTTGAGGTCTAATGGTGGCAGGAGACAGGCTTGATGGATCATGCTGCCTTCATTCGTAAAGCAGAATCAGATAGGAATGTTGTCTGTACAGGCGTGCTTGGTATGCCGACGAAAAGATGTGGACGAGGAAAGCCGAGTTGCAGTCTCTCTGCCACAATCTCGATCAGTAGCTGCGCTTCCAAGTGTTATAGATTCAAAACAAGAGCGGCAAGATCAGCATTAACACCGAGATGGCACGCCACCCCGGTTCTGATGCCAAGGCTTAGACTAGGGGGCTTAGGGTGCATTGACACAAAACTGCAGGTGGACGGCGGACATGCATCGACTCTTAGGTTGCGCCACTGGTCAGATCAGGCCTGAAAGGAGGATGGCAAACACCCTCCTTCAGGGTTCGGAAGCAGTAGCCATCCATCCATATAAGTTGATCTCGGACAACAGCACAGCCAACATTAGAAAACTTCCAAACTCTCTCGCAGCATTATTCTTATAGTCTGTTAAGCCTTCAGAAAGAACCAATTCACATACTATCAAATACCAACCAAGTACACATCAAAATGCGTTATCGCGTGGAAGTTATGTTCAAGTGTGGGCACCTAAGATACGTCGTCAAGGCTTGGTGTGAACACTATGGACAGACACAAAAGCCGTGTCCAGTAAATCTGATTGGAACGTAAGCATACCTTGCCCTTGCCAACACCTCATCACTAACCACATTCAGCGAGGATAAGGTTGTTGAGTATTGCGGTCTGTCTTGACCTTTAGGTCCATTAGTGCTACTTGAGAATGGTAAAACACTGACGCTTAACATCAGGGGAGTGCAAATATGCGGAGGAAATTAAATGGCACAACGCAGTCCTTCAAAGGCAGAAATGGTAGCCCATAAGGTACAACATTTTCTGTACACGTACTTCCAAAGAGCAAAGCGAGAGAGAAAGGCAATGTAATGTTGTTCATGCATGGCTGAGAATTCCGCGTTGACAGGTAGTCATTAATGATTGGTAGCCCTCAATCGCTGAAAGAGACTGTGCTCTTGTGCAAGGGCTGTGGACGAAGCCGATCACTCAGGAAGGCTGCTTATTCAGTTATGTTTCAAGTAGGTAGTTCCAAATGGAGCTCACATTAGCCTTGAATGGAGCTCAGGTTAGCTTCGCACATTAGCCTTGAAAGGAGCTTAGTTAGCTTCAAATGGAGCCCGGTTAAGCTTCAAATGGAGCTCAGTTTAGCTTGAGCCACCATGTGCTTCGTATTCATGCATTGCTTGTGGACGGAGGTATCTGGTACACATAGAGGTTATCTCAAACGACATTGTTTACATCAAGCAACTACCTGGTTACTCTGCCGTCATCATTTCGTCAGTTTCTTTTAGTATTGATTCAGATAAATCTCATTGGTTCAGATCCGATGAAGGGTTTCCTGTTCTCAAGACGGTCGATGCCACTTTGCTTGTGGCCTGCCCTTGGTCTCGAGGTATACACTTTGACTCAAGCTGATGAAAAGGCTTTGCTAATGATCGGGCAGTTTATCATCTTGTGGGGATTCCTTCATGGTCGACCTCTCCCGATTCAGCGGTCCAGAAACAAGACTCTCCCGACTTCACCTTCCTACTGTGTTTGTCGTCGTGGGCGCCATTTCTCTTCACGCAACCGGCTTTCGAGCCATCACTTACTGGTTATATCCTGATGGGATCAGGAAGCCTTATGATCCATCTTTCGATGTCGACCTTTCTGATATACTTTAGTTCAGGGTTACTTGACTCATCACCGAAGAGCGCATGGCGTGCAGTTTTTGTATTGACTGGGGGCTTTCTTTCTGCTAGCATGGTTAGCCTTTTTGCTGCGGCAGCATCAGCTTTACTATTGATTTGGCATGACAGGCCTCTGTTCTTATGTCTCAGGCCAATCCATTGCAGCAGTTATCATATAGATAATTATCTGTACTTATAGCGAAGCAAGCAACCTCATTGCTAGTCAATAAGTCTCAGACAAGGGCCATTCTACCAGGTGTAATAGCTAAAGAGCGTCCATCCTTCCTTTGTATCGCAGTCGATCGAATTAAACGCGCAGTGTTCTGCAACCCTTGAGCACTTGCTGCTACGAGTGCAAGCACAGATGATGGAGGACTCCCCTTCTTTCTCAACTTCTCCGTAAGTCAAAGTAGCGCTTGGACGGCAGTGCGATCATCACCAATAACGGCCGCATATCGGTCAACAAAGATGATAGTCTGAGCGGCTGATCCCATGGCAGCATCTGCGTGTGGATTAATTTGAGTATTGCCATATGACAGCTGGGAAACGGTCGGTGGTATCAAATGGTTGGAGAGAAGGGCCTTTTGAAAAGTATCCGAGGAGCTGTTCGGAAACTCAAAAGGTGTTAAGATGAGAAGCTGTTGCATTGGCTGTAGGTCCTGGATCGTGGAAAGCAGAGTGACGGTCGCGCACAAGAACAGGATACTCTATGCTGGGCGAAGGCTCTGTCGCTTGTACCTCGCCTGACATTGCTCGGCGAATTCTTGCGTAGCCACGTGTATTGCCAGATGGTCGTTTGGGCGTACGTTAGCTGGGCAATCGAGTTCGCCTCTCCGATGACAACCTGGGAACAGATGCTCGCAAGTCCCTTTGATAAGGCACTTCAAGTCCCTGAATGCGCGAGAGAACTCGAACCACAATCCTAGCCTTCCCACCTTAGCCTCAAACTGCTTCATTGTCGCATTGGCTTCTTGATTGAAACATTAGGCGCAAGAACCCGAGACCAGCCATGGTAGCATGGTAGTGAGAGTGTACTCTAGTTGCTGTAGTAGTAGCCATACGCTCGAGAGCATGTTACTGGCGCATCCTATATTAGAAAACTGTTCAGAGCGATTCGCCTGTTTGCAAAGGATCATCTCACCGGTTCTGCCGTGATGAAGCAACTTCTGTTTTAAATTTCCGCTTCCCCAGTGTAACTACGATTCCTCCACTTGATCGTTGTGGGAACTGTTGCAATTTCCGCTTTTCCCGCTCAATGATTCTTGAACTTCTTCTGAGTGGCCGCGTTTGAACAGGAGGACTGTCTTGCGGAGTAGTTGGACTGGACATCGAGGTAAGCACGACTTTGCTTGCCGAAGAAGATGTTAACGAAGGGGGACTAGAAATAGATGCGAGGAGATTGTTGTAATGGTCATTCTCAATCTGCCAGTACTTCGGGTCTGTGATTGAATCCCGAAAGTCCTGCTTGCCACTAAGGAGCTCGAGCTGTGAGAGCTTGAGGTGGCTCGAAGTCTTCCAATACTCGAGTGGATAGAGCGGATGTGGGAAGGGTGGTGTTTGCGGAGATTGAGTAGAGGGAGGAAAAGGCACGAAAGTGGTGAAGTCACGTCGCAATGGGCTTTGAAGGAGTTTCGCAGATACGGTGTACAAATTGGGTACAGGATTTGGATTCCGCGATGCGCTTCCACAGAGACTGTTCATGGTTCCATAAACTGCGCTGTATAGAGGTTTGCTTCTGTGAGCGAGAAACCTTTTGCTACTGTAAGCGGAGTTAGCCGTAAATGCCAACGCGAGTGTGAGTCATCCCCACCCCTTTCTTCTTCTATATGTAGGCACTTATCTCACTTACATTGCCCCTCCAACAGAATGGAAAGGATAGAGCCCTATAGCATTCAACCATGGGCCCCTCGCCTACAAGCAGACACAACAAGGGAGGAGAAAGACAAGCAGGCTCTTATTGACACCCTCCAAGGCATCATC
>JAABUY010002000.1_pt1 | contig 25453 bp, 24 predicted proteins | sample 5560271 | NCBI WGS metagenome assembly JAABUY01 (sample SAMN10711886, study PRJNA513374) | rock metagenome | isolation source: Antarctica rocks | place: Antarctica: Victoria Land, University Valley | reverse complement strand
ACGAACTGATCCCAAACATGCCCGAACACAGGCTCGCCCCGCTCATGGCCGCATTCACCATCGCCGTGTCACAGGCCAGCGAGTTTAGTGGGCTATTTGCTAAGCCGTAATGAGGGGATGGCTGAGACCGCAGCCTCGTCGGTGAGAAAAGCCTTATGACCACAATGCGGCCTAGATTTATGCTTTGTTTATTTTGATGGTTGCAGACGTACATGGCGTCTTTATCCACCCTCGCACTAATCAGAGATCCTAACCGCAAGCCGCTGAAAGGTTGTGCATGTTTGATATCCTGATTTTGGTCCTCGGCACGGGCGGCATTCTGCTGATGGCGGCCTATGCCGCTTTGTGCGAGCGGATCTAGCGCAGTGTTCGATCTCGTGCTGGGCGCCGCGGTCGCGGCCGGCCTGATGGTTTACCTCGTCTGGGCGCTCGTGCGTCCCGAAGACTTCTAGGACACAACCAAGATGACGCTGATAGGCTGGGCGCAGATCGCGCTCGTGCTGGCACTCGTGTTCCTCGCGGCGGTTCCGCTTGGGATCTACATCGCCCGAGTGGTGCAGGGCGAGCGCACTTTCCTTTCGCCGGTGCTCGGACCAGTCGAGCGCGGTTTTTACGCGCTGGCCGGCGTCGATGCCCGGCGCGGCATGACGTGGAAGACCTATGCAGTCGCGCTGATCATGCTGCAGGCCGTGCATTTCGCCGTGCTGTATCTGATGCTGCGCTACCAGGGCCTGCTGCCGCTCAATCCGCAGGGCCAGACGGGCCTCACGCCTAAGCTGGCGTTCAACACCGCCATCTCGTTCGTCACCAACACCAACTGGCAGGCCTATGGCGGCGAGACCACGCTGTCTTATGGCAGCCAGATGTGGGGGCTGACGGTGCATAACTTCCTTTCGGCCGCCACCGGCATCGCGGCCGCGGTGATGGTGGCGCGTGCGTTCGTCGCGGGGGGCCTGAAGGAGCTCGGCAACTTCTGGGTCGATCTGACCCGCATCACCCTCTACGTGCTGCTGCCGGTCGTGCTGCTCTACACGGTGTTCCTGATCGTCTCTGGGGTGCCGCAGACGCTCGCCGGTTATGTGGACGCGACGACGCTCGAGGGCGCCAAGCAGACGATCGCGCTCGGCCCGGTGGCCTTCCAGGAAGCCATCAAGATGCTGGGCACCAACGGCGGCGGCTTTTTCAACGCCAACTCCGCCCATCCGTTCGAGAACCCGACCGCGCTCACCAACGTGGTCGAGACCTGGTCCGAGATCGTGATCCCCTTCGCGCTGACGGTGACGTTCGGCGTGATCGTGCGCGACAGGCGCCAAGGCTTTGCCTTGTTCTGGACCATGGCCATCCTGATGGTCGCCTTCGTGATCTGCTGCTACGCGGCGGAAGGCAGCGGCAACCCGCTGCTGACGGCTGCCGGCATCGACCCGTCGATGGGCAACATGGAGGGCAAGGAAGTCCGCTTCGGCACCGCCGCGTCGTCCTTGTTCGCGGTAACCACTACGGCCACCTCCGACGGCGCGGTCATCGCCATGCACGACAGCTTCACCCCGCTCGGCGGCATGATCCCGATGTTCCTGATCGAGCTGGGCGAGGTCGTGCCCGGCGGCGTCGGCTCCGGCCTTTATGGCATCATCGTGTTCGCGCTGCTGGCGGTGTTCGTGGCCGGGCTGATGGTGGGCCGCACACCGGAATATCTCGGCAAGAAGGTGCAGTCGCGCGAGGTGAAGCTGGCGATGCTGGCGGTGCTGATCCTGCCGCTATGCATCCTGGGCGGCACCGCGTTCTCGCTCGTGACGGAGAGCGGCACCGGGTCGCTGTCCAACGCGGGGCCGCATGGGCTGAGCGAGATGCTGTATGCCTGGAGCAGCGCCACCGGCAACAACGGCAGCGCCTTTGCCGGGCTGACCGCGGATACGCCGCTGCTCGACTACGGGCTGGGCGCTGCGATGCTGCTGGGGCGGTTCGCCTTCATGATCCCGGTGCTGGCCATCGCCGGGTCGCTCGCGGCCAAGCCGAAGCTGCCGCCCAGCGTCGGCACCTTCCCAACGCATGGGCCGCTGTTCATCGGCCTGCTGATCGGCGTCATCCTGATCCTGGGTGGCCTGCAATTCCTCCCCGCGCTGTCGCTCGGGCCGTTGGCGGAGCACTTCTCGATGCTCACCGGCAAGACCTTCTAAGGACGCACCCCCATGGCACAGAACGCTGAGTCCATCGCGCTGTTCGACGGCGCGATCCTCGCCCGCGCGGCCCGGGACGCCTTCGTAAAGCTCAACCCGGCCAGGCTGATCCGCAACCCCGTCATCTTCGTCACCGAGATCGTCTCGATCCTCGTCACAATCTTGGCTGTGCGCAATCTCGCGACCGGGCAGCCGGCCGGCTTTGCGCTCAGCATTGCCCTGTGGCTGTGGCTGACCGTGCTGTTCGCGACCTTCGCCGAGGCGGTGGCCGAGGGTCGCGGCCGTGCCAGGGCCGAAAGCCTGCGCCGCGCCCGCAGCGACACGATGGCTAAGCGCCTGACCGGCACCAACCGCGCGCAGACAACCGACGTGCCAGCGCCCGACCTGCGCAAGGGCGACCTGGTGCTGGTGGAAAGCGGCGACCTCGTGCCCTCCGATGGCGAGATCGTCGAGGGCGTCGCCAGCGTCAACGAGAGCGCCATCACCGGCGAGAGCGCCCCGGTGATCCGCGAGGCCGGCGGCGACCGCAGCGCCGTCACCGGCGGCACCCAGGTGGTCAGCGACTGGCTGGTGGTGCGCATTACCGCCGACCCCGGCAATACCTTCATCGATCGCATGATCGCCCTCGTCGAAGGGGCGCAGCGCCGCAAAACGCCGAACGAGATCGCGCTCGACATCCTGCTCGCCGGCCTGACCATCATCTTCCTGATCGCGGTCGTCACCTTGGTGGGCCTCGCCAAGTATTCCGGCACCGATCTCGCTGTGCCCGTGCTGGTGGCGCTGTTCGTGACGCTGATCCCCACCACCATCGGCGGGCTGCTGTCGGCCATCGGCATCGCCGGCATGGACCGGCTGATCCGCTTCAACGTGGTCGCCACCAGCGGCCGCGCGGTGGAAGCAGCGGGCGACGTGGACACCCTGCTGCTCGACAAGACCGGCACCATCACCTTCGGCAACCGCGCCGCCGCCGGGCTGTATCCGGTGCCGGGCGTGGACGAGCGCACCCTGGCGGAGGCGGCCGTGCTCGCCTCGCTGGGCGACGACACGCCGGAGGGCCGCTCCATCCTGGCCTACGTGCGCGACCGCCACGGCTTTGCGCCAGCCTCGCCGGCAGGGGCCAGCGTGATCCCGTTCAGCGCCAACACCCGGGTCAGCGGGCTCGACGCCGGCGGCCGCTCCTGGCGCAAGGGCGCGGTGGACAGCGTGGTGCAGCTGGCCTGCGGCAGCGCGCCCCAGGCGTTCACCCAGGCGGTGGACCGCATCGCCCGGTCCGGCGGCACGCCGCTCGCCGTCGCCGTGGACGGGCGCCTGCAGGGCGTGATCGAGCTCAAGGACATCGTGAAGCCCGGCATACGCGAGCGCTTCGCCGCCCTGCGCCAGATGGGCATCAAGACGGTGATGATCACCGGCGACAACAAGGTGACCGCCGCCGCGATCGCCACCGAGGCGGGCGTCGACGACTTCCTGGCCCAGGCCACGCCGCAGGACAAGCTCGACTACATCCGCAAGGTCCAGGCCGAGGGGCGCCTGGTCGCCATGTGCGGCGACGGCACCAACGACGCGCCGGCGCTGGCCCAGGCCGACGTGGGCGTCGCGATGCAGACCGGCACCCAGGCGGCGCGCGAGGCCGGCAACATGGTGGACCTCGACAGCGATCCGACCAAGCTCATCGAGATCGTCGAGATCGGCAAGCAGCTGCTGATCACCCGCGGCAGCCTGACGACGTTCAGTATCGCCAACGACGTGTCGAAATACTTTGCCATCCTGCCGGCGATCTTCGCCGCGACCTACCCGGAGCTCGGCGCGCTGAACATCATGCGGCTGCACTCGCCGCAAAGCGCCATCCTATCGGCGGTGATCTTCAATGCGCTGATCATCGTGGCCCTGGTGCCGCTGGCGCTGCGCGGGGTGAAGTTCACCCCAATCGGCGCCGCGGCCCTGCTGCGCCGCAACCTGCTGGTTTATGGCCTGGGCGGCCTCGTGGCCCCGTTCATCGGCATCAAGCTGATCGACGTCATCCTCACCGTATTGGGATTTGCGTGACATGCAGCATCTTCGCCCCGCGATCACCTTGGTCGTGCTGTTCACCATACTGACCGGGCTGGCGTTCCCGCTGGCGTTCGTGGGCATCGCCGCCTCGGTGTTCCCGCACCAGGCCGGCGGCTCGCTGATCGAGCGGGACGGCAAGGTCCTCGGCTCCGAGCTGCTGGGCCAGGCGTTCACGCAGGACAAATACTTCCAGGGTCGGCCGAGCGCGACCACCGACACCGACCCGGCCGACAGCACCAAGACAATTCCGGCGCCCTACAACGCCGGCAGCTCCGGCGCCTCGAACGCGGGCCCCACGGCGAAGTCGCTGATCGACCGCGTGACGGTGGACGTGGGGAAGGCCGGCGCCAAACCCGTGCCCGGCGACATGCTGACCACCTCGGCGTCCGGCCTCGACCCCCACGTCTCGCCCGCCAATGCCGAGCGCCAGGTGGCCCGTGTCGCAGCCGCCCGGTCGCTGCCGGAGGCACGGCTGCGGGAGCTGGTGGCGGCGCATACCGAGGGCCGGCTGCTCGGCCTGATCGGCGAGCCGAGGGTCAACGTGCTGGCGCTCAATCTCGCACTCGACGCGCAAGCAGTGGGCGCGCCAGCACCGGGTGCAAAACCCGCCTCATAGCCTATAGAAGGGCATGGACGACTCCCGCCCCGATCCCGACGCGCTGGTCGCCGCTGCCGCTCGGGAGGGACGGGGGCGGCTCAAGGTGTTCCTGGGCGCCGCGCCAGGTGTCGGCAAGACGTATGAGATGCTGGCCGCCGCCCGCCGCCTGCACGAAGGCGGCGCCGACGTATTGATCGGCGTCGTCGAAACGCATGGCCGGGCGGAGACCGAGGCGCAGATCGGCGGCCTGCCCATCCTGCCATATCGGTCAGTGCCGTATCGCGGCCAGATGCTGCAGGAATTCGACGTCGACGCCGCGCTCGCACGGCGGCCCGGCCTGCTGCTGATCGACGAGCTCGCCCACACCAACGCGCCCGGCAGCCGCCACGCCAAGCGCTGGGAAGACGTGAACGAGCTGCTGGACGCCGGCATCGCTGTCTGGGCCACGCTGAACGTCCAGCATCTGGAAAGCCTGAACGAGGCCGTCGCGCGCATCACCGGCGTGCGCGTGTCCGAGACCCTGCCCGACCGGGTGCTGGAAGGCGCCAACGAGGTCGAGCTGATCGACATCCCCCCGGCCGAGCTGCAGGTCCGGCTGCGCGAGGGCCGCATCTACCGGCCGGATGTCGCCGGCCGCGCCCTGAACGGCTTCTTCAAGGGCGGCAACCTCGCGGCGCTGCGGGAGATCGCGCTGCGCCAGGTGGCGGCGCATGTCGACGAGGACGTGCGCGACTACATGCGCCGCAACGCCATCAGCGGCCCGTGGCCGGCGAGCGACCGCGTGCTGGCGCTGGTCGGCGGCGAGGCCAACGCCGTTGCTGTCGTACGCCAAGCGAAGCGCCTGGCCGACGCGCTGCACGCGCCCTGGATCGTCGTGCACATCGAACGCAGCCGGCGGCCGACCGACGCGAGCGCCGCGCTGTCGCTCGCCGCCCAGCTCGGCGCCGAGGTCGAGACGCGGGCCGGCCCCGACCTGGTTGCCGTCGTGCTGGAGCTGGCCCAGCGCCGCAACGTGACGCAGATGGTGATCGGGCGCGGCCGCCCGTTGCTGTGGCGGCGCATGCTGGGGCGCACGCTGTCGGCGCAGCTGCTGATGCGTGCGCCGGAGTTCGCCCTACACTTCGTGCCGTCATCCGACATGGCCCCGGCTCGCCGCGTGCCCCGCGTGCCGGAGGGCTGGCTGGCCTGGGGCGGTACGGCGGCGCTGGTGGCGGCGATCACCGGCACCGGGGCACTGCTCGGCACCCATGTCCCGCCCGAGGCGATGGGCATGATCTATCTGGCGGCCGTCGTTGCCGCCGCCAGCGCGTTCGGCCTGCGCATCGCGCTGTTCGCCGCCCTGCTTGGCTTCCTCGCCTGGGACTTCTTCTTCATCCCGCCGCTCTATTCCATCACCATCAGCAATGCCCGCGACGGCATCGCGCTGGTGGTGTTCATCCTGGTGGCGGCGCTGACCGGCAGCCTTGCCAGCCGGGTCAGGGCGCAGGCGCAGGCCGGCCAGGCCCGCATTGAGGGATTGCGCCGCATCGCCGGCTTCAGCCGCAGCCTTGGCGAGCCGACGACCGAGCCGGATTTGGTCGCCGAAATTGCGCGCCAGGCCGCCGGCGCCTGCGGACGTGCGGTGGTGCTGACCGGGACGGGCCAGGACCTCGCCATCCGCGCCGCCGAGCCGCCGTCCGACACCGCCACCGTGCTCGACGACGGCAGCTGGGCGGCCGCGCGCTGGTGCAGCGACCGGCAGGAGGCGACCGGGCGCGGCACCGCCACCCTGCCATCCGCCGAGTGGCGCTTCCTGCCGATGCGGACCGTGCGCGGATTGCTGGGCGTGATTGGAGTCCATATGGCGAACGGCCGCCTCGATCCGACCGCCGCGCAGACCATTGCGACGCTTGCCGACCAGGCCGCGGTCGCCCTCGAGCGGGTGAAGCTCGCCAACGAGGCCGCCCGCAGTGCCGCCATGGAAGAAACGCAGAAGCTGCGAACCGCCCTGCTCAACTCATTAAGCCACGACCTGCGCACGCCATTAACCGGGATACGCGGCGCCGCCGACACGCTGGGCTCGGCCTGGGACCGCCTGACGCCCGCCACCCGCGCCGATCTGCTCGCCAGCATCAAGGAGGACACCGCGCGCATGACGCGGTTCCTCGCGAACATCATGGACCTGACCCGGCTGGAAAGCGGCCAGGTGTCGCCCCGCCTGTCCCCGGTGCAGGCCCTGGATGTAATCGACGCCGCGATCGCCCGCGTGCCGGACGCCGGGCACGTGCTGGTGAACGTGCCGCCGGACCTGCCCGCGCTCCGGGCCGACGCGGCGCTGTTGGAGCAGGTGCTGGTCAATGTGTTCGACAACGCCGTCCGCTATGCGCCGCTCGGGTCGGTCGTGCGCGTCCGTGGCAGTGCCGCCGCCGGCCAGGTCGGCCTCGAGGTCATCGACGAGGGCGTGGGGATTTCGGCCGAGGACCTGCCGCACGTGTTCGACAGCTTCTACCGCGCCCGGCGCGGCGACCGGACCGCGCCGGGCACCGGTCTCGGCCTCGCGATCGCGCGCGGCATGATGGAGGCCATGGGCGGCACCATCGAGGCCATCAGCCCGCGCCCCGACGCGGCGAGGGACGGTTCGCCCGGAACCATTGTCGTGCTGCGGCTTTCCGCCACATCTATGCCCATGGTCACGCAAAGCACTCCGGACTCCACGGCTTGAACCAGCCCCGCATCCTGGTCATCGATGACGAGCCGCAAATCCACCGCTTCCTGCGCCCCGCATTGGAGGCGTCGGGTTATGCCGTCGAACGCGCCGACACTGCGGGCGACGGCCTGGCGATGGCCCGCACGCGCTCGCCTGCGCTGATCCTGCTGGATCTCGGCTTGCCGGACATGGACGGCCAGGATGCGCTCATTCAGCTCCGTGCATCCAGTCAGGTCCCTGTGCTCGTCCTTTCCGCCCGGGATCAGGAGGCGGGCAAGGTCGCCGCACTCGACAACGGCGCCGACGACTACGTGGAAAAGCCGTTCGGCCTCGACGAATTGCTGGCCCGCATCCGTGCGGCGTTGCGTCACGCCCACCCCGGCACCGCCGCCAGCGAGATTTTCCGTGCCGATGACCTGATCGTCGACATGGCGCGCCGCATTATCACCGCGTCGGGCGCGCCGGTGCAGCTCAGTCCGCGTGAATATAGCCTGCTGGCGCTGCTGGTGCGGCATTCGGGCAAGGTGCTGACCCATCGGCACCTGCTGAATGCGGTTTGGGGCCCGGCGCATGTCGAGGACGTGCAGTATCTGCGGGTTTACATCGGACATCTGCGGCAGAAGCTCGGCCCGGCCGCTGCTCGGCTGCTCACCACGGAGCCTGGCGTCGGCTACCGCCTGCTGGACCATGCGCCGGCGGAGGGCGCCGCTTGATCCCCCTCCTCGCGACGCTGTCCGGCATCGTGCTGCTGCTCGTCGTCCTGCAGGACGCGTTTGAGGTCATGCTGCTGCCCCGCCGGGTGCAGCGGAACCTTCGGTTCATGCGCGTCTATTTCCGGGCCATCTGGGCCGCCTGGTCGCGGCTGGCGATGCGCTTGCCCGCAGGCGAGAAGCGCGAGGGTTTCCTGAGCGTGTTCGGCGCGCTGTCCATGGTGCTGCTGTTCGCGATCTGGGCGACCGCGCTGATCTCGGCATTCGGCCTGATCGAGTGGTCGCTGCAGCCAGCCAGCGCAGTCCTATCGATGTCCGAACAGGTTTATATGAGCGGCGTCACCTTCTTCACCCTCGGCTATGGCGACGTCGTGCCGCATTCCGGCGCAGCGCGTTTTGTTGCGGTGATCGAGGCGGGCACCGGCATCGGCTTCATCGCCGTCGTCATCGGCTACCTGCCCGTGCTGTATCAGCTGTTTTCCCGGCGGGAAGCGCACGTCATCCAGCTCGACGGACGCGCCGGGTCGCCGCCCACGGCTGGCACCATGCTCGCCCGGCACGCGGAAACGGAGAGCCTCGACAAGCTCGACGAGCTGCTGCGCGAGTGGGAGGTCTGGGGATCGGAGCTGCTCGAAAGCCATCTGTCCTACCCCATGCTGGCCTACTACCGCAGCCAGCACGACAACCAGTCTTGGCTTGCTGCGCTGGCCTGCGTGATGGACACCTGCGCCCTCGTGCTGATCGGGGTCGAGGAGATGCGGCCGCTGCAGGCGCGCATGACCTTCACCATGGCGCGGCAGGTCGTCGTGGAGATGGCACGGTCGTTCCATATCCAGCCGTCCCGCTACGACGGCGGCAACCGGCTCGACCACGAGGCGTATGCACGGCTCATGTCGGTATTCGAACAATCCGGCCTGGTCTGGTCCGGGGAGCCGCGGTTGGAGGAGACGCTGGCGGCGCTGCGGGCGACCTACGAGCCGCTGCTGGACGGCCTGTGCCGCTATCTGCTGCTGCCTTTGCCCGGCTGGACTGCCGGCGACGACGACACGGATCACTGGGAACGCGGCCCGCGCGGGCTGATCGCGAGCCACCTGATCGAGCAGCTTTCCAGCCGCGGCAGCGGCGCCCGGACTGCTGAAACGGCTGGGATGCCGTGGCGCAGACTGTTGGACCGGCTGCGGGCGGATTGACGCGGCGTACAGACCTCTTCCATAACGACGCGATCGACTGCTATGCAAATAATTCCATTTGGAGACTCGGTTATGAACACTGCTGAACTCGCCGATCACATCGCCGCCGACAACAACATGAACAAGTCGCAGGCCAAGCAAGTCGTCGAGGCGGTATTCGCCGCCATCGTCGACGCGGCCAGCAAGGGCGAGGAAGTTTCGCTGCCGGGCTTCGGCAAGTTCAAGGTCGCCTCCCGCGATGCGCGTCAGGGCCGCAATCCCGCGACCGGCGCAACGATCCAGATCGCCGCGTCCAAGAAGCTTGGCTTCACGCCGGCCAAGCAGGTCAAGGACGCGATGAACCCCGCAGCCCCAGCGGGCAAGCCAGCCGCCAAGTCCGCTGCGAAGCCCAAGGCCAAGAAGGCCTGAGTTAGAGCAACGTCCAATCAGGCTGCTCCTTTGATCGGATAAAGCTCTAGTTCGCCCGCGCAGGCGGGGGCACGGCTTGTCCAACGCGCCGGAACATAGGAACCCTCGCAGCAGCGTTCTTAAGCGGCCGGGCTGCGTTAGCGGGCGTCGTGGAAGATGATCCCGAGCGTGTGGCGCTGGCCCGTATGCAGCCGGCTGACACCATGACGCATTGCAACGCGATAGGTGCCGCGCGTGCCGGCGACCGGACGCTGGTTCACCGCAAAGATCACTGCCTCGCCCTGCTGCAGGCTGACGACGTCGGCACGGGACTGCATGCGCGGGCGCTGCTCGGTCAGCACGAACTCGCCGCCGGTAAAGTCGGCGCCGGGGCGGCTAAGCAGGAATGCGGCCTGCAGGGGGAAATGCAGGTCGCCATACAGGTCCTGGTGCAGGCAGTTGTAGTCGCCGGGCCCGTAGCGCAGCAGCAGCGGCGTGGGGCGCGGCTGCCCGGCGGCATGGCAGCGCGCGAGGAAGGCCGCGTGGTCGCTGGGGAACCCGGCCCCTAGGCCAAGCGCCGCGGCCCAGCGATTGGCGACCTCGGCCAAGCCCGGATACAGCGCCGTGCGCAGGCCGCCGACCAGTGTCGGCAGGGGATAGGCGTAATATTTGTACTCGCCTTTTCCGTAGCCATGCCGGGCCATCACTACCCGGCTGCGGAAGGCTTCACCCGCGTCGTAACCTTGAACCAGGGCGTCGCATTCCGCTTCGGTCAGCAACGGCCCGGTCGTAGCGCAGCCGCGCTGATCCAGCGCCGCGCCGATCCCGGCCCAGTCCAGCGCCGCGACCCGCTCCGCCACAGACGGCGTCGCGTCCACCCGCGCCAGCATCACGCCTGCTCCCGCGCCAGCAGCGCCCGCTTGCGCTCGACACCCCAGCGATAACCCGCGAGTGCTCCGGTCGATGCCACCACGCGGTGGCACGGCACCGCGACCGCCAGCCCGTTGGCTGCACAGGCCCCCGCCACCGCCCGGACCGCGGCGGGCTTGCCGAGCCGTGCGGCGACGGCGGCGTAGCTCAGGGTCTCGCCCGGTGGAGTCGCGCGCAGCACCTCCCAGACCTGGCGCTGGAACGCCGTGCCGCGGATGTCGAGGGGCAACGCGAACGCGTCGCTGCGGCCCGGACGCTCCACGAAGGCGATGACCTGGGCGACCCACTCGCCAAAGCCGGGTTCGGCGTCGCGCAGCGCGGCCTTTGGGAAACGCGCGCGCAGGTCGGCCTGCAGCACGGCCTCGTCGTCGCCGAGCAGGATTGCGCATACGCCGAGCGCGGTTGCCGCGACCAGGATGCGGCCCAGCGAGCAGCGCCCAACAGCATGGCGGATCGTCTCGCCGGTGCCGCCCGCGCGGTAGTGTGACGCCGTCATGCCCAGCATGGCGCCTGCGGCTTCGTAGAACCGGCCGGACGAATTGAACCCTGCGTCGTAGATCGTCGCCGTAACGCCCGCGCCAGCCGCGAGCCCGGCCTGCACCCGCGCCTGGCGGTGCGCTGCGCCGTATGCCTTGGGGGTCACGCCCGCAATCCGGCGGAACATGCGGTGGAAGTGGTGCGGGCTGACGCCGGCTCCGTCGGCCAGGGTGGCGAGCGCCGGCTCGTTTTCCGCTGCCTCAATAGTGCGGCAGGCGGCGGCGACCAGCGCCGCTTCGCGCTCGGCCCGTGGCGGCAGATGCGGCTGGCAGCGCAGGCAGGGGCGAAAGCCGGCGCGCTCGGCGTCCTGCCGGGTGGCGTGGAAGGCGATGTTGTGCCGCAGCGCCGGCCGTGCGGCGCAGGATGGGCGGCAATAGACCCCGGTGGTTGCGACGGAATACAGGAATACCTCATCGGCGGCGGCGTCACGCCGGCGCACGGCGGCGAGCCGGGCCTCGTCATCGCCAAAGCTTGTGCGGGCGGGGGAGTCAGTCAGTGCGTCCAGCATCGAGCGGGCCTCCATCTGCGAGCATCGGCCAAATGCCGCGCCCTGTCCCACCGAATGTGAGCGAGCGCGCCGCGCGCCGCACTCCGCCGCTTGCTCCGGTATTCGAATTGGCTCCTGCGGCTAGAATGGGTTCTTCACCGTGCCCCGCTGCTTCGGCGGCGGGATCGTGTCGGGAAGGCTCGCGTCCGCCTCCAGCGCCTGGATCACGGACGCCAGCATGGCCTGCAGCTGGTGCGCCAGCGCCAAGCCGGCCTTGTCGCGCGTCAGGTCCAGGCTGCCGTAGCAGGCAATGCGGTCGCGCCCGTTCTCGAACTTGAGGTCGCCAACCTCGATGGCGGCGCTGTCGTCGGCAAAGGGTTTCAGTTCCGGCATCAACGGCTCCTATGGTTGCGGCTTGGCCGGTCCCCGGCATGGCTGTTTTGCCGGTCCCCGGCGTAACCGTGCGGCGTCGGCGTGGGCAGCCGCATTATGGCGTTCCGCGCGCGCGCTGAAAGGGTTGGAAAGATGTCGATCCCGATCAGGCCAGCCAGCTGCGCCATGCTGACCGCCGTCCACGTCGCGTCCTCGGCATTCTCAGTCACATAGGCGGCGGCGCTGCGCCTGCCCGGGTCCAGCACCGCCTTGAACACGTAGGTCGGCACGACGACGTGGCCGACAGTCGACAGCTGGTCGCCCTTGAAGATCGGCCCGGTGACGACATACAGCTCGCCGCGCCGTTCGGCCAGGGTGCGGACGGCGCTCTCGATCCCCTCCCACAAGCCGCGGTTCAGGCGCGGGGCCTGCGGGACCATGTTGGCCAGGCTGAAGCTCTGCTGCTGCGCGGCAGGGTCGGGCATGTCGCCGCTCGGGGCCATATGGCCGCGGTCGAAGCCGCTGCGGGCATAGTCGGCGAGGTCGGCTCGCTCGTCGGGCGGCAGGGCGGGCTCGGCGTGGAACTCGCCCTCCCGCGGCGTGCTGCGGGCGGCGTCGATGCGGTCCGCGGTCAGGTGCTCGGCCGAATACAGCGGCGTACGCGTCAATGCGGAATGCAGCACGGCATAGGCATCGAAGCACAACGCGCGCGTTCCCGCAGCCAAGCGTGGGTTGAGCAAGTTGGGCGCCTGACCGTCGGCGAAGTGCTCGGGGCATTGGGTCGGCGCCGCGGCGGCGGCCCAGCCCTGGAGCAGCAAAGCCGCGGCCCATACGACGATACGTAGCATTCTTTTCAAAGCGGCTTTCCTGATCCCGACTCGTCGAGTGCGTTTATTTGTAGCGGCTTGCGCCTAACCCTGTCGCTGTCCTGTGCCCTTCGCGCTATGTTGTCTACGTGAGCACCCATGTTCCCCCGCCGGCCGACCTTACCATCGACGGGCATATCGCGACCCTGACCATGCAGGACCCAGCCAAACGCAACGCGCTCGGCAGCGCCATGCTGGACAGCCTCATCAACGCATTCCGCAGCATCGACGCCCAGGATGTCCGGGCGGTCGTGCTGCGGGCGCAGCCCGGCGACCGGGTCTGGTGCGCCGGGTTCGACATCGGCAACCTCAGGCCCGATTTCGACCCCTTGGCGCAGGATGGCCCGTTGCAAACGCTGTTCCGCTGCGTGGCCGAGTGCCGGGCGCCGGTGATCGCGATGCTGCACGGCTCGGCCTGGGGCGGCGGCACCGACCTGGCGCTGCGCTGCGATATCGCCGTGGCGGACCCGACATGCAGCCTGGCATTCACGCCGGCGCGCCTCGGACTGCCCTACGACGCGGACGGGCTGCTGAACGTTTTGCTGCGCGGCGGGATGCACGTCGCGATGGAGATGTTCAGCACGGCCGACCCGGTGCCGGCAGAGCGGGCGCTGGCACTGCGCCTGGTAAATCATTTGGTCGCGGAAACGGAGCTGGAAGCGTTCACCTTCGCCATGGCCGGCCGCATCGCGGCGAATGCGCCGCTATCGGTCGCCAGCGCCAAGCAGCAATTGCGGGCCTTGGCGCAAGCCATGCCGCTGCCATCCGCGTTGGCGCAGCGCCTGCAGGACGGCCGGCGCCGCGCGCTGCGCAGCGACGACTATCGGGACGGCTTGGCGGCGTTCCATGCGCGCCAGGCGCCGGCGTTCCGGGGCCGGTAGTCTCAGCCTGTGGGTCGCTGCTGCTGGATGAAGCGCCACACGTCGTCCAGCACGGGCGCGCGATTGCTGAACAGCGGCGCAAAAGCGGTGATGATGCCGACATGGCCGACGCCTGGGTAGATCCGGCTCTGCGCCGTGCCGCCCGCTGCCGTTACCCGGGCCGCGAGGGAGCGCGTGTTGGCCGGGCGCACAGTGGTATCGGCGTCCCCGGCCAGCAGGAGCAGCGGCGGGTTGCGGCCGTCGACAAAGCTGACAGGCTGGCTCGCAGGACCATCGTCCACCGGGGCGAATACGGGGATGATGTCCGGATCGGTCATCGGCAGGAAGTCATACGGCCCGGCAAGGCCCGCCACACCGGCGATGCGGCTGCGGTCCAGTCCGGCGCGGGCCAGCCAGCGCGGATCGACGGCCAGCATCGCTGCATTATAGGCTCCGGCTGAATGGCCGACGATGAACAGGCGATGCGGGTCGGCGCCGAGCTCGGCCGCGTGGGCGACGGCCCAGGCGACCGCACGGGCATTGTCGTCGAGGAAGTCGGGAAAAGCGACCTCGGGATAAAGCCGATAGTCCGGGACGACGACCACGGCGCCGCGCGCGGCGAGCGGGACAGCCACGAACGCGTAGGTGCCGCGGTCCCCGGTGCGCCAGCTCCCGCCGTAGAAAAACACGACGAGCGGGCGCAGCCCGGTGGCATTCTGTTGCCGATATACGTCGAGCTTGCGCCGAGGGCCGTCGCCATAGGCAATTCCGCGGTCGACGGAGACGCCGTCCTCGGAAATGGTGGCGTTCAGGAGAGCTGCCGGAGAGCAGCCCGCAAGCACGGCGGCGCAGAGCGCTAGGATGATCGGAACGGGCCGGGCATGTCTAAGAACCTCGGCCGTTAGCTAAGTTCCTGTAATCCGTCTTAGGACCCAGCCGGCCCTGGACACCACGAACTATCCCTTGCTGACGTTCCAAAACAGCGGCGGCTGGCCCTTAAGATGCCCGGAAATGTTGGAACGCCATGCCGCGGATTGGAAATACTGACCCAGTGGCACGAACAGCGCGTCGTTGAACGTTTCCTGCTGCATCGCGGCCGCGAGGCGCTTGCGCTCTGCCACGTCGGCGCTGTCGATCCATTGCGCGCGCAGCGCCTCGATGACCGGGTTGGTGGGCCAGCCATACCAGGCAGACCCGCCCGTGCCACGCATCGCCGGTGCAGACAGCGGATCGACCCAGTCGAGCGCCGGGAACGAGGTGCAGAACAGCGACCATCCGCCGCGGTCCAGCGGCTCCTTGCTCGCCCGGCGCTGCACCACCGTGCCCCAGTCCATCGCAGCGTCGTCGACCGCGACGCCCACGCGCTTCAGCGTGGCGGCGATGACTTGGCTCATGGCGTCGTAGAACGGCTGGTCGGTCGGATGCAGCAGCGTGAGCTTCTCCCCGGCATAGCCGGCGGCGGACAGCATCGCCTTAATCTTGGCGAGGTCCGGCCCGTCGCCGACGCCGCCGACCCGGTCCATCGCGGCGTCGTTCGCATACGCCGTGCCGGGCAGGAAGCAGCCGATCGGCGCGTTATAGGTGCTGGCATCGTCGCCCATAACGGCCTGCATCACCTCACGCGGGTCGACTGCGGCCAGGATCGCCTGGCGCAGCCCGCGGTTGGTCGTGGGGCCGACCAGGTGATTGAAACGCAGCACGGGATAAAGGCCATACGGGTCCAATCGTCCCACCACCACACTGCGGTCCTGCCGCAGCACCGGGAGCAGGTCGGGGATCGGCATCTCCAGCCAATCGACCTCCCCTGACCGAAGCGCGTTCACCGCCGTGCCGGCTTCGGGGATGATGCGCCACTCGACGCGGTCGACCAGCACGCGCTTGGCGCCGGCCACGCTGCTGGGCTCGTCGTCGCGCGGCCTATAGCCGGCGTGCTTGGCGAAGACGGCGCGGCTGCCGGAGACGTATTCGTCGGCGACGAAGCGGAACGGGCCGCTGCCGACGACCTCGGTAATCTGCTTGAAAGCGTCGGTCGCGGCGATGCGGGCCGGCATGATCATGGCCGGGCTCGGCTGCGTCTTGGCCAGTGCCGTGAGCAACGGCGGGAACGGGCGGTTGAGCCGGAACACCACCGTGCGGTCGTCCGGCGCCTCCAGCGCGTCGAGCCGCCCGGCGATGGTCTGGCCCAGGCCATCCCGCCGCATCCAGCGCTGCAGCGACGCCACGCAGTCGCGCGCCAGCACCGGCGTGCCGTCGTGGAACAGCAAGCCGTCCCGCAGGCGGATGGTCCAGCGCCGGCCGTCATCATCCGTCGTGTAGCCCTCCGCCATTTGCGGGCGCGGCTGCAGCGCGTCGTCGGTGCCGAACAGGGTGTCGAACACCATGAAAGCGTAGTTTCGGGTGACGGTTGCGGTCGTCCAGATCGGGTCGAGGCTGGTGAGATTGGCCTGCGGCACGAACACCAGGGTTCGCGCGCCGGCAGGCTGCGCCAGGGCAGGGCGCGCGAGCGGCGCCGCCATGGCCGCACGCAGCAGATCCCGTCGCAGCATGGCCATCTCCCCTGTTAATTTAGGAAGAGCATAGATGAGTCAGGAATTCACGCAATGCGATTGACCGAAGGCGAACAAAGCTAGAGAACTTCAATTATAGGTAGATCAAGGTAGCCAGCGATGCCGTCTAAAACGGGTAAACCTGAGCTATTCTCGCCGGTGCATGTCGACGCCGGTGATCTGCTGATCGTGCAACGCTCCGGCTTATTCGCGACAAAATGGTTCTTGGAGCGGAACAGCGACCTCGCCGCTGCCGGGGTCGACACGCTCGCGCACTACTCCCGCTACGGATGGCGCGAGGGCCGCTGGCCCAATGCGTATTTCGATCCTGCCTGGTATCTGAGCCGCAACCGTGACGTGCGCGAGAATGGGCTGGAGCCGCTGCAGCACTACATCGAGCACGGCGAGGCCGAGGGCCGCCAGTCGGTCGAGTGGTTCGATCCCGAGTGGTATCGCAAGGGCAACTCCGTTCCTGCCGGGCAGCTCAGCCTGGCGCATTTCCTGGCCCATCGATGCGACGGCTTGGTCAGCCCGATCCCGGAGTTCGACCCGGTGTTCTATCTCAGCCACTCCCCCGATGTGCGGGCGGCGCGGATGGATCCGTTCGAGCATTACCGGCTGCAGGGCGCGATCGAGAACCGGCAGCCGATAGCGGGCTTCGACGGCGTGTTCTACCGCGAGCGCTACCTGCGCGACCTGCCCGACGCCAACCCGCTGCTGCACTACCGCCAGCATCGGCATGAACCCGGCGTTCATATGGCGCGGCCCACCGTCGAGAGCGACATCCCGTCCGAGGTGCGGCGCAACACGCAGCCGGGGCCGCTGTTCGAGGAGGTGCAGCCGCTGCCGTCAAATGCCAGCCTGCGCGCGAAGGTGCTGGCGTTCTATTTGCCGCAGTTCCACGCGGTGCCGGAGAACGACGCCTGGTGGGGCCGGGGATTTACCGAGTGGACCAACGTCGCCCGCGGCCTGCCTCGGTTCGCCGGGCATTACCAGCCGCGCATCCCGCGTGATCTCGGCCATTACAGGCTGCAGGGCACGGAAGCGCTGCGGCAACAGGCGGAGCTTGCGCGCGGCGCCGGCGTGCATGGCTTCGTGTTCTATTTCTATTGGTTCAACGGCCGCCGGCTGCTAGATGCGCCGCTTGACGCCCTGCTGGGTGATCCGTCGGTGGAGCTGCCGTTCTGCCTGATGTGGGCAGAACAGCCGATTTGTTCGGAGTTGCCATGCGTTGATATGACAGCCCTATTATGCTGATATTCCAGCATTATGTGCGCTACGATCCTTGTGTGCGTTTGCTGGCTGTTGCTGATATTTGTCGGTTCATGGTAGCTAGATGGTAGCTTGATAAACGGCTACGGAGCGGCGGCGGTGGGCAAGCGAGCAGGCAAGAGGATCGGATTGCGGGAGGTGCGGACACTTGGGCCGGGTGAAACCGTATGGGACACGGAGGTGCTCGGGTTCTGCATCCGCTGCCAACGATCTAAAGCGGTCACCTATGGTTTGAAGTATCGCACACTCGACGGCCGACAGCGCTGGCACACAATCGGGCGCCACGGCTCTCCCTGGACGCCAGATCAAGCGCGGACTGAGGCGCGGCGGCTGTTAAACCACGTGATTGATGGGGGTGATCCGGCTGGTGCAAAGCAGGAACGCCGGCAGGCGCTGGACGTAGGCGAGCTACTGGACGACTACCTTGCCGCAGCTGTGGCCGGGCGGTTGCTGACGAAGGACGCCCGGCCGAAAAAGCCCAGCACGATTTACACCGACCGATGCCGGATCGAGGCGCATATTCGGCCGGCGCTGGGACGCTTGAAGGTAGCAGCCGTAACCTCCGCAGACATGGAGCGCTTGATGCACGAGATTGCGGACGGCGGGGCAGCTCGTGCCCGTGCCAAGCCGCATACGGGGGCACCGGCGCGTGGCGGGCGGGGCGCAGCGACGCGCACCTTGGGATTGCTTGGGGGTGTGTTTACCTACGCAGTTAAGCAACGAATGCGGGGTGACAACCCAGTTCGCGGGTTAGGGCGATTCGCGGACGGCAAGCGGACCCGGCGTCTGACGGACGCGGAGTACGCGATGTTCGCGGCGGGGCTGGCATTATCCGCCGGGGCCTTCCCTGCCACGGCGCAAGGGCGGGGAAGACGCACGGGCGCCGTTCCACCATCCGCGCTAGCCGCGACGCGCTTTTTGCTGCTGACGGGTTGGCGGCGCGCCGAAGCCCTAGGGTTGACATGGGGGCAACTGGACCTTGCCCGCAGAACCGCGCGGCTGGAGGACACCAAAACTGGCGCGAGCGTGCGGCCTCTCTCCGTCGCTGCGTGTGAGGTGCTGCGGTCTATGCCGGGCGTAGGCAGGGCGGACTCTAGTGCTCACGTATTTCCGAATGCCGGCAGTGACGGGCGCATGGGCGGCTTCCCTTGGCAGTTTGCTCGGATCGTGAAGGAGAGTGGCTTGCCGCCGGATGTGACGCCGCACGTACTGCGGCACTCCTTCGCTAGCCTGGCTGGTGACATAGGATTGAGCGAGCCAACAATTGCAGCACTGATCGGGCATCAGCGGCATACCATGACGTCACGTTATATCCACTCGGCTGACGCCGTGCTACTGGCGGCGGCGGATGCGGTGGCCGGGCGGACGGCGAAGTTGATGGGAGAGAAGGCAGAGCCGGGCAAGGTCGTGCCCTTGCTACGAGGCAAACGGACTGCGGCGGCATAGCCTCTCGACCCCCTACAATGGGCACACAGCGTTCCGCGCGTTCCCAGCGTTCCGGCTGATCACTAAATGCATGCGGGTCATTGTACCCGCCCGATCCGTGCCCGGCGGCCCCGGGCAGGCAGGGGCTAGGCTGGTCTCCTGAACGCCGGGACGCTCTGCCCCTGGTGACCGATCTGCGGATGCATGGCGGAGGCGCACGTTGACAATCACATCATCACCCACCCCGCCGGGCGTTGTCCGTTGGACCGCCTGTGAGACATACACCTGGGTTGCGTTCCGAGAGGCGCGGCCTATAGGCGACCACATCGAGTTCTCCGCAAAGGAGTGGTCGCGGGACTGGAAGCATTGGCCGCCCACGTGGCTGTCCAACGCTTTTGTCGAGATCGAGACCGGTTCGCCCTGGAAGCCAGACCTCGAAATTGTGTCTAGACCGGCCGCCGATGTCGTTCGTGCCCGCGCATGGCGGATTATCCAAGACACCGGGGAAACTGCCCGGCAGTTAAATGACCTCCTGACAGCCGACATTGAGCAGTCACGGTGCAATCAGGACAAGCTGCGCCAGGCGTTCCGGGACGTGATGGCCGCAGTCCGAGCTGGGCATTTGACAGTAGAAGCACGCCCGGCGCTTCGTTTCGGAAAGCCGAACATCAGCGCCGTTCATCAAGTGCTGGAGCCAAGGCTGTTCATTGGGCCGCGGGCTATCAGTTTGTTTGGCGTGGTGGACTACGCCGGCCCCCATACGAACGCGTTTGATCCCCGACCAGAAAACGACTTTGCTTTCATGGACTACGAAGGCCCTTGGTTCGATGAAGTCCGCTTCGATGCGGAGCAGGTGCAGGCACTCTGGAAGCTACCGTCAGGCACGGCGAGAACCATAGCGGCGGAGAACAATCTAGAGCGGTGGCTAGTGGCCCGCATGAAAGCCTCCCCCGACCACTCGCCGGGCAAGTCGCTCATTAAAATCGAGGCGGAGGCGGCTGGCCACAGCTTGGGCGTGCGGGGCTTCGACCGAGCATGGGCGTCTGCGGTAGAGGAGGCCAACGTGCCGAAGTGGTCCGCCCCCGGCGCGAAATCGAAACAGTGAATCGAAACACCAAACCAATCGCTACAGGTATTGGGACGCCGTGTTAGTTACGAATTGAAGGCCGTTGCAATCATCGGAGCGATGGCATGGCCTTCCCCAACCCTGACGACCTTCTCACCCGCATCCAGGCCGCTGCGGCCCTTACCGCTGCCGGCTACCCGACCGCCACCGCCACCCTTGCCACCAAGGCGTGCCGGGGCGGTGGGCCGCTGTATCGCACCTACAGCGGACGCGCCCTGTATCGCTGGGCCGACCTGCTAGATTGGGCGGAAAGCCGCACCAGCGCGCCTCGGCGCAGCACGTCCGAAACCGACGCCCAGAACGCCGCCTAAACGCAACCGCCGGTTCCCTTCGCGAATAGAAACCGGCGGCGTTGGCGATGTCGAGGCAATGCACCAGGCAGGCGCACCCTCGAAATAGCCCGCGCACGCGCGGCGTTCAACCAAGCAACGGGGCCGGCTTCACAAGAAAGGCCGACCATGAACAACCAAGCCTGCGCCACCCCTCCTCGGCTGGCGCTGCATCCCGTCCACATCCACCGCAGCCACGCCCCGGCACTGGCCGCGACCCTGGATCGCCTGGCCGACTTCGAGTTGCAGGCCGCGCATCACACCACGGCCGAAAACCTGTCTCGGCAGGCCGCCGCCATGCGGGAGGCCGCACGATGACGGCCCGCGTAGACCTGGACGACCTCGGCCGCCGGCTGGACCTGCGTAAGCGTCCCCGGTCCTGGGGCGGCGACTGCCCGGCGTGCAGCTACAAGGCCGCGTTCGCCATGAAGGCCGGCAAGCACGGGGGCGTGCGAGCCTTTTGCGCCAACGGTTGCACGCTGGACCAACTGGACGATGCTTTGCAGCGTGCGCTGGGCTCGGACTGGACGCCCCCGGCCCGCTTGCCGGACAGGGACGTTGCCACCCAGCGCGCGGGTAAGCAGGCCGCCGCCGCGCGCCTGTTCGCAGGCAGCACGCCCCTGACCGCCGCCGATCCTGCCGGGCTATAACCTTGCCGGGCGGGGGCTGGCCGGGTTCATCGGCTGCCCGGCGCTGCGCTATCGCGGGGACTGCCATCATCAGGACAGCGGGCGGCTGCCGGCGCTTGTGGCCGAGGTGGTGGACGCGGCAGGCCAGCCCATCGCTGTCCACCGCACCTACTTGGACCGGCAAGGGCGCAAGGCCGGCGTAGAGCCATGCAAGATGATGCTCGGCCCGATGTGGGGCGGTGCCGTCCGCCTGACCCCAGACGCGGCGCTACCGCGCGAGCTGGTGATAGGGGAGGGCATCGAGAGCAGCGCGTCGGCAGGGCTGCTATTGGGCCTGCCTGCCTGGGCGGCGCTGTCCGCCGGCAACCTGGGCGGTGGGCTGATCCTGCCTGACGCGGTGCGAGCCGTCACCATAGCGGCCGACGCGGACCCGGTGGGCCAACGAGAGGCGCAACAAGCCGCCCGGCGCTGGCGAGCTGAGGGGCGGACAGTACGGATTGTCGCGCCCAATAGGCCAGGTCAGGACTTCAACGACCTACTTGTCACCCGCATGCAGGAGTCCGTCCATGCCGGATGACCTCGGGTTCTCAGTTGTCGATGTTCCGGCCGATTTCAGCGACGAGAGCTTGGCCTTGCGATTTACCGGCGTTCACGGCGACACGCTGCGCTACGTGTCCGGCTGGGGCCGCTGGTACGAGTGGAACGGCGTCGCGTGGAAGCCGGATGACACGCTGAAGGTGTTCGACCTATCACGCCGCATCTGCCGACAGGCCAGCGCCGAATGCGACAACCTCAAGGTGTCCGCCATGGTCGCCAGCGCGAAAACCGTGGCGGCCGTCGAACGTCTCGCCAAAGCGGATCGGCGGCACGCCGCCACCGTGGATCAATGGGATGCGGACCCGTGGCTGCTGAACACGCCGGGCGGTGTCGTGGACCTGCGCACCGGCAAGATGCGGACGCACCGAGCGAACGACTACATGACGAAGACGACGGCCGTCGCGCCCGGTGAAGAATGCCCGATGTGGCATTGCTTTCTGGATAGGGTCACGAAACAGGACAGCGAGCTCAAGGCGTTCATCCAGCGCATGGCGGGCTACTGCCTCACGGGCAGTATCCGCGAACATGCCTTGTTCTTCGCATACGGGACTGGCGCCAACGGCAAGGGCGTGACCATCAACACCTTGACCGGCATCCTGGGCGACTATGCCACCATCGCGTCGATCGACACCTTCACCGCGTCGCAGAATGATAAGCATCCCACCGACCTCGCCATGCTGCGCGGCGCTCGATTGGTGGCGGCCCAGGAAACAGAAGGAGGCCGACGCTGGGCCGAAGCGCGGATCAAGGCCATGACCGGCGGCGACCCGATCACCGCCCGGTTCATGCGGCAGGATTTCTTCACCTTCGAGCCAACGTTCAAGCTCCTGATTGCTGGCAACCACAGACCGGGGCTACGCAACGTGGATGAGGCGATACGGCATCGCTTGAACCTGGTGCCCTTTGATGTGAAGATCCCGCCATCGGAACGCGACCATGACCTGCCGGAGAAACTACGGGCCGAGTGGCCGGGCATCCTGGCTTGGGCCATCGCAGGGTGTACCGCATGGCAAGATGGTGGGCTGAGGCCGGCGGAAGCAGTGACCAAGGCCACTGGCGACTACCTGCAGGCTGAGGACGCCATGGGGACCTGGCTCGCTGAATGCTGCAATATGGATGCCGACAAGGAGGCCGGCAGCACGGCGTTGTTCACCGCGTGGAAGACCTGGGCTGAAGCCGCGGGGGAGTATGTTGGGTCGCAAAAGCGGTTCAGCCAATCAATGCAGGACAGAGAGTTTGAATCCATCCGGCTCACGGGTGGTGGAGGTGCAGCGGGCTTCAAGGGCATCGGTCTAAAGGCAGCAACGTTCGCAGAGGGCTCTGGAAAACGAGAGTGTCAAGTTTGAACCACACGTTCCTTATGGAAAACCAGCCGAAGAATGCGGAGTTTGCACCCGACCCAAACCGAACCTCAGCCGGACGCACACCGATTACCTAGGTGGCCGAAAGCGGAACGGCAGCTTTCGGGTAAGCCACGGCGAGAAGCAGACCTTTGTGTATCGCGATCGTACCCTTCAACCATGTGACCGGCCGGAGGATCCAGTATCATAGGATTTGTGCCAACAGACCTTTAAAAGACAGCAGCATTATCTCCGCCTTTGACCGGAATTTTGTGATTTTTGGCTTGATGCACGATAATCCGGGGCGGACATAGCCACTCCGAAGCAAGTCGCTCGATTGCGAAAGAATTTAGCCCTGTCTTCCCGTAACGGTCTTGAATTAATTTAGCTGGGGCGAGCAATTCAGCAGCAAATGCACGACTTGCTTGTTGGTGCCATGTCTCAGCCGGTGTAATTGCGATGTCGGTGCCACTGCCTACACGCCAGCCTAGATAAGTTGCGCGACAAGTTCGGAATCTCTTCTGTCGAACTGAACGGGCAGGGACATTGGCGCGTATCTCCATGCCTTCGCGCCGTGCTACACCTTCCAATGCATTCGGGGTCGTGTCCGGGAATCTGTCACCATCGGCATTCTCTGGATCGTCGAACAACCGCCGCATGGCCTGTCTAGGATCAATCGGCAAACTTAACCTTTGCCGAAGTAGTTCGACCGCCTCATGGCCGTTTCGCCAACCAGGTGATGACAAGTCACGGTATGGCGGTCCACCAAAACCCTTGACTGAGATCGGCTTAGTGTTCCGAAAGCGCGCTGTTGCAGTCCTGGCCCATTCGCAGGTCTGCCAGAGGTCTGCAATATCCGCTGCTTCGCAAATGTCAGCAAACAAGGTATCATTCAGACCTGCTGTCATCCTCCCAAGATCGACTGTGTCAGGGTCATAAGGATCAAGGCCAAGGCGACCCGAATTGGTGCACCACTCGCGTTCCTCAGGATCATGGGTTGAGCTTACAATCCGATCCCAGTCCTCTCTGAGCGCCACTGCTCGTGCGTTCTGACGGCCGATCCTCTCGATTGTCGAGGTAACAAAACTACCAAGCGACTGCTCCACATCACCCCTTATGGCAGACACAGGGCGTGGAAGTTCCGACAAAACGAACGATTGCGTTTGAAAGCGGGTGTCGGGTCGAAATAGTCCAACCATGACGGTCTCGCCGCCCGACCATAGGCCGATCGGTGGGAATACATATCCGGCTGTCAGGCCATCAAGGCGATGTCGAAACTCGAAGTTGAAGCGCGGCTCACGGTCTGGAGTGCGTTGCGGTTCATAAAGAAGCTGCCACCATCTACGCGCCAAGCCTTCGGAGAGGCCAAGCGTCGGCAATATCGGACCGTCGACAGTCTGGCCACTATCCGGGTCGAAGATTTGGCTTAGGGAGATACCATCGGCCGATACGGTCACCTCAGCCGTGGTGACTGCTTCGGCCGGATCGTCACCCTCAGCCGATAGCCACTTGGCCTCCATCGAGAACCTATCGGTCATCGTAACTGTATGCCCAATTCTAAAACCTGTGCTTCGATCAACGGATAAGCCTTATAGCCGTTTTCCGGGAAGGACAGGCGCCTCGCCTCATAAAGGATAGATGGGTCGTCCGGATCGCGGGCCCAAACGTATTCCGGCAACCCGTCCTTGAGTGGGTGACCGATCTGACCATAACGGATTGCGGCGCGTAAGAGCATAGTAGCTTCGTTCGACGGGAGAAGCTGGTTCCATTTCACAGGACACAACATTGTAAAAGGTTTCACCGGTGCCGCGACTCTTGCCTGTTCAACGGTGGTGGGTCGCGATCCGGGATCGCCGATCCGCCCCTGGTACATGCCCTGTTTGTGTTTATGGCTGCCAACATAAACAGCCCTATTTGCCATCGCGTCGAGATCCAGTTGGCTTGGGTTGCGGACTGGACGGCCCGCTGCGGGAGGCCGGCTAGCTGGGCGTCGGGCTGCCATACTAGTGTTTAGACGCTCCGGAACTTAGGTCTGCAAGGTGTTCGATCCTCTGCCCAACGCGTGCGGAACAGTCGCAGCACTCTACAGCTTTCCAGCGTGGATCAGCTTTGAACCTTGAACTTTCAAACTCGCAGCAAGACAAACCAAAAACTCATACCCGCTAAGTTCGACGCTCAGCGCGCCTAGAAGGAAACTCCGCTTCTCAGCTGGCGAGTCGCCCGGGGGAATTTCACCCCCAGGCGCTCCTAGAACCGTGCTTGAACCTCTCGGTTCACACGGCTCCCGATGTTCGGCCGTTGACGTGCAGAATGTCGAACGGCTTTGCCTTGTCCACAGAGCTC
>JAABUY010001999.1_pt1 | contig 25456 bp, 28 predicted proteins | sample 5560271 | NCBI WGS metagenome assembly JAABUY01 (sample SAMN10711886, study PRJNA513374) | rock metagenome | isolation source: Antarctica rocks | place: Antarctica: Victoria Land, University Valley | reverse complement strand
AACGAGAGTATGATTGCAAGAGTTTGAGCGAGAGCGCTTGTATATGCAAACTATTGATGTGATTGATCAACGAGAAGATATAAAGCAACAACTTTGATCAAATTACATGTAACTTAGCATACATACAGCGTCTAGACAGTGTCATAGTCATAGACTGCATGCACTTAATGAAGAAAAAAAAATATATTTTTTGACTTCTTGCAGTCTTCACAAAGCTCAAATTATTCGCTATGAATGTATTGCAATGACTGATTAGACTTGGTACATTAGCATTCTTTGCAATATTTTAAATCGATTTTACATTATCTGATCTGATTTAAGTTGTTGCATTTTCAATGATCTTGTTCTCAGTCATAGTGTGCAAAATCTTGAGTAATCACATATCTGTTGTTTGCAGCAAATTCAATAACTCATCTAGCTTTTTCGTGATTTTATCATTATTTTCGAAATCATGAATCTGAGATCAGTCGACTATATCGATGTAAGCGAAATCAATCATTTGCAAACGTGTCGTGAATGTCATCTGTTTGACTCATGTTTTTGCTTGATGTGCAAGTAGATGACTTCACTCATTTGAGAACTGAGCTTTGCAGTAGTCTGACACAGCTGCTAGAAAGATTCTGTGAGCTGACATTTCATGATCTTCAATCTCAAGTTAAATCAACTGCGTGTGCTTGATTGATTTCAAAGCAAATACGCTGCTACTTTTTGAGCACATTGACAGAATGTCAAAGACTGACTTGATTAATTAGACTGTCATCATACTTGAATCACAAAGACACATTGAACGTAGTTTTCGAAATTGAGAATCTTTGTTGACTCATCAGATCGAAGATCAAGAGACACTCAGTATATATGAAGAGATTGTGAGCATCGCATTTTGCAGTGAAGAAAACAAGTCGTGTGCTTTATATGAAAAGCAGATAGAAAAATCTCGCTCTCATGATCATATAATGTCATTGTCTTGCAAATTTTCTCTTTTTGTTCAACGTAATCGCTGTTAAGAATTTGATATTGTGATTTGCAAGTTCTTGAACAAACGCAGTGTATTCAGTGACAGAAAGTTTTTCTCATATTCATGAGTTGATGATGTTGAGCGTGATGTCAAAGTTCATTAATCAGCATGACATGAACATTCAAGATCTTCAATCATATTGAGTATTTATCTGCTATCTTTGAAGAGACAAGAATACTCAGACTTTCTATAACTTATGACAAAAGTAGCTTCAAGATCTTGCAGAAGATGATTTCTTTCACAGACAGATACTTTGCAACTTTGTTAGAATGTGATAATTCTGACTTGCATATTTCATCTCATACAAGAAATATGAAGAAAACATTCTTGTAAGATTTAGACATGCGCGATCATGAAGATATTGAGAAGTGCAATCAGAATGATTTCATTGAGTCGATTCATCACATTAGTGAACTTGATGTGTGATTGATGATGAAGCGCAAGATCAATTAATAAGACTCTCTGTTAACAATAAGCAGAGTAAGACAGTTATTCAGATACAAGTGATAGCATCTTGTATATTTTGATGAGCTGTATATATTCATGATTCTAGCTATATATATAATAATAAACAAAGAAAGCATTTCATCTTTTAATGTGCAACTTTGATGATTGAATTCAAGTCATAGCTTCAAATGAGATGAGATTTGAGAATCAATCTGTCGTTTTCATGAGTTTGACTGATGTATAATTCATTGAACTGCAAGACAGATTAATTAAACTGCAAGACAAATTCATTGAATTGATGATGTCTGCTTTAATGTCATGAAACATGTAATCTTCAAAATGTATGAAAGTCATCAAGTTTAACATTCTTGATCATATTTAATATCTTAATAACAATCACTTGAAAATCATAAAACTCGACTATTGTGATCGCGACGATGCAAAGTGCATCTGTGTCTCATTCAATCAAGCAACTGCATCATTGATCTTGTTGATAATCAGTTGCGATGATTGTAATCAGTACACTTTTCAAGTCAAAATCTTTGCAAATGACTTTCATGAATCTAGATCTTGCAAATTGTAGCTTTTGCATTCGTGATGATGAGCTTTTAGTGAGTTATTGTCACAGAACGTAAGTTATTTGTGTTGATGCAAATTTGCAAATGAGCGAGCTGACAATTAAGTTTCAAACATTAGAAGTCAAGTCAACATTTGAGTCAAAGAATGATATAAATGAAGTATCACATGTTCTTTGCATGCATCAACAACACTTCTTCTCTTCTTTAAGAAAACATTCTTACATTCTTGTACTTCAGATCTTCATCAATTGCGTTCACATTTGCATCATCTGCAATGTGTGAACGTCTGATAAGTATAAGAAGACTTTTCAAGTGTCAATTTTCATGTAAATGACTTGAACTTTAATGCTCATGATTTTTAAGAAGAGCGCACTTTTCTTACTTATAGTCTTTCATCTATCTCTTTTCATGATTGATAGTAGTGATGTGATAGAAGCGAGATGAATGTTGCTCACTCATTCAGAGCATCGTGATTTCAAGTTGTGAAATCACTGATGTTTGATAAACACTCTCATTACATTGATGAGTGAATTTTTCTATACTCTGCTGCGTTTCATAAATGCAGAATGATCATAGCTGAGATCAATACTGATGAACATTGTTGTTGATTTATGAAATCATATTGCATCTGCTTCTTTGAATCTTTGTCAATCTGCACACATTCAGACACAATGTTGATTAGATAGTCATGATTTCTTTAATGAGCTATTTGATCGAATCTATTCAAAAGATCGAAAATGAGAATCTGTGATTATGCTCAAGCAATGTTGCATGTGTTATTAAAGATTTGTTGCATCATCAAAGCAGTATCTGCAACATCATTAAGAATCACAGAGCTTAGTGTTAATTTTATAAATTTTTTCATGATCTCAATAAATTTTGATGAATATATCAGTGAATGTCAAAGAAGAAAGAGTGAGTACAACTATCTATAATACAAACTGATAAACTAGTAACACACTGCACATTTTTGATGCACATGTATGAGACTGTGTGATCTAGACGCAGTTGTCATCTTTCATCTTGTTATTGACTTCATCATCATTCACTTTATCATCATCATCATCTTCAACATCTTTGATTACATCATCATTTTCAAAGATTTTGAGCTTCAATGTCAACTTCATTATACACATTCAACAATTCTGTCTATCATATATCAGCATCTTGATTCTTGAATCTACACAGCGTAAGTCATAAGTGATAGTCTTCTCATGATGTTGAAGATGATTAACTCTCTTCTTAATCTGTGCTTGATCTTTCTTCATTCATTCTGAGTCAATCTGAACTAGTCTCTTGATCTTGTGTAAATTGTAATCAACATTGATTAATTTGATAGTGTTAATGATAAAGCGTGATGACTTTTCATTTGAATACTTCTGCAGTTTTTTCAAATCTTCTTGAAACAATCAAACTATGTTCATCACTTTAGATTTGATCAATTTTGAAGTTATCAAAGTCATAGAAACTTTAAGCATAAATCAAAAGTACTACATAATTAAACGTTAGCAATCATGTCAAACATGTTTTTTCTCACTATGCATGTAATAACTTTTAAGAACAACATTAACAGAAAGTAAAGACTTTGTCACTTACTCAATAAAGAATAAATGCATTCATAGAATTCATGATATAAAATACAGTCTTCTCGTTCTTGTTTTAGACATGATTGATGAGTTCGTTGATTGCTTTGATCTTGATACAGTTTATCTTGATTCTTGAAGATAATTTCAAGAATGTGCTTCTCATAGAAAGATTCAACTTTCTTCAAGTCGTAAAGATGATCTGTTTTAAAGTGAACATACTTCTTATTTCAGTCTTCTACTTCAGAAAACACAAGTGACTGTATCTTTGAAAGTTGTTCAAGACGCAAAAATGTGCTAAGTACTCTGAGTTAATGAACTTTCATCGTTCAGTTGTTAACGTTGAGTTGAAACTCAATTTCAATGCAATGATTGTTGATTCAGTCTTGCTTTTTCTTATTCATCTTCTTTCGAAGTTGATCAATGATTGTCATCACTGAGAAATTAACAAGTTTGTTGAATCTTGATGAAAGACTGTCATCAATATTTTAATGCTCATTCAATTTCACATCTGTAAAAGAAGAGTTGAAAAACATTGATTGATTGATATCACGTTGTAATCATAATGTGTTGCACACAGTCTCTAGCTGTTTGATGTACTTCTGAATGACTTGAGAATTTATCTCTTGAATCTTGATGATTTTCATATATATTTTGTTCATGTCTTTCAAATTTTGATATGTACAGTATTTCAAATTGATTTAATGAGCTTCTTTTTCTTTTCATACTCGTTCATGTTGATTCATTATTGAGTCTATCATCAGCATGTTCACTCATGCTGTCATTTGAAAGAAAGATCATTTAAAGAATGTATCTGTAACAAATCACTTAGAAGATTTTTTATTCATGATCTTAAATAAATTGATGATTTTGAATGTCTGAGTCATCTTTCTATGCATCTCATTCACGATCAATTGATCTCATCTCATATCTCAGAACTTTCATATCAACTGTGATTGTTTTACTTTAAAACTTGCTTTTTGAGAATAATGTAAACTTCTCATCAATTCTGCAACGCGAGTCTTGTACATGTCTATCATGATCACACATATGAAACTAGAATTAACTTACTCTTCTTCTGATAGAAAATATATATCTGTTTGTCTCAATTTAATGATCAGCGCGTTTATTTTGACATCATAATATGCATGATAAATCTATCAACATAATAAATCATTGTTTTTGTTGAGATGAATTCAAATCTTCTTTAGTCAGTTGATGATCAAGATTGATGAAATGATAACTAGATTGACAAATTTCGACGATATGAGATGTGCAGATGAACTTGCATTCACACATAAACATTCAATTTTCAATCTGTTATCAGAAAAGCACTTTGCATCTCTAGATTGAGAAGTATTGAGAGTGTTTTCTTTCAGATATTCATTAAACTTCTTCTTGTGATGAGCATCGTTGATCTCGTCATGTGCTATGTGCAATAGATGATTCAGACAAATCAATTCAAGCATCTTTATTATCTTATCAATAAATTAGCATGCTTCATTCTTAATTTTGCTGACATTCATGTTTATCTTTTCAAGACTCACATCATCGACATTGTATTTTTTTTCATGAACATTTTTATTTCAAACATCACAAAAATCTCAAAAGTCTGATATAAAAAGAGTGACGTGATCATTCTCTGCAAATGTATGCGTGACTGAGATTTAATATGATTAAAGTCATGCAGAAACAGTTGAGCGTAATTTTGTCATTTGTCTTCTTCATGAAGATGCTTTGTAACAGTCAATGATATTTTCATCATGAGTCTGTTTGATCTTGTTAATCAAGAAACAAGATCGACTTCAATATTTTAATCATCTTGCATAATGCATCTTCAAAGTCTTCTCACTATCTTTAACATCATTAAGATTCACATGTGATTATGCATGTTTTGACTTTTCTGCGATATCTTTTTTAAATAAAGTGTCGAAGATCATCATGTTTTATTGAGATTTCATCTGCTGAGATGAAGATTGTACAGTTGCTTCATGTTGTTTGACTTAACTCATTGAATCTTGATGTGAATTGATGATATTGTTTTCATTCAATGAAGAACTATCATTCTTTAATTTGAAACTTGATACTGTTATTGAATTATTAAAAGTTGAAGCTGAAATGTGAGACTTATCTGAAGCTAACATTAACATGTCATTTTCTTGAGTCTGCATCTTGTTGTTCAACTTTCATCACTTTGAATGCAATGATTCAAAACTTTCATTATTCTCTGTAAAGATCACTTGTTGTTAGTCTGTCATTCATACACATACTTCAATGACTTACTATAATGCAATGTTTGATCAGCTAATGTGATGCTTGTTGTATCTTTCTTTGAATGATTGAATCTTGATCACTTTCAAGAAAAATATAAGAGCGTGTGAGTTTTGTTCATGAGATTTTCACTCTTGTCAGTTCACTGTGAATGTACACTCTTCATAAATTTATCAGATCTCACTGCATTGTTTGCTGAGTTGATATTATTCTTCGTTGTACTTAGAACAACTGTGTCATTCGCATCATTCTTTTTCATGTTAATGATTGCTGACTGCTTCTGAACATAGATAAACGCTGCATTGTCTACTGAGTTGACGTTATTCTTCGTTGTACTCAGAACAGCTGTGTCATTTGCATCATTCTTTTTCATGTTAATGATTGCTGACTGCTTCTGAACATGAGTAGACGCTGCATTATCAGTTGAGTCAACGTTATTCTTCGTTGTACTCAGAACAGCTGTGTCATTTGCATCACTTTCTTTCATGTTAATGACTGCTGACTGCTTCTGAACATGAGTAGAGTTTATTTGATTCTGCTTTGTGAAATCTAAAGTTCTTGTCAGTCTTTATTGATATACATGATCTATCAAATTATCAATTGTCGTTTCATGATCAATTGATAATGTGTTGATCTCATTTTTTCAAGTTGTCACTTTGTTAATCTTTTCACTTTCGTTAACATTAATGAATCTTGTGTGCTTTTGACGAGAAGCTGAGATTGATGAAGCATTGTCTGTGAGTTCTGCATTGATTATTAGTTCACTGTTTACATACATGTGTTTCTGATCTATCAGAATATGATGTAGCGCGAGTCACATTAAAGCAAGCAGCATGATTAAATTGATTCAAGACATCGTGTAAGACAGCTTGAAAAGTTCTGTCTGAATTTATTTTCAAGATCTCGTCATCTGTGATGTAGATGATAGTGTTCATCTCAATGTAGTTCATGTCATCTTTGAGAATGTCAATTTACATCTGAAACGAAACATTATAAAATTAATCTTTGTCATCATGTAAATCATGATCAAGTATATCTTTGATCAAAGTCAAGCTCATTTTCAAGATCTCTCTTGAAGTGATCAGATTCAAGTGTGAACTCATCATTACATAAAGTTCAACATTTTTAAATGTTCTGATGAATGACATGACTTCTTGTGACTGTGAAAACTCAGACGCAGATGATGCTCATTGAATCTTTACAATTTTGCATGTGATGATGAGTGATTGATCATTTGAAAATGATGTAGAACTAATTTGTGTATGAGTGAAAGATGTGTTGATCTTTTCAATGCATTTCTGTTTAAAGCGTCTCTTGTTGAAGAGCAATCGTTGAACTATAATGATCAAACTGCTGATAATAGGATTTGATTCAAAGTCATTGAACATAAGTGAGTTGACGTTGTACAGAAACGATGTTAATTTCTTCTCAATGATAGTTGACTTCTTGTGAGATTTGATGTGCTTGAGTGTAGATGCATGCTTTTCAAGTCATTGCTCAGCTTGATTTGTTAAATTCTTCAGCTGATATTTATCAATGTTTAAGATTCTAAGAATTTCTGTCATGTTTCTGAAAGTTGAACACTCATCATCAAGTTGAGAATTCTGATATCTGATAGTGATATTCTTTTTGAAACGTGAGCTAGTCATTATAATGAGTCGATAAAATCAGTTCAATAAGATAAATGATGATGATAAAATATAAATGCTGCTATCTGACTATGTGAGATGAGTTGACGTGATAAACTAGACGCGTACTCAACTGATGTTAAATATGCAGATTCAATCAATTAAGATTAAGTTCAATGAATATATTTTAATCTTGATGATGATGCTCATTGAAAGAGACATATGATTAAATCATGATCTTATGTGATTATGAAAGTAACTTGAAAGACTCACATTGAATATAATAAGCAGATGAATGAAAGATTAAGTTGTGTTAAGTACATGCAGCGAATGTGATATTGTAAAAGCTGAAACATAGTGAATTTACTTTAGCTTACGTTGAAGATTTGCGCTCACATGATGTGCATAACAGCTTAAAGAATAAGTTAGTTTATTATTGATTGAAGTGTATTGTATCTGCAAGTTGTTATGTCTGTATTTCAGTGTGTATTACACAGTGATCAGTGTCTCAATCTCTTTGACAGACTTGAACTAGCAGCAGACAAAGAATTTAGACTTTGAAAAAGAATGTTATCTTCTGTGAAACATGTTTATCAGTTGATGAATACTGTTTCTTGATCAGATTTATTTTCTTGCAATGCTTACTCTTTTGCGAAATTTATTACTTGATCTTTGCTTGCATCTCAATGATGCTCTTGCTCTTCTGCAAAGTTTGCTGCAGAAGCTTTGTTCATGTTCTGATGATGCTTTTGCTCTTTTAAAGAATTTGTTACAGAAGCTTCGTTCACATTCTAATGATGCTCTTACTCTTCTGAAAAGTTTATTGCTTGATCTTCACTCATGTTCTAATGATGCTCTTGCTTTTCTGAGAGAATTATTACTTGATCTTCGCTCACGTTCTGATGATGCTCTTGCTCTTCTGAGAGATTTATTACTTGATCTTCACTCATGTTTTAATGATGCTCTTGTTCTTTTGCGAAGATTACTGCAGAAGCTTCGTTCACGTTCTGATGATGCTTTTGCTCTTCTGAAGAATTTATTGCTTGATCTTCATTTGCATTCTGATAATGCTCTGATGTTCAGCTAAGTCTGCTTTCTGCATCATTTTCTCATCATTTGAAATGAAAATAGTGCAATTGTCATTCTCAAGCTTCATTGCTTAAGATGTGTGATACATGACATTAGTCACTGCATCTTTATCTATCAATGTTGCTTTGAACTTCTCTTTGAATATCATGATGAGATGTTTGTTGAAAAACGTAAAGTAATGATGTGAAATAACATTAAGCTGTTGAATGTGAAGAAGCAATAAGAAGCACTGAGATTGTAAAATGTACAATGAATGAAATAAGATTGCAAAATGTTGAATTCTAAACTGATGTAAGTTTAAACTGAATGATTGATCTTGACAGTTGCAGCTTGAATTGAGATTGTTATCTGATTATGATGAAAGATAGAAAGTGAAATAATGTTGCAGAATGTAAAATTCTAGACTGATGTAAGTTGAAGCTGAAAGATTAATCTTAATGATCACAGCTTGAATTAAGATTGTTATCTGATTGTGATGAAAGATAGAAAGTGAAATAATGTTGCAGAATGTAAAATTCAAGACTGATGTGAGTTGAAGCTGAAAGATTGATCTTGATGATCACAGCTTGAATAGAGAATGTTATTTGATTGTGATGAAAGATAGAAAGTCTTTAAAATGAGAATGATTCTGATTTAACTGTTATGATGTCTCAAAAGTTGAGTTTCTTAAAAAAGCATACATTTGAATAAAGTGAACAAGATCTTGTTGATGAATTGTATTCTTCTATTAAATATAATTAAAATGATAGAAGTGTTGATCTCAATTTTGATATGATGATTATCTTTCATTCATAAAACAACAAAGCTGTTATTCATCTTTTATTATGTTAGAAGTCAGCATAGAGCGAGTCATATGAGTGTCATTTAACTAATAGATAAATGCTAAGAAAGAAAAGTATTTACAGAAAAGAACTCGATTCTTATATGTGTGTTTCTCAGCTCTGTGCTAGACTCGATTGAGTTGACGTCTTAACCATATGATGCAGAGTCTCAATGACATTATCTCTAGCTCAAATGCTCACTAGACTCAATTAGAATTAAATCAAGATGAAGATTAGAAAGAATAAACAAAGACTAGAATCATAACATATTGAATCATGCTTATCTACATTGTATTCTTCACTATATTTAAGCTAATAATATAGAAGAAATGATACAGTGAATATTGTTTGCATTTTTATTGCTTATCATGTTTTACTCTGAGACATGAGCAAACAAGCTGCATTGTAAACATCTCAGTCACATCTTTATCAATCTGCATATTCTTCATGTTGAGTCTTTCTGCGATGATCATTTGTTAACTTTCATGACTATACTAAGAATGTTCTTCGAGATGAATAAATCAATTCATAGTGAAAATATGATATATATCTTCATAATTCAATCAGAATCTGTCAAGATAGTCAGTCATTTATATTGAATTGAGATTTTCTTTGCTTAAAAAGCATAACTGATCATTTTCTAGCATCATGACATCTGTTAACAAAATCAGTATCACACTGCAAGTCATAATGCTTTCGAGCGAATCTGTTTATCATTCTCACTGTTGCAATTCATAAAGATGTGATAGCAAGCGCTTTCATAAAAGTATCATGAATCACAGCGATTCATTTATTGTCAGTGAGCAGATCAATCATGTAGTTCAATCAAGATGTGTTGCATTTACTCATTTGATGATTGCATAACTTTCACATTACTATCAATCACTTTCTGAATACAGTCATGAAAATAAGCACTTTGTTCGAAGTCTTTCATAAGTAGCACAGCTTTAACATTTTATTGTGAAGATTACATTCAAGTGTTTGATGATGTAAATCATAGTTCACATGATTGAAAGATGAAATGATAATCATCATAAAATCACTGAAATGTGATATCATTGTTGATTTGACAGCAGAGAAAGTTAAGAAATTTTCTTCAAGTCAAGATGTTAAAGAACAACATTCTTAAATTAAAGCAAATTTAAAGAATCATTATTCAAATTCATTGAATCTTACACACTTCAATTTTTCAAATGTATTGCATAATTTCACTTTCTTCTCAATCATTCTTTGCATTACTTGTGACTTAATAAACATCAAATAACACTATCATGAAAATAGTGTTGATTGAATGCATACAAAACATCACAACTAATGCTAGACAAGCTTTCACTACTCAACATGTTAAAAGATGAAGAAATACTACTTTTGAATTTCATTCATCTTCTGAATCTGTTAAAAAAGCAGTCGTAAAAAGAATATTGAATGTTTTGAAGCAAATAAATAGAACAGAGTTGTGAGATAAACAGTTTAATTTAAAAGATATCAAGTATCTTCTTAAAGATACTGTCTTATTTACTGATCTGAACTTACAATTCAAACATGATACATAGCATTGATTCAAGCAGATCTTGAGTGTCAACGATAACAGTTGAAAGAACAGAGTTGATTCTAAAATATATGATGAAGAGATAAACAAGAACATGATCGAGAAGTCTGTAGACTTTCATGATGATGATTCAGATGTATATTATCTGTCTTACGTTGTAAACTAAACAATCGTACTTGATGATAGAGAGATTTCACACGACTCAAATACAAGAGTATTCAATCATGCAAGTGAGTTTGACTTTGAGCTTTGATATAATAATCAATCTCGTTTGATCTTTGACTGATGTATCAACTGAAACTACATGCATTTTTCGTTTTGCAATCAGACTATTCTTCATTGCTTCGATCAATCAATTGAGATGATAAAAACGTTAAAAAAATGTAATGACTGAAAAGATCTGAAGAATATACTGTTTCATTTGCAAAATAATGACAAAAGAGAATTCATCATTAAATTAATCAGTTCATGAATTCGCAAAAATCTCAGCAATTATATCACAAATGATGAAACTTTTCTTGAGCTCAAAATATCAAGAAAAGACAAAGAAATACAAGTGTCAAAAGATGAAATCTTAATTATCATTTTGAGTTGCTTCTTCTGTGTATCAGTTAACTGATTGCTTTCATTCAGATCAGCAACATCACTCATGCAAAGTGTTTAAAAAACAAACATAAAAAGCATTTGCAGAGAGATGAGTCATACATACTTGATCTTCTTACTCGTTGACGATGTTGTCACAAGCAGTGTAAAAACTTTATTTGCATTTGTTATCATTGAGATATAAATCATTCTCATGAAGCAATAGAATCAAAGATGATATGATATTAAGCAACAGCAATCGCGAGAGATGACAAAGAGATTGATTGCAACAACTCTTCATTCAGTCTAGTCATTGAACGACTTCATTCATTCTTAAGAAATAAAGATTCATTGATGAACTCAAAGTCTTCATTAAGCAGTCAGTTCATTGCAGACATTGTTTATAGTGCAACATCATCAAGTACACTTTCATCAAAGTTGATGTATGCAGCAACATCTGATTCATTGATATGCACATTGTAATCAAACTCATGATCTAACTATTAACAGTAGCAATAAATGAGTTCAATTGAAACGTGTTGTCAGATGCATCAAAATTCTTGACGTCATTCAAACAAACAGTCAACATCACATGAAGAATCATCAGATGAAAGACTCTTTGAAACAAAACTACATCATCTTCAATATTATTTCATCATCAACAATCATCTTCGCTCATTACTGTTGCTTATTTGACTGATGAACTCATCTTTACGTTTGTTGATCAGTTAATCTCTTCATTTAAGTTCAAGTCTTTAGTCTTTGATACTTAAATTCTCTCAGTCTTTATTGTACATCAGATAGCAACGACTATAAAATCTAAGCAGTCTTGCATTTATGATAAGCTCAGAAGAAGCAACGATAAGTTTAAGCATAATTGACATGCTATCAGAGAATTTCAAATAAAGATGAAGAAGATAGATGCATAGTCATATATCTTTTGAGTTACTCATCAAGTCATAACAAGAGCGAGATAAATGACAACGACAAGATAAAGTTTGTAAATTTTGAAGATTGCTTCAACTTGAGATATATAGCACTTTAGCAATTGTTACTCTCATTTCATAAGAGATTTAAATGATTGCATCTTGAGCGACAATAATTAGATTATGAGAATAATGATGATATTTGTTCCAGTGATTGATTTCGTTCTCTTTATAATTTAGCTAAATATAGTTTATATGATTTACATATTTTAACTATTGAGTTCAAATTGAAGTTAATAACTTCTGAACAAACGTGATTCATTGACTTTGCGATTGACATTTTTCAATTCATCTCGTTACTGACATTTCATGCACAGATAAACAGTTGAGCATAAAGAATCATTACAATTCATCATTGCTTCATACAAATTATATAAAAACACTAATCAAAGATTTACAAATAATGCAGCGCGTATGTTCTTTATGTGAGATAAAGATAAACAACATTAGCGAACTTGAACATCATCTTCATCACTGTCATGTTCGCTTGCATGATCGATCGCGAAAGATTTTCTGACGAAAGTTATCATCATCATCAGAATCATCATCATGCGATTCGATGCAGCTCATCTGACGCGATCATGAAACTGCAGAATGAGATTCAAACTTGAATGATTCTCACTATGAGAGTGTTCAGATGAACATTGAAGACGAGAATCAAGAATATATATTAATAAATGATTTTGCAAAAGAGCATATGAACACTGAGATGAATAGCACTGATTTGAATCAGAATATGAAACATATATCATCAAGAATCGAAATAATACAACTTTAAACTGAACTTCTCTTCACATTATCAATGTTGCAAGTTGAAATCTTCGTTGAAATAATTAATCATGATGTCAAAACAACGGTCGACGTGTCAAAGAAAGTATCAGAGTTGTTGAGTTCAAATTCTCAAATGATCAAGAACATAAACAACAATCAATATTATTCATTTCAATGCAAAGCAGATTACACGTTCACTCACTGACTTCATTAAACGAAAATTATCAAAGACAGTGTTAATCGATTTTTTCAAGATTTGCGCTTGCGAGTTTTACATCAGCATGTCAGCTTTCACGACATGAACAAGTGATTGACACTTCTACATCAGATTTCATATGATGTCAAAAACGATGAGTGACATTCTCAAACATTTACAGTTAAATTCAGTTACAAAGAAGTTCAAGAAGAGCAGCACTGCATTTTGTATTATGACATCATCAAAATACTTTGATTCTTATTGAGTCACTCATCATTTCAAGATGAGCTGATTTACGCATTCATTTAACATTATAATGTCAACAACTTTTGAATCTATGACAAGATGCATACTGCTGATTGATGATGAAAAACGCAGAAGAAGCTTTTTGATGATGCTATCATGATATTATTGTTAATTTTCATTGATAAGACAGTCTTGACTGAGCATCAAAATGATCTATCTGCATAATTTATATATTTAACGATAGAAAATCTAAATCGACGCACAAGACATGCTCAAAAACGATTGAAATTGATTCTTCTGAAATTTCTTCTCATAGTTGACAATGATGATGATGATATCAAGTCAAAGATTTGACACATGATGTTATCAATCATACTCAAGCGTACGTTAAACATGTATCATTATGCATTAATACATGATCTCACACGTAACAATCATTGAAGCTATGTTCAGAAATGACATTTCTGTTCTTTATGCAAACAATAAAATAAGACAATGTTATTCAATAATCATTGAGTTCATGATGAACTACGAGAAACAAGTATTAATCATAGACATCAAGATAAATCAACAATGTTCTATCTATCAAGTATCATCTCATAAGCGCGAAAATTTAGACAAGACATGATCAATTCAAATGCATACATTCACTAGAAATTAACAAAGACAACAAAGAAAGAACAATATGATCAAGAATGATTCTGCTTGAATATATTCAGTGAAAAACTTTGCATGATCACATATGTTTGTCAATATTCACAAGACAATGATGATAAACATGCTACATCAACTACTTAAGAAAATCATCTTGTATCTGATGTTATGACTTAGTCAGATCATCAATAAGAATGTTTATACAAGTCAAAGAAGAAAAGAAATCAGATTAGCTTTAAACGATGCATCAGAAACAGCTCAGCTAAATCAAAGATTTCGCGTTATTTCATCATTTAAAGACATGAAGAGATTTGTCAAGTACAGTATGATTAAGCAATGAACTGATGCAAATTGAAAGTCGATTGTATATCAGTTTATATCAGTCATTGCATCGCTTCTGATCACAAGAGCATCTGCAATGATTCACTTCACTTAAGCAGTAATAGACTTCGTGATACTTGCTCAGTATCATTTACATGATGAAGAAACTCTTTGATATCTTGAACATGCGCTTTTTCAATTGAACAAGCTAAAGAATGTTTTTTGTCATTTGTGATCTGAGCATTCAGATACAGATGTCAATTATTTCAACATTTCAAAACTACATGTAATGACACATTATGCAAGTCAGATTTGAAGATACGATAGTGCTGATAATTTCAATACAAAGCACAGTGAGATTGCACATAAGCATTTAATAAAGATCTTTTTCGATTGCATCAATAAATGAGAAACATTTCAAAGACAGTTATTGCATCATAATACTCAACATTTGAATCTTCTTGCAATGAAAAATATTCTTCTTCACAAAGATACAAGACAAAGCAAGATCAATAAACATGCATTGACTGTTATAATAACATGATTCAATTATATTTTTAGTCTTCATAAAATTCAAGATGCACTCATTTGCAAACAATGCAATCAAATACAAAAGACAGAACTCAATTCAAAGTTATGATGTCATGCATTAATCTTAATTGAAATTTTGAACATAAAGAAGCTTCTTGATGCATTGACAGTCTTCATGTGTAAGTGTTGCAACATAGTCAACAAGAAAGTTGTATCAGATAAAGAGTTAAGTAAAAAGAAAAAAGACTCAATCTGAGTGAAATCATACTACGTAAGCATTCATGAATCACTTCAATGCTGAAAACGAGATGAAAAAGATGTCAATGACTTAGAGAATCTTGTCAGTGATAGAGTATACTGTTCATCAAACTGACAGAGAAAGAAGAGAGTTTGAGGATGTGACTATGTTTTGATTCAGAAAAGATTGAAAGAAATGATTGAAGTCTTAACTCTGCTAAACGATCGACTATCTGATCAGCTATGACTTATTCTTTTCATTATAGATTCGTTGCGTCAAGATAACAAGAGTAATGAGCTATGACACAATGATGTTCTCGTTGAACTACTCAAATCTTGCAATGAGAAAACTTAACATGCTATGCATGAAATAATTGAGATAAAGCACTGATCTAAAGATAACATTCAAAATCTTCGTTTTCTTGAAGTTAATTGATTTTTTCATTTGTATACAATTCTGAGAAGTGTGCATGTTGTATCAGTAAACGATATTTCTAGCGAATCAAACAAAAACAAGTTCTTCTACATTAACAACTTCAGTGATTGAGATTCATACAATTTGATATATGAGAAGAATTTCTTGCATAAAGAAACAAAAGTAGCAGAATACTACTTCAAATGCAAAAGCTGAAGATATTTGAAACTGACTCAATCTCATCGCAGACAAAAATCAAACAATGTATATATATTATGTTTATGTCTCAGAGCATATACAGAATTATTGAAGTCAAAGATGTTACATGACTAAGCAATTAAGAAATATAATCATCTCTTGACTTTGCTTAATCAAATTTCTTTTGATGAACAGAAGTTTCAACTATGAATTAATGAGAACTAAAGTCAGAGTTTAATCTCACAAGAGCTTTGTTCTTATGAAATATATGTAACAAACAAAGCTTTGCTCATTGCAAGAGTATCATCAGCTACAAATTTGATATCATAAAGTCAATCAGTCAAAGTCAACTATATCAATGAATTGATCTGAAAGAAAATTGACTTGATGATTGCAAGCGATTGTATTATAAAAGAGTGTGAGTGACTCAGTAGTAAACTCTAGATAATTGATATATATTTCATAAATTTAGTTGAGAACTTAAGCAGTAAGTAGATCATTGAAAGCTGACATCAGTTATCACATGAACAAGATGCAGCGAGTGTGACATCAATCAAATTCTGAAGTTATGAATTGCTGATGTTAAAGTTTTTTGTGATAAGCGCAGTCGTTAGTCACAGACATGAAAATATTCAACAAACATCAAGTCTTCTCTTTAGTATAATGAATGCATTGTCGAAGATGTCATGTAAAAAGTATATATACTACAAATGATTGATAAACAGAGTGAAAGAAGAACTCAGCATTGATGAGTCTGAATACATGCAATTGAAGATGCAAATACAAGATCAGATGAGATCTCTTCAGCTTATAAAATGAAAGTTAAATATAAACAAGTCAAAAAAGATCATCAGATTGACATTTGAAGTCATATCTCATGAGTTTCATATTATATTCAACGATGTTGCAAGATCAAGAAGTGATTTTATGTTAATGTTTATGACACAGCGATTAAATTACAATGTAAGAAGATGATTCAGAGTCAGAGAGACATGATGAAACAATCTCAAGTACAATTCTTCATCATCTTTTCAACTAAAAACACACTCACATCTCTTGAGTTATGTCGTCTGCAATGAATAAGATTTCAAGAAATCTCAATCAGTATCAGTCAGATCAGTTAAAATTCTCATAATACAAATCAGTCATGATCTCAATCATAATATATGTTGCAGATCACAAGATCTTCTTAAACATGAATCAGTGAAGAACTCAATTTACATCAATGACATAAAATACAACAGATTTATAAAGCTGATTGAGAATGAGCTGAATTACAACTATGTCACAAATACGATGATATACGATCGAGCTAAATTCGCAAGAATATATATCAGCAACGAGCGTGAATGAAAAACAGCATTGAAAGATATGCATGCAGAAGAATTTATTCACTTTCTTTTTACAATTCAGTCTGCTGCAAACAACGATTGTAGATTTCAGATCTTTTGTGATACTTGATTCAAGCAGCTGATCACTGAAGAAATTATGTAGAATGCTCGTAGAAAACATGTTCATGCTCAAGATTCTCAGTATAAAATGACATAGCAAAATCATGTCATAATTAAAAAATCTCAAGAATCAATGACAAGACTTATAATTCATTCAACATTAACAAAGATTCAATGAATTTTTATCAAGATTAAATGAACTATTCTTAATGCTTGAAATAAGATAAATCTCTTTCTTATCATGAGAAAAAATCGTTCGCAATCTGACATTCTCTTCTATTCTTCTTCTTAATCATTTGTTGCATAGATTTTCTTGATGATCATACATTATTGAGTCACATTAAATAACTTTCATCTTGAATGCAACATGAAAATATGTCAATCTTTATGATGATGGGTTTATCAAGATACTAAGTGACATTACAGAAAAAACGTCATCACATGAGCAACTTCAAGACATCATCATTGTCAAAGCGCAGCGCAGTTGAACATACAGAGATTCACAATGACAACGAGATTGCAACAGACTCAAGCGACAGCGATTCTGTGAAAAAAGTCTTCAACGAAGATAAACATGTCACTTTCAAAGTAATAACTTGCTTAAGAATTCAAAAGAATAAATGATTAATTCAAAAAAGACAAAATTGAATGCTGTTAAAGCATTCAATGAAAGTATCTTCGTGAAGTCATCACGACATTTCAAAAACTTGACGTATGCAACATTAAACAGCTCAATTCTTTTCAATCAATCAATAATAAACATACTAAAATTGATTTTGATTATGATAACATCAACAATGCAGATCGAGAATCAATAACATCATATTCATGAGAAAAAACATCATGTTAAACTAAATGCAACTTCATTATTGATCATAAGTTGATTGTCAAAGTTTGCACTCATTATTTACTTACGTGAATATTGAGCGATCATATTGATAGCAATAGCAGTTCATAATCAGACTTTAAAAAGAGATGACTTAATGAGAAAATGAGAAAAGCATGAAAGAATATTGCAAATCATCTAGACAAGAAGTCAGATCACAAATGTTCTGAAGTAAAGAACATTTCAACGACGAAAGAGACTTGAAAGATAATATGCTCAGATCTTTCGTTACGAATAAGATTCATAATAAATAAATGTATGACATCTTTGAAGCGTAACAATCTAGTGTACTGAGTCAAGTATGAATCATAGTCGAAAGTGAATACGATTGACAGAAGCAATTCACAAGAAAAGAGTGAAAGAATTTGATAAAAAGTCTGTTAAATAATGATGATTTTACGTGTGAAAAGATATATATTAATCAAAGATTGCAACATCGTCTAATGTGAAAAGACTTCTCAAGACAGATTCTGCGCAAGAATCATAGCAAACGTACTGACTCAGAAGATTTACTGCAAAGTTAAAGATGAGATAGCATATCAAGAATATTCAAAGATATTCTTTGATTCACTTTCTACTAATATTATTCTCATTGCAATGACAATGATTATTCATTGTATACAAGAATATGAATCAGAAAAACACAGATTAAACAAGTTTGAAAGATTAAACGTGAAGAGTAAGTGAACATTTGCATATATCAATGACTAAAGTGATTGAAGCAAAGCTGAACTTGATAACATGCAGCGACATGAATGCGCGTCAATGTGACATGAAATCAACAAGCTTGTAAGCATCAACAATTAATATTGAAGATTCTGCTATGTTGTATCAAGCAATAAATCAATAATGATGATATCAAAGCAACTATGAACATTCAAGCTGTACTCAATGTATACGTTGATTATCTCAATGATCTCTCATTATACAAGTTAAAAAATGACGTGCAACTCAATTTAAACTCAAGTCATAAGAAAACATTCTTGAGTTCAAAAAGCATTTTCATCTTTCAATCTTTAAAACTAACATTGCTTGTCTTTGACATAGTGTTATTGAATGAAGCTGTAGATATTGCAACTTGTAACTAAATATTCAATCATTAATGCTGTGTAGAAGAGATTGATTGAATCGAACACAGAAAATGAATCATTGACTGATGATGCTCAAGTCAGCAAGAAGTAAACTCTTAGCAAGAAATTTCACTTTACATCACAAATTAAAGATCAATCACGTATCATATTACAAAGCGATGAATATAAGCTTGTGATAGCACAACAGAATGATGTTGAGTTGATAATGATTAAAATCAGCTGAGAATAAAAGTTTGATGACTTGTGAGATGCTTTAAACATAAAGAAGAACAAATGTTTGTGATATAAAGCAGACAAGACAAACAAGATTCTAAGCGACAAGAAGAAATATGAAAGCTTCATGTGCAAGATGAGAAAGAAAAGCATCATAAACATAACTTGCAAAAAGAAAGAAATTAAAGAAGAATAGAACTCAAGCACAGTAGTCATTATAATCAAATGATTTGAACAAAGCGAATATTTTGCTTCATACTGCGAAAGCACTTTTGTCGCATGTGCTTACATGAGAAAACATGATACTGATAATGATGCAAGCGCACTGATTGAACACTTCAAACATCTTGCTCAAGAATGCGCAAGCACTTATGTCATAGATGCTGTCATGAGAGAACATAGTGCTAAAAGTGATGTTAATGCACAATAAGAAAATAATGATAATATTGAGAAGAATGATCAAGACGTTTATGATGACATTGATTACTAGAGAACAAAAGATACATTGAACACTTTAAGCAGTCTGTGTGATATTAAAGCTATGTTTGCAATGTATGATAATTACGCAGTTGACAGCTTGATTATTGATGATGATTCTAATGAAGAAAGATCATGCAGAGATAACAGTGAATTACATGCTTCAATGATATTATTCAACATTGCAACTTTAATTGCTACAAATGTCAAAATCGTATTTGTTGAATCAAATGATAAATAAACATACTGCGCTTTTAGAAGTTCTAAAGATGTTGACGCTTTTATGAATATGCATCAGTTAAAAGTGACGTAAATCTGAAACATAAGATTAAATAAATATTTAAGATATTGATCACTAAAAGCGCTAAAATCTGTCTCTGTCACTCTTTACAAATTGCAGATGAACTAATAATGTTGATCAAATAATGCAATATGATAATGCAATTAATCATTTATTAACAATGTTATAGTTTGTTGTGATGATTACATGAACTCTTCTTCAAAAAACTCAACGTTGCTCTGTATCTGTTAGTGAAGATGATTGATAGCTTTGCATTGATGCTATTGTTGAGAAGTTTTCAATATGAAAGTATTGAAGAAACAACGTCTCAAACTATTCAAGATTGATTCAAATGACTAAGAATATTCTTTCATGTTCAATATTCTTTATAAATATTGAATGAACATTCAATCTTGCAAGAAGAGTTTGTTGATGAAATCAATCACAAATGACTTCAAAATCAGTTGAATAAATAATGCTTCTTAAGTATTATAATTGTATCATGAACTTGAATTCTGAAAAGACTATTATCAAAGCATGAAATATTTATTGTAAAGAAGAAGATGAAGATAATGTGATTGATGAAGCTGCTGATTCTTTTAAAGCAGATTTGCAAAATGTTTTATGTTCTATTATTGTTTAGATGTTCAATATCATTTCATTTGAAGTCACTTTTGCATTGTTAATGTATGTAGTATGATAACACAGTTACAAGATAATGCAAAGAAATAATGCAGTTCATAAAGTGTATTGCTATGCTAGATAACTTGATCTGATCAAGATATCATGAATGCTATTTTCATTGAGCACTCAACTGAATTTCAAGATTATGCATTAAAGTTTTCATGAATATCAAATCTCTTTACTGAAAAGTTACTCGCTTGACATGAATAGCAAAAAGATTGCTATCTGCATATGTAAAGCATTATATCAGTAAGTGTTGTAAAACATCAATGATAATGCAAATGAGTAATGCACTTACTGACAAGAAATTTACATAGAAACGCTTCTGTGATCTTCTGAAGAACAAGCAGTGTCAAAGTTTGAATTTTATAGTTTGCATCACTCATCTTCTGATTCATCTTGTTCATATCAATCTCATTCTGCATGATTTCATGAACTATTCTTTCAAATGAGATCTTCAATATCAACAAATTTGCAACTCTCTGATAATGATGTATCTCTTGAAGTGCAATGATTTCTGACTTTCATTTTCTCTTTGACTGTCATGATAAATTAGCTGTTGATAGCTTGATGCATTATTTATTTGTATTATCTTCTAAACTTTATTAATCTTGCTTTCAGATACAATCTTGAAGTCTGTTCTTGATTCATTCATGATATGATTATCTAATATTATATCATCACGAGTTGAGATTTTCAAATCATCACATGATGTGTCTTTAAACTTTCGTTCTAAATCAAGTTTATCAGCAATGCATAACAAGAAATGCATTATCTAAATGCATTATTTGTTTGCTTGCAATGAATCATGATGTATATTAACTGACAATGATTTGAAAAATTGAGACTATTGAGTTGAGTGAAAGCAAAGTGAAGTACGATGTAAACAAGAGATGATGTGTAAACAAGAGATGATGATTTTTAACTGTATTTATAGTAGAATCAATATGATGAATGTTTTAATATTAGCACTAATATGATGAATGTGTTGATTGCAGTTCTAAGATGATGAATAAACTCTAAGATTCAGCTTTAACTTTAATTTTATCTACATTTCATCTTACATCTATTTTAATTCTAACTTTATCTACACTTAATGTTTATTCTAACTCTAACTTTTTCTACATTTCACATCTATTCATTGCACTCATCTATTGTGACTAAGTTCATTAGAAAAAGCACTTCAATATCACTATCAGATAAGAAGATTGTTATGCATTATTTATATGCATTATCATTGAGACTAATCAAAATCGCAGAATGTTCAATTTAGCAATCAAGTCACAGTTAATTATGAGTAGAAATCATGCAATGAAATGAAATGAAAATCAGAAAACTCTTTATATCAAACAAAGTGCAGATTAAGTGACTCTTTATAAACAACTCATCAAATTAAGAAGCATCAATGTTTATCAGAAAGTCATCAAAGTGAAGCAGATGAAAATGAAGAACAATATGCAAGATACAATCATGAATGATTGAATGAAAAAGAATCTGCATGATAATGCATTTGAGTAATGCATATGTGTTTCAAAAGTTGATTGTATAATAGCTCAATGCTTCAAGACGAATTTGATGAAGAAGATGAGAAAGAAGAAGACTGCAAAGCGAGCGAAGCTTGAAGCAATAATCATGAAGATGACATTTAATACTACTTCTACTATCAATGTATGTACTGTGTTTGATGTGAAAGACAAGACTAATGTATGCATTAAACTATTGCACAATAAGATGAACTTGAAAAAAACATGTCAAGATACATGATATCTATTATTGAATTAATTCAGCAACGCATTTTACATCATGAAGAATTGAATGAATTGAAGATGATGAATGATTCAAATGTCATACAAGAATTCAACAAATTCATGAACACATTTTTGAATGAAAAAAATGCGATTGATCGAAAGATAGTTAATTCACTAGATTCATCAAATGATGAATCTGATAATATCATTGAGATTGATGATGATGACAAGAAGATGAAATTTAGCAAGAGAAATGATGATGCAGATATGATTGAGAATGAGAATGAGTACAAGAACAAGTACAAGTACAAGAAGAAGTATGAGAAGAAAAAGAAGAAGAAGAAGAAGAAGAAGAACGATGAGATAATAGTGATCTCAGATTAACAGTAGTAAATGAACAAGCATGAATTTTCTTCAATCAATTGCATTATTCTGTTGCATTATCAGACACTCAGATGAATATTAGTAGTACTTTGCTTCATGTCTTGACGAGTCGAGTTGAAAATTCAAGTCAATACTCGATTTCAACACTTTAACTCAACTTAAATACTTGATTCAAACATCATGACTCGACTTGAATACTCAATTTCAAAATTCTGACTTGAATCAAGTCTTGATGAGTTGAAAACTCGACTCATCATGATCAGTCTACACTTTTAGATATGCTACTCTTTAAGAACTAAATCACACGTTCAAAGCAATAAAGACACGTTGTGACTCTTTAAGATTCAATTTGATCTTATCATAAATCTTTTTATAATGTGAAAGAATCATAGTTATCATCTTTATGCAATACACAATCTGCAAATCTGAACAAAGCATTTGTAGCAGCTTTCAAAATTGCTCATTGTCAATGATTTAAAAGATTAAGTTCAAGTCAACAAAAATCTTGCATAGTTGATCTTTTCAATTTTCTTGATTGAAGATAAAGATTAATTTAATATGACTTTTCTTTTAATAATTTGTTAATTTTGCATTATTAATTTGCATTATCAGATATGACTTACTTATTCAAAAGTCAGTTCAACTTGTGATTATAAATGTTCATGTTTTCGCTCTGTTGTTGCACAAAAGTCTGATTCAAGATGCTTTTTCATAACAGATGTGTTAAAACTATCAAAAGCTGTAGAATGATTCATAATTTTATTGCAGATTTTGCATGAGATTTTAAACAATTCTTCAACAATTGAAATTAACTGTATAAAGTGATTTTCTATATTAAATTGCTTATTGTCTGTATACTTTTTAAATCAAAGCGAATTATTTATCTTTTTTTGAAGTTTTGTTTTAAATACTCTCAACAACAAAGATTTGAGATCATCATTGTAGAAAAAAGTTATCTGTATTTAAAGTTCATTGAACATACTTGCTATTCTTTCTTAGCTTGAACTGTGAAAAATTTTGCTGAATTTTGTCAATTGCTTCTTGTCTAGTTTTCATCTTTTCAAAATGATGTAAAGAATTCATAATTTCATAAATCATTGAACTTAACTTGCAAAGTCTTCAGAATGAAGATAATTTAAAGATGAATTATGCAAAACACTTTCATCAGACAGATTGAAAGTTGTCAACGAACTAGACATTTTATAGAATAGTTTATATTAACAACAATAGTTGTCAATAGCTTGAAGATAGTATATAAATAATGTAATGAATAATGCGAAAAGCTAATGCAATATATAAATGATGCAATAAGTAATGCAAAAAGATAATGTAAAGAACAAGTGAACATGTTGTTTTATGTTTCTATTCTTAATGCTCTTGACATCAAGTTCAAGTTCTTGACAAATTGAGTTGAATTGACTCAATTTCTAGTCGAGTTGAGTCAAATCGAGTTGAAAATATGCTCAATTCAACTTCAGTCAAGTTGAAAATATGAGCAACTCAACTTCAAATCGAGTTGAATTCAAAATGTTAATTCGAAACTTAACTTGATGATCAGTCTACATTTTACAAAGAATTAAAATAAGATTGACGCAAAAAAGATCAAAATCAGTCACTATAAGCAACTGCGTTGTTAATAATACATACTTCAATAAACATGTATAAAACATGTTTTGACTAACTTCATTTGATTAGTCAATAAACGTGTATTATACATGTTCATGCTCTATTCTCAACACCTTAAAGTCACGTATAGAGCTGCGTTTCGGCCTAAAAAAAGCGAGGCACTAGCATTCAGAGTTGGCTCATAACTGCACTCGAAGAGTGCTTTCTTAGCGAGTACTCTCTGATGAGTATTTTCCTTCATTTTTGGGACCTACCTTTGAAGAGGTAGATCCCACGAAATTGGGCGGAGTACTCGCTGAGGGAGTACTACCCAAGGGAGTACTCTTCAAAGGTAGATCCCAAAAATGGAGTGCCTGGACGAGTAATTCCCCCAGAACCCTCACCTTTTGGATGTGGGGAGTATTCCCTCGACGAGTGCTCCCTGGACGAGTACTCCCCCCAGCAATCCCTCTATTTTTGGCCACTCTTGCGGGGTTAGTTCTAGATGTTTTGACTCGG
>JAABUY010001998.1_pt1 | contig 25456 bp, 23 predicted proteins | sample 5560271 | NCBI WGS metagenome assembly JAABUY01 (sample SAMN10711886, study PRJNA513374) | rock metagenome | isolation source: Antarctica rocks | place: Antarctica: Victoria Land, University Valley | reverse complement strand
TAAGTTGACTGTATTTTCTTCTGCAGACATATTTCAAAAAGAAAGTGTATTTGTTTTAATGCATCATCAACAAGTTTACGCATTATTTTATTTATATATTTTGTGTGTTTTAAAATTTTGTCAAACATCATCTTGTAGATGACTTTCGTAATCTTGCAATGCATCAACGAAGCATCATTCTCAATCAAGAATGAGTACTTGAAGTCTTCTGTATTCAGCATGAGAATCTTTGAAGATGATGAAAAGTGGTTTTAAAACATCATCTTCATTTTATTTTGCATTATCATAATGAGATTGAAATATTCTGACTTAATCAAAGAAGAAATTGTCGTTTGAATTAATGTGTCTGCAATTGCATTTCTTGTTCATTTCGCAGTTTTGAACAGTCTTCTTGAAATTTTTTTGATGTTCTGCATGATCTTTCAATATTTACTGCATTTCTGTTTTCTGATGATTTTACTCTTCTTGTCACATGCTTGAATGTACTTTGTTCAATCATTGATGACTCAACAACTTCTTCTCATTCATTGCATACTCTTAATGATCTTTATACACTTCTTTGTTCATTCTGCTTTAATCATTTCATGTGATCTCGCTCAAAGAATGAAAATCTCAATGATTTTCTTTAATGCATTCAGCAGTTGCTTAGTATACTTATTTATGCATTGTCTTATGATTCAACAATAATTTTAACATTTGTTCTTTCAGAATATTGATGAACTTCTTTTCATTTATTGTCTTTCAGTTGCAACGTGATTTTCATGCTGATTCTTTACAGACTTTGAAATCTATAATTGTTTGTATCAATAAATGATCTGAGAAGTTTTTCATTTCTTCATCAATTTCACATCATATTAATTGATTCATAATGTCATCTGTCGTGAAAATTAAATTTATTGTCATTTGAGATTTCTGATAATTTCTCGTAATTGTGTCTTAAGATAGCATCAGTAATGCATCAACATTTGTGATCATTTCAATTAAATCATTTGACAATAGATGCTGTTTTGAGTAGAATAATTCTTTTTATGTGAGATGATGCAGATTAAAGTCTTCTACAAGAATGCATTTTCTCAACATGTATAATGTCTTTTTGATGTCTGAAAAACTTTCTTTTTCATGAATAACTTCATGATCTTTAAGTGATGAATTGTATGCTTTGTGAATGTGTATAACTTTCTGAATCATCTGTATGTCATTTATTAATGTTTATAACATAATTGTATTTACATCTTTGAAGTATCATGTTGAGTGTCAAATGTTGCTGTTAATTCTCTTGTTTATGTAGAAACAAATTCTATTCTCATTATTTTTCAGCATGAAATCAACAGTTGAATGCAAAAAGCAAATCAATTTACTTTCAAAATCTTGAACATCAATTAATCAATTTCTTTTGACAATAAAAATCATTAACATGATGCTTGCGCTTCATTCTGATCATCAAAGACAGATGATGAGTATCATTGACATAACATCAGTGAGTGAGTGAGAAACGAGTATCATTATTTTGCAGAAAAATTCAATCAAGACAAAGAATATACATGAGAAATTGAACAAGTTGCAAGTACTCTATGAGTTCAACGAACGTAGAAACAATGAGCTGATGCTTTGAAGAAAAATGAGAAGATTGATAGAGATGATAGAAAAGCTGACGCGTCAACGCGTCACTGCATCAACTGTCAATCAATGCATGAAGAATCAGTTAAAGAGATTGAAAAAGAGATTGAGTAAACTTGAAAAAAAGTTCATGAAGAAGAAGAAATGCATTGACAACTGAGTGAAGAAAGTGAATGAGAAGTCAATAATGTCATTTGAAAGTTATCTTGTTCTCAGCGTCAATGTTACATCATTAGTGCAAAATCATTGTAAGAAATTTAAGATTAAGATTTTTGTTAAAAAGAAAGAGAAGATCAAGAAAATCATGATGATAACAACAAAGAACATAATGAGATGAGTAAGAGAAATTAATGTTGATGAGATGTTATTGACGCGCAAGAACATAAAAATTATGAAAAAATGATCAAATTTATTGATATTTTGAATCAAGATAAAAGATAGTAAGAGAATACTGAAGAAAAATGATTTTTGAATCAAAGAGATTTCATTGAACATAAGTTTGCACAAAATTAGTTTTAAAATAGTGATACATGAAATTAAAGTTGAAGAAATGTCTAAAAACATAGAGAAGAAGAGAGTGAAAACACTTATCAAGATCAATAAAAACATACATTTGAAGATGATGATTGAAAAAGTTAAGTGATTCACAAAGAATAATGAACAAAAGAGATACATCTTGCTGATGATATGCATAGTCAGCGCTGAGATGATGAACAAGTTAATTGATGAGAAAATATGTCATGAGATCAATATAAAAATCACGCAGTTTTATGATTTAAGTTGTAGAACACATTAGTGTTTAAAGTATCAAGACTACAATCATAAAACATATGAATGCAGAAATAAGCAAAGATGCATTTACTGCATGCTAAATCATCACTTGAAGCATTGTTCTCATAAACAGACTTGAGACATGTAAAAATGTGAAACATATCAAGATATATACAGAGTTTTTGATTCTTAATGTCATAAACAATAGATCGAAAAAGAGAGAATAAAGAGAGTCACGAAACACAGATCTTTATATTACGTCGTACGAAAGCAGAGAAAACTTAAAGCGATGATGTTGAAGATGTTCACAGAAACATTTATCAGTCTGAAATCACTGATAAACAATGACTTGAAGAGAAAACAAAGACGCTCAACAAATGAAAGTCATCTGCTCAATGTAATCATCACATTCAAAAACACTATATTGAATTATTTAATTAAGAAGTCAAAAACAAATGAGTTGAAATCAATATTAATCACATCAATTTCAGTATTATCTTTTTTTGAAGATTTTACAAAAGAAGTAAGCACATTGCAAACATTCAAGAGAACATCAAACAGCTTTGAATGTGAACTTTAATGTTTCAGCAAAAGAAGCTTTGAATACTACAGTACAACGTTCACAAGTTCAGAGAAAAGATGATGATAATATTACTACATGAGAAAAAGATAAAGAATTATGACATTTTGATTCTTCAAGAACTCTGATGATTTGATGAGAACTTCAGAGTGTATTGCTCAACAACTGTCAATTTCACGCTGAAGAATAATGAAAATAAAATCTGTTTTTACATAAACAAGAGAATTGACAGCAACATCTGACATTCAACATGACACTTTAAAAATGTAAACACAATTATGTTACAGACATTAACAAATGATATACAAAAAACTCAGAAAGTTATACATATTCATGAAGCATACAATTTGTCACTCAGAAATCATGAAGTTATTCATGAAAAAGAAAGTTTTTCAAACATTGAAAAGATGTTACACATGTTGAAAGAATGCATTCTTGTAAAAGACTTCAATCTGCATCATCTCACATGAGAAAAATTATTCTACTCAAGACAGCATTTATTGTCAAATGATTTACTTAAAATAATCACAAATATCAATGCATTGCTGATGTTATCTTAAGACATGATTACAAGAAATTATCAGAAATTTCAAATGACAATAAATTTTATCTTCACGACAGATGACATTATGAATCAATTAATACAATGCAAAATTAACAAAAAAATGAAAAACTTCTCAAATCATTTGTTAATACAAACAATTATAAATTTCAAAGTTTGCAAAAAGTCAGCGCGAAAATCATGTTGCAACTGAAAGACAATAAATAAAGAGAAGTTCATTAATACTTTAAAAGAACAAATGTTGAAATTATTGTTGAATCATAAGATGAGACGTTGATGCATAAATGAGTACACTAAACAACTGCTGAATGCATTGAAGAAAATCATCGAGATTTTTACTTTCTGAGCGAGATCATACAAAATGATCAAAGCAGAATGAATGAAGAAGTGTACAAAGATCATCAAAAGCATGAGAAAAAGCTGTCAAATCATCAATGATTGAACAAAGTACATTTAAGCATGTGACAAGAAGAGCAAGATCATCAGAAAACAAAAATGCAGTGAATATTAAAAGATCATGCAGAATGTTGAACAATTCTCGAGAGAACTGTTTAAAACTGCGAAATAAGCAAGAAATGCAATTGCAGACACATTGACTCAAGCAACAATTTTCTCTCTGATCAAGTTAAAGTGCTTCGACATTGCTACAACAATGCAAAATAAGATGAAGATGATGTTTCAGACTCACTTTTCATCATCTTCAGAGATTCTTATGCTGAACACAAAAGACTTCAAGTATTTGTTCTCAATTGAGAATGATGCTTTGCTGATGCATCATGAAATTAAAAGAGTTATCTACAAGACAACGTTCAACAAGACTTTAAAACATACAGAATACATAAATAAAATAATGCGCAGACTCGTCAACGACACGTCAGAACAAATACATTCTCTTTTTGAAAAATGTCTGCAGAAAAGAATATAGTTTTTTTTTTCTTTTTCCATTAAGTGCATGCAGTCTATGACTATGACATTGTCTAGACGCTGTATGTATGTTAAGTTACATGTAATCTGATCAAAGTCGCTGCTTTATATTTTTTCATTAATCAATCACATCGATAGTTTGCATATACAAGCGCTCTCGCTCAAACTCTCACAATCATACTTTCGTTTTTCTTTGTTTCTTTGCATTCTTCGCGTTCTACTCTTTCGTTTCTAATAGTCATTTTCTCATTGCAATTCGAGTATTTTTCAAATACTTTAGTGTTGTAATTCTTTCGATTTTGATGATGAACAGCGTCAATATGATATCTGTGTTTTTGAGCTGAGTCTTTTTCTTAAGCTTTATCTGCTTTGATCTATAATGCTTGCAATTTAGTAGTAAATGCTCTGACGTTTGACTTGCATTGCATATTTCATAGCATTTGTTCGAATTATTCTCTGATAATTAATGCAAATAACTCTTGAAATAGTCGTGTCTCATTTTCAACTGAATAAAGATTGAAAACGTTAGTCTATCGATTTTTCTAAGCTCTTTTAGTGATTTCTGACTTAAATTCACGTTCGATATGTGCTTTTGATACTGTTTTTCCTTCTTGATGCTGCTTTTTCATGCATTTAATCATTGTAATTTCGCCTCTTTGCAAATTTGCTTTTTGACGAAGCTTATGATGATTGCTTTCATGTTGTCAATAACTGATAGTTCTTGAGCAGCGCTTTTGATCAATTGATCTGTTTTTCGTTTTCAATAATGCTTTTGCAACTCGATATTCACTGTATGTGAATTTGACACTGATTCTGACGTAAATTGGTCAAGTTTTGTCGTATGTCATTGAATAACTTCACATTGACGTTGCTCTTTGCAAAGTCATTTGACTGTTTATGTACACTCAAATTTCGCTGTTTTTGAGTGCTTTTTCGCTGCATATTGCGATTGCATCGCTAATAACTTGCAGTTTCGCTTTTGTTGTGATTATTTTGTCAGAAACACTTGTCGCTTTGCTGAATCTGATGAGTTCATGCGTGAATATCACTGTTGTTTCAGTTTCTGTTTCAACTTCTGCTATCTTTTTCCGAATTTGCGATGCGTTGATATACATCACTATGTTTTTCGCCTTTTTGATAATTCTTTCTAATTTTCTGTAGTGCGTATTGATCATTTCACGAGTTTCGCTTTTTGCAAATTCGGTTTGAATTTTTGCTAAATGCTTGATTTCTTGACCTCATGATTTCTTGAAGTGAGAAATTTCGATTTCTTTTATTGAATTCAGTGTTTTTTGCACTTTGTTCAATATTCAATATATCTGCGTGAGTCTGTCTTTGCACTTCTTGACTTTTCAAGATAAATTCGTCTTTATCTTGTTTCAGTTCAGATATTTCAATGCATTCAGATCTAGGTTCAATTCAATAGAGTATTGAGATGAGTATGAAATAAATGTTCTTTTTCTGACAGAGTGTTTTTTCGATAATTCAACTATTTAAATTACGTAGTTCTTGCACTTTTGATCTAATTGCATCTTCATCGACGAAATTTCGACTTCTATTTGCATAGCATCTATCAATGATGTTCAAAATGCACTCAGAATTTTTCGTAATGCAGCGTTTTGCAGTTTGCGAAATTTGACTAAGTAGCTTTTTTGATTATTTCATCATATTTCGACGTCATAATCGCTAATAGACGTGACGCATGTCAGATATAACTGCTTTCCTGATTTAACATTTAGTTTTCACTCACTATTCATTAATTTAAACAACGAGTGTAGCGTTCTTGTGACTGTCACGATTTTCGTTTGCACATGAACTTTGAAGTTGAGCTTTTGATTCAGTCAGACTTTTAGTCATTATACGCATGTTTTTGATTTTATGATCATGTTATTGAGTAGAATAATCATTTGATTGAATGTCATCTTGTAACTTTCAAAGTGTATCAATTCAGATTTCGAGTCATTGAATTGCACTGCGTTGTTCTCAGCTCATGTGAAAGCGATTTTTGCTGCGTTTTCCAGCATTTTCACATTCTTGTCAATATTTCTTCCCTCAATGTATAGCGTCACGTCGTCAATATAGCTGAGTGACTGTAAATTTTCGAACTTTGCGCAAATCTTTGAAAACAAGTATCGAATATAAATTAGAAATAAAATGAGCAAGATAGATGAGTCTTGTAATATTTCTGTGCTTATTTTCTTTGATTTCTGACGTTCATCGTCAAATGCTAAGTCAATAACTCAATTTTGTAAGAAACATTTTACTCAATTGATTAAATTGATCAATATTTTCAATTTAATCAATATTTTGATCAGCTGTTTCAATGCAACATGATCAAAGACTTCTTTGACATCTAGAAGTAAATAAATAAGCGTGTTTTCTCGACTTTTTGTCATTTGCGCATCATGTACTAGATTTAGTACTGCGTCTATAGCTGATCTTTGTTTTCTGTCTTTCATTTGATCAAAATTCAGCAACTTATCATTAATTTCAGCTGTGTAAGACAGTTGCACTGCTATTATTTTTTCTGCTACTTTGTCTAAACAGTTTAGCAGCGTAATAATTCTGTATGTCTTCGAAATTGAATAATTCGACTTGTCTGATTTTTTTAGAATAATTCTCGTGTCTTCACGTCATATCTTCAAATGATAGTCGTTTTCAATCAAATCTGAATACACTAAATTGAAGATTTTCAATATAGTTTTGTACGCTCACTGTATAATTACGAATGACATATCGTCTGATTCAAGTACTTTTCTGAGTGCTGAGAAGTTAATAGCGTGCTTGATTTTCTCTTTGATAACTCTTGATCACTGTATACTTTCGTTCAATAGTAATTCTTCATTGATTTGAATTTTCGAAGATGATGAGTACATTGCTTTCAGAAATGCTTCGCACTTTTCATTGAATTCAATCTTCAATTCTTTTTGCAAGTTTTGTATCAAGAGTAGCTTTTTGATTAAACGTGATTTAGTGAACTTGTATGTCTGAAACACTTTTTTCTCTTCGACGTTGTTCAAAAAATTGATTCAGAATTGGTTTTTGATCAGCTTTATTGCATCATGATACGAATTTCGCATTTGCACTATCTTTGCTCATGCATCGTCATTTCTGCATCTTTTTCAGATTCGCTTTTTTGACGACAGCGTCTTTCGCATTTCGATGAGTTCATTGTTTCATCAAAGTTTTGATTTTACGCATATTCGCTGTTTAAATACGAATAATTTCACTGTATTCTTGATGCATTCAGTCAAATAAATGACTTTTGCTTCTAAACTTGTGATTCTTTGCATCTTGATAATCATTTTGTCTTTCGTCTTTTGCAAATGTTCATCAAAGTCTTTTCAGTTGACTTTTTGCAGATTGTATGACGCGTTCAACGAATTTTCGACCAACTTCACTTTTTTCATAACTATTGTAAATAGAATTACTTCATGATTGAATTCTGTGTTTGCATTCTCATCTATATGTCAATTCTTGATGTGATTGCGCATATTCTTTGATGCAAATGCTAAATCAAGTATCGAGCTTGACTGACTTGAATAGCTGTGATATGTGTCTATATCAGAAGTGTTAATCAGATTGCACTTATGTAAATTTACTCAATTTATTAACGCTTTCGTTCTAATAGAGTTTGAAATTTTTGCGTTTCATCAGCTATGATGTGCATTAAAGTCTTCGACGATAATAACTTTTTGCTCAGAATTTAGCATAACTTTTGCTAATTCTCGCTCAATCGTGTATAATTGCTTGTTATCTGCGTTTTGTGACTTTTCGTTGTAAATATTGAACAATAAAATTTCTCTCTGAATTTTATTGTTCGCTATTGATACCGCTTGCATATCTTCGCTATTGACTATGTCTGATCTTGATGTGCATGTAAATTTCTTTGCGTTTTTCGCAACAAATATCAGTACTCTGGCACGAGTATTCTGAACATTTGGTTTGATGCAGATAAACGACGGATGCGAAATTGTTATATTCTCGTCTCTCATTCATGATTCTTGTAGTATAACAATATCTGTCTTGTTTTTCGCAAATTTCATGCATGCATGCATAATTTGCGTTGATCTTGCACAATTGTGCTGTAGAATTCGAATATTCAACGTGTTTGCAAAGCTTTCGTCATTTGCGTTGTTTTGTGACATTTCAAATGCAATACTCATTACAATTTCGTGACTAGAGAATCTTTTTGTGAGCTAATAGACTGAGCTGTCTGATATGTTTTGCACATTACGCTGTTTGCGAAGTGCGCATTTTGACAGTTGCAACAATTAGAAATCATGTGATTGCAAGATTGCTTGTCTTTGCACGTAGATAATTGACATTTATGCTTTCAGATCTGATGATTTCGCTCGCAGTACAAGCATCTTGATGATCTGTTACATTTGTTCTGTAAATGTTCAAAAATTTGACATTTTTGACATTGATCATTTGATCGATAGTCTCAATATTCGACTGTTTGATATGTTGATTTCGCAGCTAAAAGTCGTTTTTCAGATATCTTTGCACTTCTGCTTCGATTCTAAATGCTAAGATCATTGATGCATGTCTGTTTCGTGATCGATTTTCGCTCTATGATAAACATATAAAATTGATTATTAGTTTCAATTTGAAATTGTACGACTCTAACTCAGTTTTTAGATTTTTTATTTCAGTTTTCGTATTGAAGATTTCGATTTTCAGACTGTGTATAACTATTTTGTGTCATTTCTCGTCTTTCTTAATGCTTTTAACATCAAAAACATGCTTTCATATTGCTCTTTGCGCTAGTAAGACTTCTGCGATGTATTTTTTCAAGACTGTCAGAACAATATTGTTTCCCTTTTGCATTTTGACTATCATAATGACTATTAGATCGATTTTCGCCTTTTTCAATGTGTTATTCATCGAATCTTGCATTTTCATCGTCTTTAAAGTTCAGTTCTCATTTTTGAGATTGACAATGAGTCTTCTTTCGCGATATAATATTTCTTGTGATTTTGGCGAGAATTTCTTGGTAACCAGGTTTCATTCGCCTGCATTTGCATTCGCATTTGCATTTGCATTTGTGTTTGCATTTGCATTTGCATTTACGCTTGTGACTTGAGCTGCTTTTTGCACATATGTGAGCTTCTGCGTTGGTTTTTGCGAATTTTGCATGACTTGCGACGTTTGCGAAATCTGCGTCTTCTGCAAGATTTGCGAATTCTCTGTCATTTGCTTTGCGTTGATTTTCTTTTTGATGTTTTCAGCATTTTGTTAAATCAATTGTAGAATGATCTTCAGTTTGTTGTTTGTTTGACTTTGAAGTCGATCAATTTACTTCTGAATCGAGTTTTCTATGCTTTCGTCGCATGCTCTTCGAATGTAAATTAAGCTATGACTTATAGTCTCTTTCTGTTCTGATATTGCTTCTTCAAGCTTTTTTTTTTCTTCTTCAAGTTTTACGTGCTTATGCAGTCTAAGACTATGAAACATGATGCTATCTACCTAAATAGTAGTACTGAAGCGCTGTGTGTATGCTAAATTACATGTAATCTAGTCATAATCGCTGCTGTATATCTTCTCATTGAGCAGTCAGATTGTTAGAGTGCGCATACGAGCGCGCGACATGTCTATATAATCAAGTAATCATATAAACAAATCGAAATTGTGAAAGCTGATCACTTTGACGTGAGCTTTCGAATTTGCTGTTTAATCATCTAGCTGAGCGAGCTAGATGAGCGATCGATGTATTGTGAAAGTTGATCACTTCAACGTGAGCTTTCGTTCGCTGTTTGATCATCTAGTTGAGCAGACTAGATGAGCTTCGATCTATGTAGATGAAAGCTGATCACTTCGACGTGAGCTTTCAAGTTCGCTGTATGATTACTCAGCTGAACGAACTAGGTGAGTTTTGATCTATGTATTTGCGACGCATGTAAATCGATCAGAAAATCGAAATCAATCGATTTACTGCGTCGCACAGATGTGTATGTGCGCAAAAGCTGAGTCGTGCCTTTGCAATAACTGTGTGAATGTCGTATATTAGTTGCAGCGTGTGCGCAGAGACGTTGCTGTCGTTCTGTGTATATGAGCAAAGACTGTGTCGTGTCTTTGCAGTGTATATGCTTGCGATGCATGTAAATTGACCTGATAATGCGAAAAATCGATCGATTTACTGTATCACGCGAGCGTGTAGATGCGCAAAAGCTGAGTCGTGCCTTCGCAATGTATGTGTGTGTAATATATATGAGTTGCAGCATGTGCGCAAAGACGTTGCTGTCATTCTGTGTATATGAGCAAAGACTGTGTCGTGTCTTCGCAATGTATGTGATTGCAATGCATGTACATCAATCTGATAAAGCAAAAAACCGATCGATTTACTGCATCTTGCAAACGTGTAGATGTGCAAAAGCTGAATCGTGCCTTCGCAGTGTATGTGTGTATATTGTATATGAGCTCAATGTGTGAATAAAGCGCTGTTACTGCTCTGTGTGTGATTGCGCTGCGTGTAAATCAATCTGAAAATGCGAAAAATCGATCAATTTACTGCATCACATCTGTCTGTATATGCGCAAAAGCTGAGTCGTGTCTTCGCAGTATATGTGTATATGTTGTATATGAGCTGCAGCGTGTATGCAAAGACGTTGCTGTTATTCTGTGTATGTGCAAGCTTCAACGCGCTGATGATCGCGTTGTCATTGTCTCGCTTTTCGACTGTGTGTGAGCTCAACACGTAAGTAAAGCGCTGTTACTGCTCTGTCAATGTTGATGAGATTGTTCAGCTCTTCTGATAAGCATAGCTTGCAGAAGATTTGTAGTCAGCATCTTATACAAATAAATCTCGTTGTCGATCTGCTTGTCTTAGCTGATTGACTGCAAATTCAATTCTTTCGCGCAGTCTCTTTATTTGCATCTTTTTAGAAATGACATCGTAGCACTTGCTAGTACTAACTTCGATGCTAACTTCTTTTTGCGAACTTTTCATCGCTTTTCGCTTTTTCATTTCTTTGAATTTCACAATCGCTTGTGTTTGCTCTTTTTGCTGCGAATTTGCATTTCGCAAATTGATTGTATTTTTGTTGTTGTGCGCATTTGCATGTGAATTTAGCATCAATGCATCAAGTGAACTAAACATGTATTACGTTTTTCTATTTGCTGATGTGAGTGATTTTTGTTAACTGCAAAATAAATCAACAATGTTGTTTTGCAGTTGTTTGCTTGTTGATGAACTCATGCTAAGTTTATTTCATAGATTTGTTTCAATCTTTAACGTTGACTTTTTAATTTCTATCGTTAACGTTTTGAGTTCTGACGCTGAGCTATTGCTTCTGCTGAGTTTCGCGTTACTATTCGCGAAACAAGGCGAGAAAAAGCGCATAATGCGACTCTTTATATTTCTTTTCATAGAGAGTTTTTTCGAGTTTCAAGCTTCAAGCTTCTAGAAAATTCACTTGACATCACTTAAATATCTTTTTAACCTCTTATTCAGAGCATTTCACGTAGACAGTAACTTTAGTATAGAGATTTCTCAATTTCTATCTTGAAATCTGCAATAGATCGTCTTCTATTATTGACTTATGTCAGACGAAAATGATATAAATCTAGTCTGCAAGAATCTAGATTACTCTTTTTGATAGAAAATGCTTAATGCAATTGCTTTATATTTCATGTATCAAAGTAGTCACGTTATCTCGCTCAGAATAGTAATGACTGATCTTGATTTATTGTCTTGCACATCAAGAAAAGATAAAACAGATAGTGATTTGATAAGAAATGCTGTACTTTTCTGAAACAACGTTGTTTCTTGTGCGATCTTCAAGTGCAAAAGAGTTCAATTTCGATTTTTGCATCAGTATGCAGTTTTCTGTGCTGTTCTGAAGTCAATTGATGACTTGTTCTTTTCATGTGAGTTTGCTCTTCGATTTATCAATCAAATTACTGTCTGAATTGATGATTCTTTCTTCTGCGTTGATGAAAACTCATTTCGTCGCCGATTTTGATCTGCGTGAACGTGAAAAATTTCAATTTTCGATTTTCAACTTGCGATGCAATCATCTGTGAAGTTATTGAGTCGAATGAGAGCTTGTTTTGATCATATGATTGTGCTCTATAACTTGTCGATCGATTTGATATATCATATGCTTCGATAGGTCGCTGTCATCAATGTTTACTAAATTTAGTACATGATGCGCAAAATGTCAAATCTGATAAGAGAATACAATCAACTCAGTTCAAGAGCGCGATCACAATAATAATGTAAAAGTCAGACAAGAAGAACTACTTTAATGCAAAGATATATAAATCAATTGCACTATTCAACATGCTGAGTAAGATACTGAAGTTCATCATATTTGAACATCTGCAAAACATTGTAGAAGCATGTGACTTGATATTGAACATTCAGATAAGAGCTCGCAAACACAGATCAACAAATACGACTTTGCAACTGATTATAGAAAAGATACACACTGTATGAAGTGATACAAGAAGAAGAGTAGTTTCACTGCTGAGTCTGAATGAGAAGAGTGCATTCAACAATATAGCACATAGCAGACTCTTGCATGACATGAAAAAAAGAAGAGTTCTCAGACTGCTTCTTGAATTTGTGAAGAACTTTCTGAGAAATCGACGCATCATGATCACAATCAATGACTACACGACGATGAAACGCAGCATGAACATTGACATATTACAAGACTCTTTGCTATCATCAATATTATATCTGTTCTACAATGTGAACTTGTTAGAAGCATGTGACAACATCAGATTGAGAACAAGTTTCACAGATTTCATAAATGATGTTAATATTTTAATATATGAAGAGTTCATGAAATGCAACTGCAAAGTTCTTAGCAAGATCTATGATAGATGCAAACAGTGATCAAAAACATACAATATCAAGTTTTCAAAGACAAAGCATAAATTGATTCACTTTATGAGAATTTCTAAGTGATTCAATATGAACGTTGATGTAAAGTTGATGAAACATCAGATTGATTCAAAATCAAATATCAGAATTTTGAGAGTTCAATTGAACTTCAAGTTGAAATGAGTGATTTACATGCATCATGTCAAAGCAAAACTAGTGATTAAACAAAAGATCATGCAGACAATCATTGAGTTTACTTGAGACTCATTAATGATGACAAGAAAGTAAATATACTTTGTGATGATGCACTCTCTGCTTAGTCACGAAGTCATCATATGATACATGTCACAGAGAATGAAAAATCATTGAAAAGATCTGAACATCAAGCTGAGATCAGTACAAGAAAGAGCATTGTGACAAATCACCAATGTTTATTGTGCAACATCAACAGAGACTCTACAGATAGAAATAAACACAGCATCAATAAATATTCATTTATGAAAGCTGATACAAAAGTCAATAATGAACATGAACTTTCAAAAATCAGATGAAGTTATTAAGATAATAATGTGTTAAATTCGTAATGACTTGATACTCAAAAGAGATTGAAAATCAAAGCTGTGCAAAATATCTTTGCAGCTGAAGCAAAAGTGAATGAAAGAAACACTTGAATAGATGAAGATGAAGTGAAGTTATCTTTACATGATGACTCTCTGATCAAAGTCATCAAGAATAGTTATAGTTGCAAACAAGAAAATATCAATAAATCAACATCATTTCAACACATTTGTGTTGAAGCAAAGAGTTTACTTGAATGATAGTGACAGTAAAGAGAATGTTATGACAATTGCAATGAGAATTAACTAAAAGTTAAATAAAAGATTGAGAAGATCGACTTTAATCATCACTCATCATGAAGAACTGAAAGAATTGATTGTAAGAATGAAACATCTTGCAGACGTAGCAACAAAGAATCAAAAGTGTTATGAAAAGATATACAAAGTATACAATGATAGTCAAACTTCTCTGAAAACAGTGAAAGTTATGATATCAACAAAAAATCAGACACGTTTGCAATGAATTCAGATCATGCATGAAAGCATTCAATCTTAAGAAGTCATGCTGAAGTTACATTGAGTGATGAAACATGCAGAAGTACTTGAAAATAAAGCAATAAACAAGATGATTAATGACACATATGATTTATCTTTATTGCTGACTGAGCATTAATGCATTGAAATGATGACAAGATTGATATTCATACAGAAATAAATCAGATAAACATGAAGAGTAGTCTGAAAAGAGAGATTCAACACAACTCATTTTCAATATTTGACATTAGAAATAATACATCAACATCTGTAACTGCACAAGAATTATGCAAAGTCTTACAATGCATTATTGATGCAGCTATGCACAAGAAAAATTGACTTCAATCAATTTCTACATGAGAGATGAATACTTGATGTTGCTACAATGATGTACAAGTGTGACAAAGATTGAATGTTGATCAAGCACATTTTATTAACATGTTTCAGATGAAAAGTAGAATGAAAAGCAATGCAATGAAAAGAGAACATCATAAACTTGAGAAAGCTCTTAGAAATCATGAGTGCAGCAATGATGATCATTTAAATGATACTCTCAACGAGCATACTGAATCAATTTCAAGCTGTGACATCATTAAAGAATCAAATGAAAGAGAGAGAAAATAGAAAAGAAATAGATTCATAAAGTTCTTGCATTGAAAACAGTTATAGTATAGAGCGCAGAAAGAAGCGATTTTTGATGCAAAAAGAATATTACGCTAGCATAATGCTCGCTACAGTATATAGAATCTTGCATAGATTCATAATGAGTGTTGAATCAAGTAAAAATTAAAAAAAAATTTAAAAATTCAACAGTTGCTGAGCAGTACGCTCTGAAATTCTCATCAAATCATCAGAGTTCTTGAAGAATCAAAATGTCATAATTCTTTATCTTTTTCTCATGTAATAATGCTATCATCATCTTTTCTCTGAACTTGTGAACGTTGTACTGTAATATTCAAAGCTTCTTTTGCTGAAACATTAAAACATTAAAATTTACATTCAAAGTTGTTTGATGTTCTTTTGAATGTTTGCAATGTGCTTGCTTTTCTTGTAAAATCTTTAAAAGAAGATGATACTGAAATTGATGTGATTAATGTTAACTTCAACTCATTTCTTTTTGACTTCTTGACTAGATGATTCAATATAGTGTTTTCGAATGTGATGATTATATTGAGCAGATGACTTTCATTTATTGAGCGTTTCTGTTTTCTCTTCAAGTCATTGTTTATCAATGATTTCAGATTGATAAATATCTTTATGAATGTTTTTGATATCATTGCTTTGAGTTTTTTCTGCTTTTATACAACGTGATATAAAGATCTGTGTTTCATGACTCTTTTTATTCTCTCTTTTTTGATCTGTCATTTATGACATTAAGAATTAAAGATTCTGTGTGTATTTTAACATGTTTCACATTTTCACATATCTTAAGTTTGTTTATGAGAACAATGCTTCAAGTGATGATTTAGTGTACAGTAAATGCATCTTTGCTTGTTTCTGCATTCATATGTTTTATGATCATAGTCTTGACACTTTAAACATTGATGTGTTCTACAACTTGAATCATAAAACTGCGTAATTTTTATGTTAATTTCATGATATACTCTCTCATCAATTAGCTTGTTCATTATCTCAGCATTGATTACATGTATCATCAGCAAGATATATTTCTTCTGTTCATTATTCTTTATGAGTCACTTAACTTTCTCAATCATCATTTTTGAGTGTATGTCTTTATTGATCTTAATGAGTGCTTTCATTCTCTTCTTCTCTATGTCTTTAAACATTTCTTTGATTCTAATTTCATGTATTATTATCTTGAAACTGACTTCATGCAGACTTGCGTTCAATGAAATCTTTTTAATTCAAAAATCGTTTTTCTTTAATATTCTTTTACTGTCTTTCATCTTGATTTAAAATATCAGTAAATCTGATCATCGTTTCATAGTCTTTATGTTCTTGTGCATTGATAGCATTTCGTCGATGTCAATCTCTTTCACTCACTTCACTATGTTCTTTATTGTTGTCATTATGATTCTCTTGATCTTCTTTTTCTTTTTAATAAAGATCTTAATCTTGAATTTCTTGCAATGATTTTGCATTGATGATGCAATGTTGATGCTGAGAACAAGATGACTCTCAAATGACATCATCAACTTTTCATTCATTCTTTTTGCTCAGTTGTCAACGTGTTTCTTCTTTTTTGCGAACTTCTTTTTGAGTCTGCTTGTTATTTTTTTCAATCTCTTCAACTAATTCTTCATGCATCAATTGACAGTTGACACAGCGACGCGTTGACGCGTCAACTTTTCTATCATTTCTGTTAATCTTATGTCATTTTAATTCAGAGCATCAGTTTGTTGTTTCTACGTTCGTTAAGCTCATAGAGTACTCGCAGCTTGTTTAATTTCTCATGTATATTCTTCATCTTGATTGAATTTTTCTGCAAGATAGTAATATTCATCTTTCGCTCACTCACTGACATCACATTGATGATGCTCATCATTTGTCTCTGATAATCAGAATGAAGCGCAAGCATCATGTCAATGATGTTTTATTGTCAAAAGAGATTGATGTCAATTTTCAAAAGATTTGTTCTGAATTCTTTTTAGTAATGACTTGTTGATCATGCTGATTGATTAAAGTGACTTGATCATCAAATTCTTTTAAGAAATAATGTTGTTTCTGTGATGATCAAGTCTACTAAATGAATAGACGAAGTCTATAAGAATGATATGACAATGTGATATTCTAAGCAGGCACAGAATGAATATATATTATGGTAAAGCTAATTATTAAGAAGCTCTCGATAACTCAAGAAAATTGATCGATTATAGAGAGTTTGTCAAGCATTGTCAAGTTGAGCATGACATAACTCATGACATATTAAGTCAAAGATATGACGTAGTTTAAATGATGTCTTGACAAAGTCATAAAGTTTCAAAGCTAACTCAGATTTGATCTTTGACTCAGTCTTTGACTTTAGTCTTTGATCTAATCTTTATGAGTCAATTCATCATGACAATTGTCTTCTTTTTTAAGTGAGTTCATTCTCGATCTCAATAATTAATGTCTTTGTTTACTTTGATAAATGATGATGCACACTCATTGATTCACTTTAGAAGCTCTTGATAAAAATCTTCAAATCTCTGTGAGAAAACAAGAAAAAGAGAAACTTTTGATTGAATGATGATTCATCTTCAATTATAATGCGTATAAATGACATTATAAATAGTATATGTGATGTGTAGTTGATGTAGACGACAGCAATAATGACGTGTAAATAGCACATAAACATTGTTTATCTTTCAAGTAGATGATATTGTTGAGACGATAGAATGTAGACAAGAATGAATAATAATTGTTGATTTGTTTATCTTCTTTCAGTTTCTCTCAACTTCTCATTTTCTTCAACTTCATCTTTTTTCAATCATGATTGTATTTTTATCATTGTATGATTACTTTTGACAAACTTTGAGTATATTTGTATCATAAGAGTAAGAGATCTAGATCATAAGTTGTGAACACGCAGTGATGCTCAAAGAAAGTTGTAAGATGATGAAGTCAACTGATAGTTGAGTCAAGATTATTATGAAAGTAAGTGATGTTACAGCTTGAAGTTTCACAACTATTACTGCAACTAACAGTATCATAAGTCTGCTCAAAAGACATTGATCAGACGTGATGATTATGATGCTGCTGATGCTGAATCACTCATGATGATGCAAACATCATCAAATTCTGATCAAGAACTCATTGCTTCTACTATTCAAACTTTCAAGTACATCTCAGCTATTGAAGAGAAAATTCAAAAGACAATAAGAAAAGAAATGATCATTAACACTTCGTCAACGATCTTGTTAAACTCACAGACTTCGCGAAATCAAAGAACGATGATGAGATTCATTTATCTTACTTCTTGATGTCGTTACTGATGCTTTTCAGCTGTCAATTGTGAGAATAAGCGAAAGAAGTGTTGCTGATCTTAAAACTCTAAATAGAATGATTTATATAAAGTGTGCTTGAGTTTTACACATCAAGAATAGAGCATCGCTGTGTGATGTCATCTTTCAAAGAAAGACAATGTACAAGAAGTATGCTCATTGTGCAAGTAATGAGAATTTCTGTATTGCAGTGAGTATACTTATATGATACATCTGTTAAATGCTCATGATTTGATGTCTAGATTCTCGACATTTGCATTTCAACTGTCAATGAATTCTTTCATCTGCAGAAAATTCATGATAGTGCGATTGAGAATGAAGAAGAGAACGTCGCTCTGAAGACATTCATTGCTCATCAGAAAATTCTTTATAAGAAATTGACAGCAATGACTCATGTGAAGAATTGTCTTGAGAGAGTTCACAAACTCAAGTCTCTAAAGATTCAAAAGCTCATTCTCAAAAAGATAATGATTGTCAATGACATTGTCAGAGAAATTCTGAATGTAAAGTGCTTTGTGATATATTCAATCTCAATATTATATCATTTTGTCAGTGTTTCTAATTATCTTGTTATATTTTAGCACAATCTGTCATCTTTTGAATCTTTATCTTCACATCTCAATGTAAATCTGACAATGAAAAAGAAAAAGAAGTCTGCAATCTTGTCTCATGTAAAAGATGTTTGATGAAGTGATGATTACGTGATGTTTATTGTGTCGTGATGATTGCACTCTCTTGTCGAGCGCATTTAAGTGTCTTTGCGCTTTTTTCTTCTGTCTGTTGATTTACATATGTGATCGTCTCATTAGAGAGTGAAACTATCATAATACAGTGATTCTTCTTTTCTAATAATGAGTTTATGCTTGAAAGTGAATGATTATGCTTTTCGCTTATGTTTCAGCCTTGTTTCGAAAGCTTCTATAAGCTTCAAGACATCTTTCATATCTTCGCTTAATATTCATTGATCATATTCAATGAAATATTCTTTTCATTGTATCTTATAATATAAGATTCTCTTTCTTTTTCGCTTCTGTAGAATCTTTTCTATCTTTCATTCTTGCTCATCATCAATAAGCTTGAGTACGAGATAATCGAATATAGAGTTATCATTTAGTTTACAATTATACAACTCTAAAAGAAATACATGAAAGACAGAATGTACTCTATAGATGATTGAAAGATCAAGATGATATGTCTGCTTGTCTATGAATTCTTGTATACGAAAGAGTTTTATCATCTTATTTGATAACTTCTTGCTCAACTTCTTCCGCTTCAGGTTTTTTGCTGATAGCATGATTAAATCATCAACATTAAAGAACTTAGACTTATGTTTTCAATTATAGTACTTTGTCTGAGCATTGATCGCATTTTATCATCATTACGTCAACATGTTTTGCACATCTTGCAGCATTTCAACGCGTTTTTTTGCTGCTGACACTTCTTCTTTCATAACATCGTTCTCAATGTGTATGTCAAAGATTGACTTGTAATCATACATGATTTTAAAGAAACTACAGCTCAATGAAGAGTGCTTCATCTGATGATAAATGAACTCAATTACAAGTAGAAGCGTAGTTCAGTCATCTTGCTTTTCTGAACAATATACTCGTAGATAATGTTTCAGCGTTTGATTCTGTCATTCTGTCTGATCATCTGTTTGCGAATAAAAGATGATGCTTAGTCATCGTTTCATCTTGACATGATAGCAAATCTCTGATCAAAACGCACTAATAAATAAATAATCTCTATCAATAACTATATCATTCGATATCTCATATTTTAGAACAATCTTCTCAAAGAACAACTCTGCTAACTCTACAACAGTCAGAGTCTTCTTTGTAAACAGATAACGCGTCATCTTCATATAATGATTGACTATCACAAGAATTGAGTCATACACGACTTCTTTTCATTTACTAGACGACAGATCTGTTATGAAATTCATAGTGATTTCTTTTCATGAATTTGTGAGTTGAAGTAACGATCTCAACTCATCATATAATAGATGACGTTTCATCTTTACTCTCTGACAAATGTCACAAGTATCTATATACTTTTTAACATTCTTGATTATACTTTTTCAGTAATATTTGCAATCTAATAGCTTGCTGATCTTGTTAGCATCAAAATGCTTCACTAATAAATCATCATGATGACGTTTCAACAACTCTTCTCTGACAGAAAAATCTTCTGAAACATACAATGATTCATTGTACTCTATCATTTCTTGACTATTCAATGTTCAAGCTTCAATGTCACTCTTTCATATATTTATCATTTTGTCTGCTTTTAATCTCACAGCAAATTCATCTTCTTGCTGTAAAATCTTAATGAGCTCAACTATGAATTTACTACTAAAGTTGTATGTTGTTTCATGAATTGTCAATACTCTGACAATTGCATGTGAAATGAGTTGTTTGCAATTAACAGTTTCAGCAACAGAATTAAGCTGTTTCTCAGCTACGTTGCGATCTCTATGAGTTGACGTTTTAATGTTTGTGCTTCTCGAAGTTGTTAATTTGAGTTGAGAGATTTTATCTCTTGAGAAATGTACTTCGTCTAGATGCATTTCTCGCACTGCTAAAGTTATGATTCTCAGCAGCATACTTCTGACATGCACTGCTGAACATGTATTTATGTTTTCACTGACATTGTGAACAAACATCTTCTTGACTTTGTTAATCATTCATGTACAGTAAATTTCATCTTGCGATCTGCTTTCAACATGTTTTGTCGAATATCTTCGTTCACTGACACTGTGAATGAACATCTTCTCGACATTGTTAATCACTTGTGTTTATCAATGAGTTTCATTTTGCAATCTGCTTTCAACATGTTCTGCTGAATATCTGTTCATACTTATACTGTGAACGAACGTCTTCTCGACATCGTTAATCATTTGTATACAGTATAGTTCTCTGATCGCTATGAATATAAAGTTATTTAAGCTTTCTATTCTAGTCAGCTTTCGCTGCAGAGTGAGCAGCAAACAATTTGCAAAGATGTTCTCATTCTTATAGTTAGATTATCTTGATGACACATTGATCAAGTTTGTCTTTTCTGATTTATGTGCTATTTCAAAGTTGCAGATCAATAATCTCATGACTTATCTGACTTGTCTTTCATTTAGCTTTCAAACGTTCATAAAACTCTTCAGATTATTATGATCAGTCAAAACTTCAACAGTATGATAATTGTCTTTCACATAGTGTCATCAGTGTTTAAACATCATTACTATGACTAAAAGCTTCTGATCATGTATCTCATAGTTTCTTTCAACGTTTATCATCATTTTGAATCAGAATGCAATTGAATGTCATTGATCTTCGTCATCTGACTGAGACAAAATACTCGCAACTGCATAATTGAATGCATCGATCTTGATATGTATATGTCGCTCTGAGTCAAAGTGTCTTAGAATAGACGTCTTCATAAAGACGTCGTGAAGCTGATTAAAAGCTTGTTTCGCTTCGCTTAATCATATGAATGAACTCATTTTTACATCTTTTACACTATCTCTCAGCAGTTCTGTTAAAGACTCTGCTATCTGAGAGTAGTGATATATAAAACGTCAATAAAAATTGATGAATCTCAGAAAAACTTGTATTTTTCAATACATCTTCGATCTGAGTCATGTTTTGATGATGTCTACTTTACTTAGATTCATTGAAACACTCTCTGTGAATACAACAAATTCTAGAAAGTTCACTTTAGTGATGAAGAATGCACACTTCTTCAAGCTAGCATATAGCTTGAACTTTCTTAGTCTCTTCAGAATCTGCTTCACATGATCTACGTGATCAATCTTCTTTATAAAGAAGATTAGAATGTTATTCAGATAAACAACACAAAAGTTGTTTAAAAGTTCTGTCAAGATTTTATTAATATAAGTCTGAAAGATGACAGATGCATTGATCAAATTAAATGACATGATCATATATTTGAAGTGATCATAACGAGTACAAAACATCATCTTTCACTCATCTTCATATTGAATTCTGAGATGATGATAAACATTCTTCAGATTTAACTTAGTGAACTGCTTGACTTTATTGAGTTTATCTAGAGTTTCACTAATTAAAGACAGTGAATGATGATTTTTGACAATGATCTTATTAAGATCTCAATAGTTCATGCATAAATGAAAACTATCATTCTTTTTGAGAATGAATAGAATAGACGCGTCAGTTAAGCTGACGAAGTGCTTAATTCATTCTTTTGCTAAGACATTGTCTAAATACTGTCTCAGAGTCGCTAACTCTGTGTTCAACAGATTATACAACAATTCATACAATGACTTTGCAATGATTTTGATTGCATGATCGTGATCTTCATGCAAAAGCAATTTGTCGACACTTTCTGTCAAGAATACATCTTTATATTCTTTCAATTCAACAAGTAAAGTCTGCGTTTCAAACGCGTTTGTGATACAACTCATCACATTATTCATTACTTTCACTTGATGTTCAACAATTGACTCTTTGATGATGTTGATCATGACAAGAGCATACACAGTAAACTCATCTTATAGAGCTTTTGCAAATGCTTGTGCGAAGAATATCTCAAATGCGTGCTCATTTACGTCAAAACATCATGTTCTTGCAATCATGTTTATTCAAATACGCTTGAATTGCATACTTGATATACTCAGAATCAGAAAAGATTCTTTCTTGTCAATAGCATAGAAGATACTTATATCTTTTTTCTTTATGTTTCAGCTGTCTCTCAGTCAATAACACATCTTATAGACGTCATAACAATAAACATTCTGATCATTCATTCAGATAGATCTTGAAAAATCAACGTTCAGCAATGATATATCTATCTTACTTGATGATGAAACGTTGACTAATCACGTTCATCTTGACGTCGATATTTATGTAAATCTTTGTTTCTGTCTTCTGATCTTTCTGAATTACATGCTCTTTATATATAAGAGTCTTTACAAAGAGAACTTCTTGTTTTTTTCTCGATGATTTGAAGCATTTATTGAAAGCTTGTCTTTTTTCAAAATCTTGAAACGACTTCTATGTGACATCAAATCAATGAGTACTTGATTTGCATCAAATTCTTTTGATCTATTCTTGATCTTTTCGTCTTTACAATCAGTAAAGTAATAATTCTTTCAATTGCATGTGTAGCACATTATGTTGAACAAATTCTTGCTATAACATGATGAAGCATGTGAGCTTGTTTTTGACGAAGAGTTGAATTTAATTGATGAATGAGATTTCTTTTGCTTTGAATGAATCTTCTTGTTGACTTTATCTTGATCATGCAAGTTCTCGTCTCAAGATTGTTTTGATGACAAGACGTGTTCTTTTCGCAGATTTGTTTTCAATCGAGCGACAACATTGATTAATGCATCTCATGTGATAGAAATCAACTGCACATTAGTAATGATCATATGCAGCTCAGATCTCAACTTGATGAATAGATGAGTTTGCTTATGCTCATCACTATACAACGAAAGTTGATGTTTCAGAATGCTCAGATGAGTTGCAAATGTTCATATCATCTGATCTGAACGTTACGATGCGTTCGCATACTGCTGAATCACGTCTATGCTTCAATTCATTGAATCTTCGATTAAATTCAAAAGAAAGTCAATAAAATTAAATTGCATTTGCTGAGCTGCAAACATAGTCTCTTTGTGATCAAATCAAAGTTTCTTTGATTCACTCTTCAGATAGATCATGCAGTACAAAATCTTTTTCTCATCACTTTCAAAATATCAAGAGATATTTCAAAATGAGATTTCAACATCGCGAATTCACTCTCTATGTTCTTTTATGATTTTGTCATGATACTTCTTCAAAGACATTGAGAATCTTTGCTTTTGTAAGATGACTTCGTGATGACTTCGTTTCATCATCATCAACACTATGAAGATGATGCGTAGATCATTCGAATTCTTCGTGAGAGCTTGAGTGAAAGCTCGATGACTTTTCTTCGTTGTTTCAACAAATTGCAAAGTCTCAATCTTCAACAGAATAGCTGCTAACTTCTGTTTCTTTTGCAGTTTATCATGTTGAAGCATTACTCATGTCAGCTGTTCATTAATATTAAGAGAGAGTTCATCTTCTGCTTTTTCACTTTCTAATTTCGTTATGTGACATTCGTTTTCTGATATGATGTCTTGCAAGATCGAGACATCATTGTTTCAATTCTGTTGCAATCATGTTGCTATTATCATGCTTGAATATTGAATCATTATCTTTAAGAAGAGTTTGAAATAATTAGAACTGTGATGATTGAGTTTACTAGATGAATAGACGAGATCTATAAGAGTGATATGACAATGTGATATTCTAAGCAGACACAGAATGAGTATATATTATGATAGAGCTAATTATTAAGAAGCTCTCGATAACTCGAGAAGATCAATCGACTATAAAGAGTTTGTCAAGCATTGTCAAGTCGAGCACGACATAACTCATAACATATTAAGTTGAAGATATGACGTAGTCTAAACGATGTTTTGACAAAGTCATAGAGTTTCAGAGCTAACTCAGATTTGATCTTTGACTCAGTCTTTGACTTTAGTCTTTGATCTAATCTCTATGAGTCAATTCATCATGACAGTTTCAAAGAAGTACAGCGTTTCTTATTAAATTACTATCTGTTTTATCTTTTCTTGATGTGCAAGACAATAAGTTGATATCAGTCATTATTATTCTGAGTAAGATAACATGATTACTTTGATATCTGAAATATAAAGCAATTGCATCAAGTATCTTCTATCAAAAGAGTAATATAGATTCTTATAAACTAAATTTATATCATTTTCGTCTGACATAAGTCAATAATAGAAAACAATTTATTACAGATTTCAAAATAGAAATTGAGAAATTTTTATACTAAAGTTACTGTCTACGTGAAATGCTCTGAATAAGAGATTAAAAAAATATTTAAGCGATGTCAAGTGAATTTTTAGAAGTCAGAAGCTTGAAACGAGAAAATATCTTTATGAAAAGAAATATAAAAAGTCGCTTTATGCGCTTTTTCTTGTCTCGTTTCATGAATGATAATGCAAAACTCAGCAGAAGCAATAGCTCAGAGTCAAAATTCAAAATGTCAATGATAGAAATCAAAAAGTCAACGTTAAAGATTTTTTCTTTCTTTTCTTCT
>JAABUY010001996.1_pt1 | contig 25464 bp, 20 predicted proteins | sample 5560271 | NCBI WGS metagenome assembly JAABUY01 (sample SAMN10711886, study PRJNA513374) | rock metagenome | isolation source: Antarctica rocks | place: Antarctica: Victoria Land, University Valley | reverse complement strand
TTTATGCAAACTATTTGTTTATTGTGATTTTAACATCAAAACACTGAATTTGAGTGTGATTTTCAAAAAAAAGTTGCAAAAAGTTCTGAGCGAACCGAGGAGCCAACATTCTAGGAATTGCTGTACTAGAACTCGCTACATAATATACGGCACGAGCCTACCTAGTTTCCACAACGCCTGGGAAACCGAGAAAGCTTGCGAGTTGGCTAGCTGCGTGAGGCGGAGGGGATGTCGTTGCAGCTTCACATTGCACATACGGGCGAGAGCTTACATGCAGATCCTGCGACTTTCGCAACGTAAGTGGGCGGACTTTATTTTATAGTACTGTCACTTTGCAAGACTGGCAAGCCTTATAAATACAGCATCGCTGACTGGAGATGTTTGATATAGTCTAGATGCGTTGCGAATATGGATCGCCCGAAATACCTCCGTTCCGGCGCAGAGGCAGATTCTCATGACTGCTCGGGGAAAGCAAGTCCGCCTACAAACACTCCTGAATGAGGTACGTTGTACTTCTTTCCTCGAAGCCTGGAATCGGTCTGCTGATGGTCAGACAGACGGAGATATTCGTGTACGATCGTCAATACCTCATTTCCCCGACTACGGAGTCTCCAAAACACCACCCGCCAACGATACCTTTGCCCGATGATTTCACCCCAGAAGAAGCACCCGATACATTGTCAAGTCCGAATGATCTACAAGCATGGCAGAATCTCTTCATGAAAAGAAGAGCGTGGGCGTTAGGAGTTGTGGAGGAATGTGATACGATGACTGCCTCAGCTCAGAAAGTTAATGGCGAGGTCACTATCATCAGGCGTGGAGTCGGAGTTGCGGTCGAAAACCTAAAGACGCACGTAAAAAGCTTGGAACAGAAATTCGGAGAGGCGAATACGTGGGTAGAGGATTTGGTGCAAGAGCATCGGGCACTGGCCGGGAGCTGCGAGGCTGCTTTGTCAGGACTTTACAACTTGCCGGCAGGGAAAGCTTTCTTGCCCTTTCTTGAGGTAGTCGGTTTCACACGCGAAGGTGGAAAAGTTCCCCTGGGTACACGAACTGTGACCACGCTCAAGGACTTTGTGAAAGTGGAAGATGTTCAGAAAGCGATCCATCTTAGTCTCAGCGTGGCACAACAGTTTGATAGTCGGTTGTCCGAAATTGGCATCAATGTTGAGAGGATCATGTCTGATAGCCAAAGTTTGGTCGGCATTGTAGATGAAGAGGTCGGTCGGCCTGTGGCCGGGAATCCTGACGAGGTAGGACAGCTGATGCAAGACATCGAGCTTATCGCCAAAAAAGTCAGCACGGATTACGAGCATGTTCTCGGATTACAAGTATCTTCCAAAGCCATATCGCAGGCGTCGAAACTGGCCTTGGTGCACACGAGGGACTATCTCCCAACACTGAAGGAGCGAAGTCATGAAATCAGTCAGCAAGTACGCTCTGTTTCCGAGCAAAAGAACGTCTCTTCAGCTTCTGCAGTCCGGCAAATGCAGACCATCTCGGCCATCGAATCCATGCTAGCGAGCATTCACCAACAATTGTCAACCTTGGCTGTTGACCCGGAAAGTACCCAGGCGTTTGACATTCTCAGCTTCGTGGACCATCTACCTTCGCTTTACGGCGCTTTACTCATAGAATCAGTGAGGCGTCGGGAATGGCGAGAGAAAATAACTGCGGATTCTTCTACTCTGGCTGAGGACATGGCAATGTATAAAGAGGAAGAGACGAGGCGGCGCAAGAAATGGTTGAAGGCCATGGAAGGTCGCCTAAATCCCGATGTCGTTGTTACTTCTTCGCTGGCGATTGAGGTCAACTTGCGGGGAGAAGAGAAGGACTGGCCTTATGTCTCTCGTGAGAACCTTTCGACATACTTCGAGAAGCTCAAGGCGACGAAAGGGATGAACCGTACGGTAGAGAACTTCTCTCAGATGTTAAAAGATCTGGATACTCCGAATCGGCAGCAAACACGCAGAGCCAAAGCTTTCAAGAATGGCAGTGTCTACGATGTCGGTATGGGAAGGAGCTCGTTGCTTCTTCGAGGTGACGATGACTTACTACGAAGTCTGAAAGACGACAAGTCAAGGCTTGAAGACAGATTAAAGTCCTCCGACAGTCGAATTCGGAAACTGGAAGACCTTCTCCACCGGCAGAGTCACTTCAATCGGACGATGAACGGCAATGATTTCCAACCTGCAAATACACAAGTTTTGGAGCAGCAATCCGCAACACCAAACCAACCTTCATCGATATCTACCTCAAGACCGCACGAGACCATCTCCCGAAGGTCTTCGGTATCGCTGCGAAGACTGTCTGCGAACCAGGGAGCCGAAGACAGAAGTCTTATACAGAGGATTGTGATACTAGAAGCGGAGCTGTCATCGGAAAAAGAGAACTCCGCTTGTTTGCGTAAAGAAGCACTGACCAGAGCAATTGCCGACCAGGAGTACAAGCGACAATTGGAAGAAGCAGTCTCCACGAAGCAAGACTTGATGGGAAATCTAGAAGCCCAGCAAAAGGAGTTTGGCGATGGGCGAAGATTTCTAGAAGATGGTGCCGGCAAACTTAATCTCAGGCTTGAAGAATTAGAAGACGAGCTGGCTAGGGTTCTTGGTAGTCGAGACAATGAGAAGAGTAGCACTGACGAAAGAGTATCATCCCTCGAAAAAGAGCTTGACAGGGCAAGGAAGGACGCAGCGGAAAAGGTACAAAAGGCTGATGGCCAGATCGAATATATACGTAATGATTATACCATGCAACGAGAGAAGGCAAATAAGCTCGCGAAGGAGAAAGAGCTTACCGATGGAGAGACGAAGAACCTCCAAGAAAGGGTTCATATACTCGAGGATCAACTACGCATACGTGATAACAGTGAGAGTGAATATCTGACTGTACTGCAGACTGTTCATCGTCGGTTGTCACCAGATGAAAGTATTCCAGAGGAGTTGGCCGCTCTTGTCGAGTCCCTTGAATATATCTCTGAACAATCATCGACGAGAAGCAGAGAACTCGAACAAAACTTATCTATAGCACGAACGGATCATGACCTACTCAACTCACGGTTAGAGGACATCGAAAGCCAGCTCTCCAGCACAAGGGAGACATTAGGTACCAAAGAGACAGAGATTGTCTCCATGAACGGATGCTTGGCAGAGGCAAAAGCCAAGTACAACGCCTTGACGTCCGAGCTTGAGGATGAGAGGAAGCAACTCAGCACCTTACGGACCAAATTTGCGGCAGGGGAAACCGGTTCCGAAGCTTTGAAGGAACGAATAGTCGAAGAAGAAGGCAAAGTCGCTGGACTATCCGAAAAGCTGGCTGCTACCGAGTCTACTGTCCAAAGCTTGGAAGGAGAGCTCTCGGCAGTACATAGCAAACTACAAGAGGCGCATACGACTCAGGCTACGACATCTGCACGGCTCGACACTCGCAGCGTGCAAGCCAAGGAACTTACGCAAAAGCTGTACACTCATACTGAGCGTATCAGAGGGCTTCTGGAATATCTTGGATACAATGTCACGTTGGAGAACGGATCCACCACTATCCAGCGAGTACCGCGAGCCGTCAGCGCCAGTACCACCATTACCGATCCCGCGTGGTCGATGAACCGCAGCCTATCAGGCCCGCTACCCACAAGACAATCCTTCGAGAACGCCACCGACCTCAGTCTCCTCCACTGGATGCACGCCGCCGACCCCGCCACCGAGACCTCGCAATACGCCACCTTCCTCTCCCAAGCCGGCAGCTTCGACGTCGACGCCTTCTCGGAAACCATCATCAAGCGCATCAAAGAAACCGAACACATGGCGCGCAAATGGCAAAAAGAAGCCCGCGCCTACCGCGACAAATCCCACCGCGCCGCAAGCGAAGCGCACGAGAAAATCGCCTTCCGCGCCTTCAAGGAAGGCGACCTGGCCCTCTTCCTCCCCACCCGCAACCAGGCCACCCGGCCATGGGCGGCCTTCAACGTCGGAGCCCCGCACTACTTCCTGCGCGAGACGGACTCGCACAAGCTGCGCACGCGCGACTGGCTGCTGGCGCGCATCGCGAAGGTGGAAGAGCGCGTCGTCGACCTATCCAAGTCCATCAACGGCCTCAACCCGAACCCCGCAGCGGCGGCAGGCAACAGCGAGCGGCGTTCGCTCAATAGCGACGACGACGGCGGCGCCTCGATCGATGACGAGAATCCGTTCGAGCTCTCCGATGGCCTCCGCTGGTATCTGCTCGACGCGGCGGAAGAGAAGCCCGGGGCGCCGACGACGCCGGCGGGGCCGGCTAAGAGCACGGTCGCGAGCGCCCACGTCGACGCTAGGGGCAGCATCCGCTTGAAGAAGTCCAAGGACGGCAATGGCGGCGCTAGTAAGACGCTCAGTAAGAGCCTGGATAGTCGGCGCAGCAGCACGAATTCGAGGAAGGGCATTCCTTCGCCCGCGGCGTATTTGGCGCCGAACGGAGGAGGAGCGGGGGGCTCTGGGAATGTTTCTCGTGCGACTACGTCGTCGGGAGTTGTACTGCAGGAGGGGCAGGGCCCTGCGTCCGACTCCGCGGCTGCGAAGCTGGCTGCCGCTGCTCTTAGAGCGGATGATGCCAGTACGGACACGGATACGGTTACGGCGAGGGGCAACGAAGAGGTGCGCAGAGATCTGTTGTGGGGGCCTTAAGTCGCGGTAGCGAGGCTGACGCGTCGGACATACGTAGGGAGGACTCCGACTAGGTCCGGGATCGGGACCCCCACATGGCGAGCTAGATTTTGACCGCGCTCGCTTGAGACAGCATTCCGACGTCGCGACTTCGGTTTCGGCGTCGGCGTCCAGTTCGCCGTCGAAGATGCCGGAAAAACAGAGATCGAGGGCTTGGGGTTCGCTTTGGACGTTGGATTGGAGGGTCGAGAGTGGGAGTGGAAAGAGCAAGCGCTGAGATGAGATGAGAGATGGGAGATTGCCATCTGTGGACGTGTCGATGGGTTTATATGGAGTTGGAGGGAGTCTCGGTTGAGGTGGATGGGAGTCGACGGTGTCCTTTGAGCGTGGTCTGACTGGAGTCGTTGTTGGGTTTACCATTGGGATCGCATTACGTGGAGCGTTGGCGCAATCGCATTTGCACCAGCTATACCGGTCTCTCTCTCATTCATGGCAAACCCAGTCGGCGCTGGTTGGAAGAGTGGGGACGGCGAGATTGAAGATTAGGGGTTTCGATGCGGTATTTTTGCTTTGCTCTATTATACGCTAGATACCCTTTCCCTTAGTTGTCTAGCATGTCCAGTATTACTCCATTTACATGTCAGACTGTTTACCGGGTCCACCCACTTGCACACCGAAAGCTGAATACGGAAGTGTTGGTTTTGCGGGCCATTCTATACTCTTGGTCCTTCACTCCTCGCACTTCAATCGCGATGAGCACTTCCCGACGTTCTTCCAGAAGATGGGATTAGCGTTGCAGAAAACAAAGGTCCCTCAACGTGTACGAAGGCCAGTTACATTCTGGGCACCCCACGAATTTGGGAAACCTTATAGGGAAGAGCATATGTAGTCGTGGGGTGCCCCAGACTTTGTCCCTGGCCTTCGTACAAGATCGCCCATCCCACCTCCAATCCACACCCACACTCCCATCCGCCCGTAGATCTAACCCCTTCGACAACTTCACCCAGGCCTGTGTGACAATACAATCAACGCGTCAAAAACGCCCGCCACCCCCACCCCCCAAACAACAGCCCTCTTATACCACCACATGCGCGGCACACTCCCCTCTCTCAAACCCTCCACCGCCTGCGCCAGGTCGTCGCCTAGCCCTTCCTCTTTGACAGCTGAGAGCGGGTAGAGAGAGGTGTGGAACGCGCAGAGGATGGCTTTGGTCTGCGGAAGGCGATGCACGGTTTGCAGTTCGGTGCGGAGATGCGTCTGCGTGCGGGTTAGCGTGGGGATTTTGGGTGGGTCTGGACCTGTAGGGAAGTGGTACAGGGGGTAGCGGACGATGGTGTTGATGGTGTTGGTGGTGGAGGGGTTGGTGTTGGGTAAAGGATAGTGGATAGGGGGAGGAAGAAGGAGAGAGACCTCAATAATGTTGATTTCCTGGTCGGTCGGAGGAGGGAGTTCTGATCGTAGAGGTGGGGGCCGGTTGGGGAGAAGAGATTCGCGTAGTGCTTCTCCCCGTGAATCAACTCCCTTACCTCCGTACAACAGCAGCTTCGACTTCACGCATACCCGGTTACTGATGACGAAATCTGTGCTTTTAAGATGACTAAGGTACCATATTATGACGCAGGTGGTGCGGCTATCTTAGCCTTCGCTCTTCCCGTGTAGCTCCTAAGCTCTCAACTGCCTCGGCCGTCGAACCTACGGCCTAGATCAATTCTAGCGGCGGCACGGCTCCTCGTTCTACGAAAGGAACCATCGATCTTCTGCAGAGATTTGCTGAGGGTAGTAATATCTCGCGAGAAATGCCGTGGTTCTCCATTCTGCCCGCTCAGCTTAGTGTATTCGAAACATGGATCATTCGAATCTTCGTAGGCTCACTCTCCCATCCGTTGTTTATAATATAGGAGGACATGGGGCAAGTGAGCTGATGCCATGTCAGATTCTTCTAGGCATTCTCACAATCGGCCCGTGGGCTCTGTTGATCGCTTATGATCTCATCTTGTATATTCTACGAGCAAGTACTTACGAGTTACCCTATGTTGGTGGCCGAGCGCGCGGTAGGCAACGTCCTCGAGCCCCCAGTCTGGCGGAGAGACCGAGTGGACGGCCACGTACCTTTAGCATTGCGGGTCCGCTGTCCAGCTCCGGTGAACCGATAGGCAAGGAAGGCCTTCGAGAAAGACCAGGACCTTCTGCTTCTAGTGACAACAACAACATAGCAATCCAAGAATCATGAGTATTACGAGACAGAGGAACAAAACGCTGTTCTGGTATCAGTTTCAGCTTGGGCGCTTTGTTATATCTGCGGCCACGGAAGGCAGAAGACGCTATCCACGACCCCGAGCAGGCTACACAAGAGCATACCAGAGGTGGATACGAACCTAGTCGACACCAAGGCCTCCTTGCATGACCGGAATCGCCCCATTGCGCGGCGTTCCTAGAAGAAATACGGCAGGGACCCTATGGTTGTTACGTACTTGCTGGCGAAATACATCGCTACCGATTTTCTCCGTTCAGATGTTGCTTGTCAGTTCAGATCGCACCGGTGCGTCAAAAGCTCCCTATTGTACGCCAATCAGCTTCCGCATTGGAGGCTACACCGGTCTGATGGGTCATGGACTCAGCAAACATGGTGTCGAACGTCAGCTCGTTGGGCTGCAACTGCATTAGGTCATCATATTGGTTGGATTGCTATGTCAGGAATGTTTTTGCGCTCGTTTGGAGTGCACAGTGCTGTAGAATGCATGAAAAGAATGTTGCTCCAATCATGGGACTGGCGCAATCAGCCAACCCATATCTCTCGATCCACCTTTGGAAAACCTTTGCCACTAGAACATTGTGGACTTTCTATACCATGTAGCCTTCCGTGAAAGCCCCGATCATTCAACATTGTCTATGTTGTGCAAGGACAACGCGGCGTTGCACTATGCACGCGCGCCTGATCTCTAGTTTTCTACGCACCTGAAACGGTTAGGTTGGGGTTGACCGCTATTGGTATTTGACAATACTGCAGTACGACTGTCCTGGTCGTACGGCTTTGACCCAAGCATATAACCATCAAGCTGTTCAGATCTCTGCTCTCTACCTTCGATACTTCCAAGCACAATCGCGCTCTTAGAGATTGGCGAATCTTGGACTTTACGTTCCTAACTGCATGCATTCCCCTCGGTATTCTAAGGCTGAAATGATGTCCATGCGCCAGGCAGAGGAACGATACACCTCCTTACCCTGCACACCTCTCTACGGTGTTGACGCTCGACCGCAAGAGATGACGTTAGCCCTAGAGCATGCTCGCTTCGGATTGGAAGCTCCGGACTATTTCTCTGGAGCTGGTCGCTTTGGTTCCAACTTACGGCCACGATCTCCCTTCCCAAGCGTCTACGATCAAGAGAGGGTCTCCAGTTATAATTATGATACGGGTGTCAATGAGATAGTCAGGAGGTGAGCAGTGCTTCTTCTTCAGATTACCGAACGACGTGAATCCCTCAGCTTATATGATGTGATACATAGAAACAATATCGCTGCAGCACTCATCAACGGCACCATCGGACCCAAGGCTCAGTACAGCCAAGTGCACCCTTTTTTGTGCCATGACGGCCGAGCTCCTCAGGACTTCCAGATCCCAAGGACGGTAGAGTCGATGAGGATTCTTGACAGTAAGACTGCGGGCATCTTTTTCTTCCTGGACATAAAGGTACTGATGACAAACACTATCAGACGCTCAACTGGACCGCATTCTGCAGGCATACCGACTTCCACTGGATCTTCGCTCGGTTAATAGTAGCACTAACGTTCGAGAAAGTCTCAGCAGCAGCCGTGTCAGACAGGGGAAATTGAATATTCTGCTGGAGTTTTTAGGGGCAACGAGGGTGATAGAGCACGACAAGCTCAAGAGAAGCATTTATTAGGGTACACTTGCGATGCCTGATTCAAAATTGGGCGTAACTTTGGGAGGATGATGATTGCAGCGCTGTTCCATCGAAGCACACAACAACAAACATCCCCTTGGTAGTGGTTCATTTACCTTACAGTACCCGTTGAGCGAACGGGGCCGCCCACACCTGTCCGGATGAGGCAAACTGTTCCGCGACATCGCCTAGTCGGCATCAGAGCTTGGCGACCCCTCCACGACTCATTTTCTCCGTTCAAATAATTTGTTTTCCGACTTATCTATCTCATCAATATTGAACATGTAGCTTCATCACCCATATCATATTACGAAAGAATTAGAATAATGAATGATGTTGCTGTCCAGCTATCCACAGTCTTTACCTGTTTACGGCTTCTCAATTGCAGCATATGGAGCCCCCTAAGGTACAATCTGACACCATGATCTTGGATTTCTGGCTCTCCGGCCTGGCGTTGTTGTTTTGTGCATTTCTTCTACTTTGGTGCAGACCAAGTATCTCTCATTACCTTTCGCAGGGTGTAAACATTTACAAGGTAGGTCTCTGTACCGATCCTTGATGTTTTGTAACTCTGCAGAAAGCAATATTACTTCACCTGCCTCATATTGGGTTCAGCCCTCTTTCATTCTGAGATGTACACTTCTCTGAGGTACTCCTGCTCAGCAGGACTCGGCGCCATGGGATGCCGTCAAGACTCGGAATGTCGAAGCTCTCGGATATCCAGCAGTCACGCCGCTGCTCGATTCCGACTGGCGGACCACCGAGCCCTTGAAGCTTCGACCTTTCAAACCCAAATATCATATGACAATGGGTATGAACGGTACTTGAACCCTAGAAGATGATATGACTGACATACGCACTAGGCTTGGAGAACATCGCAGCATCAGACCTCTTCCAGCTCGACAAAATATCTTGAACGCACCACTCTCCGCAAGCAAATCATAGCCGATCACCCCGATACCGCCCTCGCCGCAGAAGCACATAGGGTTTCTCCATAAACAAAGACGGAATGTTTGTAAGTCCTTTTATATTATCGCAACGCTATCGATGTCTAACCCGGCGTAGAGACTTCCCCAACATGTTTGGGGAGTCACGGCCACGCAGACTGTGAATGGAAAAAGATCAGGACGGGGTGTCTTCCGCGCCGCTGTCCCAAATTCATACATCGCGTAGAGAGTTGTCTACCAGGTAATGGTCATCTTCCATTTCCACCTCCCTTGGCTTCCCTCTCCTCTTCTTGCGCGAACTTATGCTCATCGTCTGATGCCAATTGTTCTGGTGGAGTCCTGACCCTTTTTCGCGTCCTTATCCCCGGCGCTAGCGGAAACGTCCTTCCCCCCAGTGACGTCTTCCCCATTTTGCTGTTCTCTGCCTGGGTAACAATATCACATAAGGATTGCGGTGAGATGTAAATGCGATTTGAGGTACTGATGTCAGCTGTTTGTGTCGTGGTTGAGAAATCTCGCAGCTGGAGTTCCAGCCCAGCATTCGCAGCTTTGACCGGCCGACCCTGGTTAGTGCGAAAAGGCTTTGTCGCATCAGCAATGAAAACATGGTAGATTGAGGCAGAGCCCTACCTTCCCATCAACTTTCAGCTCACACACAAGTCTCTCACTCCCATCTTCGTCCTTTACAATCTCCGGCCGCCAAACCGAAAGCGTTACCCTTTTCGATCGATGATAGTCCAGGTCCAACGCGATGACCGCACGGATACTCCCATGAGAGCCAAGGATATACTCCTCGGCGATGTAATTCATTGCTTTCATCTTCTGCGAATATACCACCTCAAGCACCACACCTGGATATGAATCTTGAGGATGCCCAAATGCGGCATCAGGGTCATGTATGTCGTATTTTGCTGCCGGCATTCTAGTCTCAGGACTGTTTCTGACGCTATTTGGTCCATGTGCGTTTCCAAATCCATCCTCATCATCAGTGTCCTCCGCAGGAAGTTCTAAGCTAGGAGAGCAGAGATACTTAATACCAGCGGCAGGTGCAATGTTGTCGAGTTGCTTTTCTATTTCGATAGCGATATCTGCAATAATGAATTCATGTATGGTTGTGTGCATTCGAAGAATGAAAAAATTCCACCGCGAAGAATAATCGTATCTGTGCCACAATTAGCTTTCCTCCAGAGACGCGGCAGATGAAGTAGCAAATATATACCGGACTTTGTCTTGAAAATAACCCCACAAGGTTTTGTCAGTCTTGATTTCCGTGAGAAGGATCTCAAAGTCTGCAAATGGGAGTGGAAACACGAGCCAGGGCGCGACAGAGTGAGCGTGGCCAGATCGACGATGTCGAAGCAGGTTGGTAATGTAAGAGATTTGAATGTTCCGCTTGGGGAGATTCGGGTTGGTTGCGGGAGGAGAGGTGGAGGATGGCAAGCTTGAGTCAATGAAGCTATCGGGCGGGGTGATAATCGACTGGGAATGGGATTGCGGACTCTGGGAGCGACGACCTTTAATCATTCTATTGACAGCTGGTGATGACGGCAGTGCGCTCCATTAGTAGTATCGACTGAAGGGAGTTCAAGTGTGAGGAGACGAGTAACTGTACAAGTTATCAGTAAGGTAACTTCCACTTTATCAGTTGAGTCATTCAATTGCTTAGTCATCGATGCCTCTCACTTAGGTAAGTGTACCGGTAGGTAGGTACCTAAGGTAGGTACAAGGTGAGGAATTCAGACGCGCTTGGGCTTGCCGCTTTCGTTTCCGTAAGGAACAGAGGTCGGAGGAACAATGGGGTCTATATAATACTCCTGCTTTAGATCTGGTTTAGGAGATCTTTCGTTCTCAGATTATCAAGGTATGTTCATCATTGTGTTTTTCAACACTAAGGTGTTTAAGGTAGAGGTCTCTTTGTCGAGTGTCTTCGACCTTCGACAGCTTCCTGTTCCCAACATAATATGAGGGGATGACTGTCCATGATGATATTCGAGTATGGTGCTCTCAAAGTGAGATGCCCTAAGGCCTAAATAGCGGCCGTCCTTTGCGGCGTAGAACACAATGGCTATCCTCATTCAACAGAACCTAGATACTATTCCGCTATGCATAGCTTCATAATCTGCCCCCTTCTCCAGCCTTGGTCCAGCACGGCCCGCTGACGTGGCTACCTAGATCTTTCAGGTCCTTCTGGGATGCTGTTATTGGGCCTAGACTATTCAAAGCATGATCTTGCTTCAGCCGTAGCCAATAAGATCCACAGCTATCTCAATCGAGACCACATCAAGTCTCACAAGCACGTAGTGCTCGACTGCACACGAAGGTCCGCATGAGTTTGCCGGTACTGAGCACCGCGAAATGTTGCCGCGCCCATAAGCCTGCTTTTGACGATTGTGTCTATTCTGACCGACAGCCAACAGTCCGGTATTGGTCTTGATCGTTGTCTCTGTCTGAGTGCCATGTGACGCTGGAGTGGCGGTAGCATGTGCTGCCTGGTTGTGCGAAGCAACATTAGAACCTTGCGGGAGAAAGCAAGGCATTTGAAGACCGCCACTTCAAGTCCACTAGAAACCAACGGACGAACGACAACGGAGGAGAGGGCCAGATATTCAATTGAATGGCGCTTGGAGACAAGAGAGAGGTTGCAGAAACGACGACAACCAAGAACAGGCCCCTGGAGGCCATCGCGGCTGGAGAGATGCTCAACATGGCTTGTTCACGTAGAATCGTGAAGCCAAGCTAAACAGTAGCCACCAGTATCCTCCTTTTTGTCCTGGGTGCCTTCCTTGTGGCTCTCCACGTAATGTAGAGAATATTGCGTGAATATTCGAACTTGCTTCATGTGGAGGCAGCACCAGGCCCACAGGCACAATCAAGAGTTCTGTGGAACTGTATCGAACAGAATGTTTTGACAAGATGAACAATGGAGATTGGTGCAAGATTCTCATTTGGGAACCTTGCCATTGCGCCTGCATCGAGAGTTGCCCCAGATCTAAGTTAGAGCTTTGACTCTTTTCCTTCATCATAGACCTGACTACAAGTAAAATCTGTAGACAGAAGTCAATACAACAACAATAATGCGGGCTGGCTAGGACTACTCTACCGTGAAGGCAAGTGCCAATGACGATGACCTGCAGCGGATCGTGCTTTTTTGTGTAGTGGCCCGTCCTCTAACCGAAAGAGGTTAGTGTATCGCGACTTCGATCTCATCACCATCCACCGACGCGACAAAAGTAACGAAACAACAATCCCACCTTTTTACAAGCGGCTACTAACCTCTAATGAGCGACGTCAAACACATTACATCAATCTCATGACTCCCCGGACAGACTTTTCAATCGAAACAATGGCTTCTACTGCGATGAACTCGACGCGCGATCAGCGCAAACACAACCAGAACGGACAATCCAGCCTTCCAAAACGTGACATACCTCTCTTCAGGTCGCGACAACCTTTACAGCAACAGGACTTTTTCACCGACAGTCTGAACTCTTCGTTCATTCCACAGCCTAGTCCACCGAAGAATGCGAAAGGTAGAGGCGTCGGCGCGAGACCAAGGCGAGCACTCGGCGGCCCGCGAACTTTGAAGGCAGCTTTCGAGGCCACAGCAGATGACACAGAAGAATATAGGCCTCAATCCTCATCTTCATCCGACAAGAACCGTCCAGAATTGGAGCCAAAGCCTCGTCCGATGCAGACCAACGGTCGTGCACCTGCCGAGAAGACCGAAGGGCAACCTCATCAGTTGACACCAAGCCCGCCTCGAGGCAAATCTGCAGCAATCGTGTCACCTCAATCATCAGCGTCGAGTCCACCCCGAGGGCTGGCCGAAGCGTATCAACGGATCATCGACGAGGAGGATCTTGCTGCGCAGGAAGGCGAGTCTGTGGATGAGTCGACAGGAGATCCACACGAGAACACCTATAGTGCCGACGCTCGAGAAAGGGATCGCAGACTAGTGGAAAGAATGAAAGATCCTGCGTCACCTATAATCCTAAGATCCTCGCGGCGAGGATTGCCGAGAGCCTCGGGAAGACTTGAGGAGATTGCTGTCGCCGAACGGGAAGCAATAGAAACTATGCACAGCATGGAAGGGTCCGAAGGAGACACGAGCACCAACTTTCTTGAGGATGCGACCGACGACTCATTTGGAAGGCGGTTGATGAAGCACGCAGACGATCAGCGCAGGGTGAACTCGGCACTGAAAAGTGAGGGGCAAATATTCCGGAAGGCAAGAGTGGGTGAACGAGTGGGTCTAACTGTAAAAAATCTACGCCGGAGTAATGGTAGTCATGAGGCGTTGGATATGGCATTGAACAGTGGAGAAAAACGAAGTGTTAACAGTGACCGGTCTGAGCCTCCGGTCAACATTCCCCGGGGCTGGGGCCGAAAGGGCACTGGTGGGAAGAACTGGCTGAGCAGAATCCATCCCAGTAGCGGGCGCAGTCGGTTGACGGGGGATTTACCTATAGTCGACAAAGACAACGATCCAATCATTACCAAGGCGAAGGATGTGGAGGCAATGGAGGAGGATATAGATTGGACAACGGCCGCGGCAGAGGTGCCGCTACCTTCATTAGAGGACGGTTCTTCTCCACATGTCTCAGTATCACGATCATCCACACCTACTTCGAGTACGAGAAGGAACACCTCTTTGGACAAGATACGGCAGTGGGAGATGACCGAGGACGATTTCACGGGAAGGTCACTTCAAATATCCAATAGCCCCCCTATTAGCATCAAAAACACGACACTCGATCGGATCAGGGAGCGCGAAATCGAGACCCTGGAGCGGAGAGCGGTGACTACCAGCCGGCTCGGAGAGCTGAGAGAGAAGACTTCGAAGGAGCAGTTGAGGAGGCGCTCGGTCAGCGCACCCGCGGACGAGCAACAACTTTCCCCAGAGAGGTCTAGGGAAGAAACAGAAAGGAGACTATCTACGTTGTCAGAGGATCATCATAACCATCGCCGCACAATACCTGAAGGTGAGGGAGAACAAGTTCCGAATACACCTGTTACTATATACAGAGGTACGAAGACAAGCAGTGAGAGGTCAAGCGACGGCGATGATGGTCATCGCGGGAAATACAGACGACCTAGCCATCAAAGGCAAGACTCTCACGGTCTTCTCAGACAACTAGCAAGAGCTAGTAGCACAAGTGCGAGCCCGAGTCCAGCGAGGGATATTCGTAACAAGCATGACGATCCTATGTCTAAGACCGAAGACCAGGAGAGGGCTCTGGCGGACTCGGGATCCGAACGCGACGACCCTCATGAAGAGAGACATCAAATCTCAGAGAACACAAGTACCAGTGGCTCTGACCGAACGCCTAAAAGCGACCCAGGAATGAGAAGCGACGCAACTCCTCAACCAATCCGACAGAGTTTACCCTTGAAGACACCACTCGTCACCGGCGCATGGATCGACACTCCACTGCCGACCGGTGGCCGTGGCCGTGGCCCTCCCTTGCCGACACCAGCCGACCTCGAAGATGTCCGCGAACTGACGTTCGATGTGGATGAAATAATCCCACATCTCGAAAATCGCGGCATCACCGACCGCCCCAGTCGAAGTCCGAGTCGCGGGCGCACGACCGAGCCAAACAAACAGCCACCAAACAACAACAACAAGCCTGGAACCATCAAGTCCGCCCTCACCGCCATCGTCGACGAAGCCAAACGCGGCGGCCTCGAGCGTGAAGACGACGAGTCGCCTCTAGGCGAAGACACGATCCGCAGCCTCGAGGACCTCCTCGCCGACGACACGGACGTCTGCACCCTCCTCCAACTCGACGACGACGACGACGCCGACAAATCCCTCCAAATCCACACCTCCGCCGACGGCAAACCCCTCACGCCCAACGAGCGCGAACGCCAAACCGAGCTCCTTGTGCTCGAGCGCATGAACGGCCGCCTCAAGGCCCTCGGCCTCAGCATCCACGACGCCAAGCGCGGCATCTCCAAGCTCGCGCAGCAGGTCTGCAACGAGGGCGGCGAGTTCCACGACTTCATCTGGCCGTGCGAGAAGTGCGGCTGTCCCGGCGGCAGGAGTGACGCCCGTCTAAAAGCATGGCGGGTGACGAACGCCGGCGACGAAGGGGCGTGGCAGATCGCGATCCCCGTGCCGCGCCTCTGGACGTGGCGGACGGGCGAGCGGCGCCCGCGACTCACGTGGTTGGGCCTGTTTACCCTGCTGGCGTGGGCGTGGGTCGTCGCGGAGTATGTCGCCTGCTACTTCTACTGCCACCCGCGGTACGCGTCGTCGATGGTCGATTACGGCGTCGATATCACCGCCCCGCGCGCCCCGTTTGCGGCTGTTACCATGTTCTGGCGCTCGCCGTTGGGTTGGGTTTTCAAACCGTTCTGGTACCTGCTTGCGTTCTTGGTTCGGTTCGTTGCGCGTGTGTTAGGGTATCTTGATGGGTTTGCGGGTGGTGGTGGTGGTGGAGGAGGGTGGGCGGGGGGAGTAGGAGGAGGAAGAACGGGAGGGTGGGGAGGAGGGAATGCGGTGCCTAGGCAGCCGGTGTCGAGAGATGCGAGGATTCCGAGACCGGTGTGGGGGCCGGACTTGAGTATGATGAATGATGAGTTTATCTGAGGGTAGGTGGAGTGGAGGGAGGTCGGGCTAAGGGTGAACAAGGAGCATAGCATGCGAAGGTGTAAGAGCCGCTAGATGGGGGACCGGGTGCTGGGTGGATGGAATGACAAGGGATGGGATCAGGGCGTTGGATACAAATAACTGCTGAAAGAGCTGTTTGGATCAACAACGTGACGCGGCGATGCAGATATGGGTGGTTTTCGCTGGCGTATACGTTAGGCACGGCTGTAAGGCTTTCACGTGTAGACTATATAGGTATGCGCTACGAGTCCGAATACATAAGGCTTTAGAACCCAGACCAGACAGGATTAGCTACTTAACCTTCTATTCCAGCCGCAAGACGCAGAAATATTAACGTCTCTACATCTGCGCTCATGCAGTGGTCGGTCTGCCTCTGCACCCCGAGGCAGGGGTACATGGTGGATGGTGGATAGTCAAAATACATACTCGAGGTTTATCAGATACGAACGGACCTGATAGCTAAGAATCCAGAGTTCTAGAGTGATAGTAATCTAGTGTACCTAAGTTAATTCATTCGAGTGAAGATGAACATCCAGAGTTAATATCTCAAACAACTACCACCAATCTGCGCTTGACGTATCCCACTCTATACAAACCATGATCCATCCCAATTCCCATGGCTCGGCCCAGACTGCTACAGTGGCGTAGGACGTGTCCCGCAGCTTACAGATACCAAGACCCGATAAAAACCATGATATAGTACGCGTTCACCACCATCACACGCAGACTCGTTCTCTGCTTGATCTTCCATTCCGGCTTCTTTGCTTCCTTGGACGGATACGCCACTCCAGTGGCTGGATCCCGGACGAGCAGATCCTCTCTCACAGGCGCAGGTGTTGGACGAAGCGCATGGGCGAGCGGAATGCAGCCTTGTGCTATACATTCGCAGCAGATGGCTAGAGCAGGCGGCCACCCTGCATAGACCAGTATCTGCCTGAAGACATCTTGGGCACCACTCGTGCCGAGTGATGTTAAAAACGCTGCTTGGCAGGAGGCAACCAGTCCGAGGATGCATGAAGCCACAAATACCACGTGGATCCAAGCTTGACAGTCCCAAAGAAGGATCTTCAAACGCTGGGTAATCGGCGCTCCAGGGACCGAGATTTGGTTACTGCGGGGGACGCTGCCTGAAGCTGTGAAGTTGGTAGGACCCCAGCGGCCTAGCAAGGGTTGAAGGATGAAGGATCATACAATCATGATGATTTGATCTCCGATCACAATCAGTAGGTCCCACGAAGCAGCTTGAAGCTAGGACAACTCACAAGGTAACAGCCAACCGGCTGCTAAACTTCCTTTTGCTGACCGTCGAAACCCTCGTGAAAGTGGTGTCTGCCAGCTAGCATACCAAGTTGCTGCGAATTCGACGAAAGCTAAGCGGCAGAGTAGACGCAACTGTTGCGGGGTTGAATAGATGATCAGAGGTCTTCCAGAGAGCAGGGTGAATGGCATCAAGATCGCCGCGGTGACCACGATGATGTTTGAGAGTGCAAAATTGATGGTCGGAACGACGGCCCCGAAACGTTGGAGTCGAGTCATGGTACGCGCACGGGGAGTCCAGCCAAAGGTTATTGGCTGCATCAATCCCACTGTCCACCGCTTCCGCTGGCTGATGTGGCCCTGGACAGAATCCGGGGCGAGTCCATATTGTATTTTCTCCGGGACGTACGCGATTCTCCACCCTGCCGCGAGCAAAAGGAAAGAAGTGAGAATGTTTTCATTCAGGAAATCTGCCGGTAAACCCCCCATCTGGTCGATGGCGCAACGGCGAGCAATCCATCCAGAGCCGGTGCACCAGGCCGACCCGATTCTGTCTTTGACCGGTTCTAGCATGTCAAAAAGGAGATCTATGTCCTGTAGAAGCGGATCATGTGGTGGAACATTGTAGTACACTTGCGGTGGGTTTGCCATAGCAAGCCTGGGCTCTTGCATGAGATGAGGAAGAAGTGCTCGAAGCCAATCCGGCTCAGCAATCATGTCAGCATCCAGCACAGCCACATACTCCGAGGGACCTCCTTGCAGTGTTTTCACGTAACTTAGGCCATAGTTCAGATTCGATGCCTTTTCGAAGCCAGTTGGTTTGTTGGGACGAGTAATGTAGTAGAGATGAGAATGTCTCCTCTGAACTCGCGAGATTTCTTTTTCAAGCTCGCTCGAGGAGCCATCGTCGAGGACAACCACTCGAAATCGGTTGTTCGGGTAGTCCACGGCACACGCTGCTCTTACCGTGTCTAGGATGAGATTGATTTTCTCTCCGCAACAAGGTATGAAGACGTCTACAGTGGGAACTTGGTCGCCCTGCAGTCGAAGGAGTTTTCGAGGCTGACCTTTGCCAGCAGCGGAGGATAGCAACAAGAGGAGTAGCAAAGTGGGAACTGTACGACTGTTATGCCCGATAGATATAACGAGGGGGTTTTGAACACATCAAGAAACCCCCAGTACTTGAAATTTACGTAGCTTTCGCTCGCTCAATGGGTTTGGGGTGCCTCATATTCTGTAGATCGACTATCCACACTCGCAATGGGAAACTTACATGTAGTGCCGATTTCCACAGCCATGAATACCCATGCAACAACAGCGCCATAACCAGCTACCTTGGTCTGACCATCCAGGGTACACTTCATACGATATGCAAGGTACACGCAAGAAGAGATAAGAGGGAAGACAGCTCTATACGACATTCTTTCGACAGAGCGATGGTCTGAATCGGGTCTTTTCTTCTCGTCTTTGTCCGTGGATTTCTCCACGATGGCTGCGTTCAAAAGCAGCTTCTGATCCTCTCCCTCATTTCGACGCCTTTCTTTGATGCATGTATTCATTGACATTCTGCTCGTGTTGCTTGGTGCACTCCTAGCATGGATTCTCTGATGGCCTTGATGACATACGACAATGATTATGTGGCAGCGATGGCAATGTGTGACAATGAAGACTTTTGAGAACTGGCAACGAGCATAAAAGCCCGACAACGAGTCCTTGCGCCTTCCGCGTGTATGACTAACAATAAATGATGCCGGAAAGATGGACGTAACACACTCCGACTTGCAGGTGGAACATGGTCGAATGAATGCAACAGCATCTCAAAGCACATATTACCCATCCAGTCTTTGTGATGATCGGTAAATCATTGTAGGATCATTGTAACCGTGCGGCTTGTGCCAATGCCTGCTAAACTGTATGTAACATATCCATCGTTATTCCCGCTGGGTTTTGACGATGAGGGATAAATGTGTGACACAGACCTTGTCCTTGGACTATGGTCGGTATATTGTTCCGGCCTCAACGCTCCAGGAAACGTCACACTTTGAGTATTGCTGTCTTCGTTGACTGAGACGAACTCGTGTCTAATTCGTTGTCTATGAGGGGCGAATTCGATAGTATTTCCTTCTCCACGCAGATGGTTATGCCGGCTCCTTGTTGACCCTACCGATCAGTGGATCGGGTTCCACTGCATATCCGCTTATCGCGTTTGAAACCGTGCTAGAGAACCAGTGGCATGCGACTTTGATCTTCCCCATGTACTTGATGAAGATATACCCCATTGTGGTACTGAACTTTTGGAAGCGCAGGTTTGATAAAATCACGGCGGGGATCTGCTACCGATACTAGCACAAAGAATCTTGGTCGATCACTCTCTCGTTCTCACCTACTCAGGTATCTGGACGTCATGTCTGCTATCAAGGACCATGAGTGGATCAAAGCCGTGTCAGCGTTGGCGAACGATGGGAAAGGATCTAAGGGGAAGAAGGGCGTCCGCACAAAACCCATGCGAGTTTTGGTACTAGGTTTGAGTCGGACTGGGACAACCTGTCAGTGACTAGACACTCCCTGATAAAGCTTTCGAAACTTACTCGATGTTCTTTGTTGGATAGCGATGTGGATGCTCTCCGCCAGCTTGGATACCGTCCATATCATTTCATTGATCGATGGTTCCAAAATCAGCTTCATCTATGGGACCAAGCTGTACGAGCCAAATACTATGGGGTCGGCAAACCTTGGACGCGTAAAGAGTTTGATATGGTGATGGGAGATTTCGATGTAGGCATCCCTAGTCCAGATACAGAGTTCATGACGGCCGGTTCTGATCGACCTTCAAGTGCGTCCTTGATATGCCATGCTGTTTCTTCGTCGAAGAACTCACCATGGCATACCCTGACGCAAAAGTCATCCTCCCTTCGCGTGATGTTGACAAATGGATGGTCTCAATGCACAAAACCATGTTCAAAGTCTTCGCCTGGCCGTCCTGGAAAATCCTACGATACACCGATCCTTTCGTGATTGGCCGCTGGTACAGGCACGTCATGCTGAGTTTTCAGGTTTTCTGCGACAACGATTACGGTGAGAAATGCCGTCAAGGGTATCTTGACTATTGCCAACATGTTCGCGACGTCGTGCCGAGAGAGAACTTGCTCGAGTTTCATCCCAGTCACGGGTGGGAGCCTCTTTGTAAGTTCCTAGGGGTAGAAGTGCCGGAAGGCGACTATCCTAACTCGTATGATGGGGAGACTTTTGTTGATGCGCATAGCATGATGTGGAGAGGTCCGGTCAAGAGAAGTATCAGGAACGTAGGGATGGTGGTTTTGCCTCTCATCGTACTGATCATAGCTTTGAGATTCAAATGGTATGTAGAGTAGAGTAATGCGTTCTGGTAGCAATAGAGTCTGTGAGATGATCTAATCAGATTAGATCCAGGATAGCAAGAGGGCATCACTCCTTCGTAACTGATCTTCTCCTACTGTACTGTACCTTATATATTTTTTGGGTAAAAGACTCCGCTGATCCATGCAACTGCATAAAAGACTCAGATGATAGTCAGTCCATAAAAAAGACTCAGATGAACAATCTTTCAGGCTCTGTGCTGTTATTCTCATCACTGTTGTTCATGTTCATTGTCATTCACATCATTACTGTCATCAAAATTGTCACTGTCACTCATGTCACTGTCATTCATATTGTTCTTCACATCATCACTGTCTATGACTCTGCACAGAGTCTATCAATCAGGAAATACAGCTCTGACAAGTGAAAATTGTGATGTTGATGACAGTAAGGTGAAATTGTGTAGAAATGAATGATGATGATGATGACAGTGAGGTTGAAACACATCAGAATTTTAATGACAGTGATGTGTTTACTAGAGACAAAAGAGTTAGCATTGACATTGAGACTATCTGAGTCTTTTTTATGGGCTGACTATCATTCAAGTCTTTTATGCAGTCACATGGATCAGCGGAGTCTTTTACCCATATTTTTATTGATCATTCCATCGCCTCCTCCTGTGTGCACTTCTCTCAAGGGGGCCTTTCACTCTGTTTCGGTCACGGCTTCCAGCTTATCCTGCTGGAAGCATCGATGAAGAGAATCCACATTACAGGCTTATAGACCTCATGCTCAAGAATGGAGCGTATCTGAAATCTGAGACGGATGTCAATATGCCATGGTTCTGTCAAGCTATTACCATACGTATTGGAGCCGAGACTTATCGTTGTTCATACCACAACTACAGCTGCCATTGGATTGCAAGGAGTTGTCACTATTGATCTTCTATGCTTGGGGATAACGTCCTTCTATTGTACGCTGTTTATCGGTGACGTTTATGGACAGTGTACACTTGACAGCCTTCGAACACCTAGCACCAGCTTCGAAAGATATCACAATGAGATACAAATCAATCGTCTTCAACGGCAGGCTCGACTACCCGCCAATCTACTGGGGACCTCACAGTTCCCAAGTAGACGCGGCTTGGAGCAAGAAACAAGTAATGGTATGCATTTTCGTTGCAGCACAAATTGCGGCGAGGAATTGACTCACGCCAATTGGTAACGGCGAGATCACTGCAATGTCTACTGATGGTATCAGACAACTTGATACACTTATCAGCTACATTGTGTGGTTTCTCCCGTCCGACCGAATGAAATACCATTGTCCGCAAGCTGATTTCGACTGCGGAAGAGTATCTTGCGCAAGATCTTTTATTGGGATTATTGCAACGGCACTAACGTCAACTTCGAGGATAGTCCACAGACTGCGCGAATGCACATAGGTTAGATCTTGAGTTTTCTCCTTATTCCCATGACATTCGGCTGACAGGCACGAAAGATCACTGTATCAAAATGCTCCGAAAATTATCATGTGTCACGCAGAAGTGGGCATTGCCAACATTGCGCTGGGTTGAAGGCCATAGCAGACCGTACCCGGACTTCAATACAGTACACCGGTGCAGGAACTTGATGCCATACATCAGTGGACCGAGACTTACAAACTTCCCCCACCCCACTCAACCTGCGTCGACGAGCCAGACCGTGCCAAGGCACTTATCTCACCGCCATGACTCATTGCGACGATGTTTGGAGTTGTGGGAGCGTTTGGTTTGGTGGCTCATGATGTTCTGTGCAAGACAGATGAGAAATGGGTCGGCCGGAACACCTACTTCCAATTGGCCTGGCGCCGGACGAGTCTAGTTTTGCCAAGGAGTATCGGATCAATCTTCTCAGGGGATATCACTCCTTTACTGCGCTTTTGCATACGCTTTCAGGCTTCTGATCCTTGACTCGGTGATATTGTCTGTTTCATTATCATCAAAGTCATCCTCAAGTCCGCGCGTTCGCAAGAATCCCAGTACAGCGATTTCCCTTCCTCCAGCCCAAGATGTGGAGGCTTCCAAAGGAAGAATTATCTGTGACTTGCTACCCATTATCTATTGCGGTCGAGAATCGATTAGGTCATAGGTTGAATGAGCAGACGGTGATGTTCTGGATGAGAGTAATTCAATAGGCTTGCCAGAGTCTCACCGCTGATTGATATGGTTTCAAGTCGTAAACAGAGGGAACTCCTCAGTCTTGGACATATATCAGTCGACAAATCTGTCGCCTTTCAACAGCATACATGCACCGTTCTGAGATATAGAATTATGTACTCATAATCAGGTCCATTTACGTTCTGATATAATGGGATAGTGGTTTAAGATAGACCAATTGGCAATTTTTTACGACCAAGAACTACATGGGTATGCGGCCGCCAGTTCCGCACGCTGGTCCCATGGCATTCAGTAATGGCCGTCGCCTTGTGGCCCAGCCCTTTGAGTGAAACCCGGCTGTGATAAATAGGTAGGCGGTGACCACTTGCAACCTAAATCAGTTCAACTGTGGCCGTGATGTAATCCAATCGGCAACAACAAACAAGATCTACACCAGCATTCGGTCCAGTCAAAGTACCTAGGAAGATAAGACATGTGTGATGCCCTGAAGCTTTTATGTCAGGTCCCGTCTTTACAACTCCCTACCTACATACTTACCCACTTACGTGTCCTCTATTACCAGGCTGTGTAATCGGGAGTCGCATCACTTAGTTTCAAGCAGAGCCGCAACACCAAGCGACAAGGACGCATTTGCTCGCCAAATCTATTCCCACCGCCTTTTCTCTCCAGTCGTGATCAGGTCACTTTCGGAAACCGCCACTGTTTCAATACGTTTCCACAACGTGGCTCGGGAGTTTCTCGTGCAGTCTGAGCCTCCGACCATGCCGTGCGGAAAGCCACCAGATCGGTGGTGATATGATTGCGCTTCGTCAATGATGATACAGTGGCATGTTTCCGGTGAGCCGACCCAGAGGTTATGGTCACTGAGGCAGTGTTAAGACAGGGTGAGAGCAATGTTGAGATAGGGAGGTCTACGGAGGTTGTTTATATTGTATTCTTCCATCGTCTCCCGCTCTTCCCGTTGGTTACACAGCCTCCTCTTCGTATAACTACTTGACTCGGGACCTTCGAGAGGGTGGGCAGCTTCTGTTTCTCCCTGCAACCTTCCAGCTCAACGCCTTGTGGACCGCGCCGAGTAAGCCTCGCTATACCATAGCGCTGTCTTGCTACCAACGAAGCCCGCCTCCACACCCAGGTTCCTCATCTCATAACACAGTCATGCTGCTCACTTCCGTGTACTCGAGCCTCCTTATCACAGTCTTCGCCAGAACAGGCTATGCTGCCGCCATAGACTCAGATTTCAGAAGCCGTGGTCTGCCCCATTTGGCCCTCCCTGGCTGGGCCAACGGAGCTATAAACAATGTCCAGACAGCTGCCAACAATATTGGGGGGACTGTCAACCAAGCTTTTCACAGCGTGCCCGGGACTCTGCTTCCTGGAGCGCTCATCCTAAACACGCAACATTGTCGAGAGATCATCCAGGCAACCAATTGGGACAAGTACCTCGGCGTTGCGCCCGTTGCACAGGCTGTTAACAAGCCTTGCCCATGGGAGGTTAGTTCCTCAGTCCCGCCCTTACTGTCTCCTGCTTTCTTGTTTTGCCATTTGCCATGCGGAGGCCGTATGCTGATTATATCTATTGCTGCTTAGCATATCATGGACGGCCTCAATATCTGGGACCGTATCAAATGTGGCGGGACTTGTCTGGCGGCCTTTGCACAAGAGTATGTCCGCGGTCCGCGCTCACGTATTCCCTCTGCTCCTCCTTAACCAGAACCAATTACACTCCCACTCTCCCTCCATGGGCCTTTGAACTATCTGACTCGAACCCACACGGACACAGAAACCTCAATCCTTTGACAGACGGCACCTGCGCCACATGTGTTGGCAACGTCATCATGGACGCTCTTCCCTGCATTAACGCAGCCGGTGGCTTCCAGCACATATGCGCCAAAGCGACCGCCATCCCAGAACTCGGGCCGTGTCTGACCGGCACGGCCGACAGGCCAGGCATCTGTCCGAAGATATCAGTCGCGAGAGTGGAAGGTCAATGAGGTATATGAATTTGGCAGTCAGTGGAATCTTGCTGGGTGGTAGAGTATGGATTGTGAGACATGTCTTTTGGCTTAGGTATGGAACGATGGGTTCAGACGCGGAGGGTTCTCTCAGAAGGGACATATAAGACCTCATATCTGAAAGTTGCATTGCGTCGGTTTAGCTAAGGTACCTTTGTCAGCGAAGAAGCATAAGATATATCCATGCTACTACTTCGCTCCAGAGTCTCTGTTACTTGGTACAAACATGTAATTACGCTTCAGTCATTATAAGGAGGTCTCCCTGAAATGCCCACCGATATGAGAGGTTGTACAAGTACAAATACCTACCGTAGTTCGAACACTTGCATCGTATGGGTGGTCAAAGCTCTCGGTTTGGTTGACGACATCAAGGCGAAACCTTACCAACTGTAAACCTTACAGTGCCGGTGGTAATTCTGGGCCACACAGAACGCTCACAAAAAAAGAAAAAGACCACTTTTTTTTGAACGCTCAAAATCCTTAAAACACATAAATACTGTAATTACTTCACAATCACAGTGTATACAGACATTCTGAGTATGCAGAATGATGAATTATATATAAATCTATTAAATCTGTAATTTTTAGATGTATCA
>JAABUY010001993.1_pt1 | contig 25489 bp, 5 predicted proteins | sample 5560271 | NCBI WGS metagenome assembly JAABUY01 (sample SAMN10711886, study PRJNA513374) | rock metagenome | isolation source: Antarctica rocks | place: Antarctica: Victoria Land, University Valley | reverse complement strand
ATAGACATTACATCTTTAAAAAATTTTACATAGCAGAATATATTAGTTTTTATTATATATTCAAAACTTAGATAATTTCAATCTCATGTTGTGATGTTATTGAAAATTGAAATGTTGTGATTTATATAAGTTTTTGAGGTGATCTGAATAAGTGAGTTGCTCAAGTAGCAGGGAAATTCATTAAGGTGCTGCAGAAAACCATCTGAGTTAAGTAAGCTGCATTGTTACTCAACTCTAACATTATATGATATACATTATTGAAAGAAAGTAGATACTTATACTATACTATGTCATTTAATGAAATCTCTAAACTATGTTGTCTATGAGCACATCTTTGTTAAGAGAGTTACAGAAGAAGTAGAAAGAATGTTGACTGCAATTAATATGAATAGAGTCTTTACTCAGTCTTTAACATTAATTTTATTTTACTTTATAAAAGCAGCTAAAACATCACTTCTCAACACTTTTACTCAGTAAGACTGCATCTATTAACTTTTACTAATGACAAATATTAAATAACTAAATGCATCATTAAGAGTTCAACAAATCATTTAAGAATTTAACTAATTATTAACAGTGAGTTTTATGAATTTAATGAACTGCTTAAAAATCTGTTTAAATAGAAATTTAATGAGCTTATTAACAACTATTTCTTAATTAAATATAAAGTCTATCTGAATCTGATTGCATTTATGCAGATCACAAATGTTATAATAAAAGACATTAATGTATTTTAACTGTTTATATATATATGCATTCTTAATTAAGATCAAAACAACTTAATTATCTTCTTTAAGCTAAATAAGTAAAGATACTTAATGAGCTTTATTCTTTTAAATATTTACACAGTGTAAATTAACTTTAAGATATTTACTTATGCTTATATCTCTTAACATTTATTTAAATCAGATCTCAATCTTTACATACATTAATATGATCATATATTCAGTCTTAATAATTAAAATAATAACAGACTTTTATTTTTGACTTATTTACAACACTGATTTATTTTTAAATATATAAATACATTTTAAAATTAATTTCTAATTCTGCTTATTTAAAGCATAGTTAAAGTCAGAGTATTTAAGCATTACTTAACTTTCATTAAAGCTATATATAATGTTGAGATTAATGATTAATCTTATGTACTGCAGTAATCTCTTAAATGTATATTTATAATGTTTTGCAGAATTACTGAGATATTGACTTAATTAATTTAATATGAAGATAATGTTTAATTAAATATGAATTGCTGTATACATTAAACTTTTAATTATCTGTTAATACTGTCTTTAATCTATTCTTTAATCAGTTAAGTTAACAGAATAAAGAACATCATATTTATTAAGTAAAATGCTGATGACTTTATATTTATTAAATTATATATAAAGATTCTTTAATATCTTATTCACATAGTAAGTCTAATTCAGATGTAGAGTTTTTATTTTGCAATTATATATAATTTAAATGTTAAGAATTTTCTATATCTCTTTTAAGTTCTTGACTTTAAACACACTCATAAGAGCTTGCTTGAATCAGAGAATGTATAATAGATTTATTGAAGTTATAATAATATTATTTATATAAAGAAACAGCATAATTTTTTTGATGCTGTAAAGAAGAAGATAAAGATCAGTTTTGTTTTAATGAAAACTTAATTTAAGCAGTTTAATAACACATTGTTTATATCAGTTCTGTGTGACTTACTTAAGATCATAAAGACTGTGCAGTATGCATAAAATACAATTAAATGCAATATTAATTTTTAAAAAAAATGTTATATAGATTATTTTCTTTAGAAAGAATTCTGTAAAGATGTTATTAACATTTACTTGATGACACTTTAGATTCTTGAGTGCAATGATAGTCAGAAAGATTCATAAAGTGTTAAATTTAATAATAAGAATAAAGATATTTTTATAATTAACATTATATATTTATAAAAAGTCTTTTGTCATAAATCTTATCTTAAGCTTATTTAAGAATTCATTGATGTTCAGCTTAAGTTTAAAAACTTATTTGCTGATTACAATGTTGACTTTTCTTAATGATACAATTTCTTTTTATATTTCATTTACTGTCAAGACTGTCAGCTCTACATAAATAATATTCTTTTACATTTCTCTTCAAATTGAGTTTCTCACTGCTTCAGCATAGATAATAGACATTAAAATATTAAATCTAATTATAAAGTCTTCTTTGTTTATAAAGAATGCTGTAAGTGTCAGTATAATTCTTAATATTTTAATTAAGAACTTATTCACATCTTAATTATCATCATTGTTGTTTCTTTTTCATTTCAGAATCTCAATGCATAGAAAGATTCTGACTTCTTTAAGTGTCACTGTCTTAACTTAATTAATGTTGATCTTCTTATTTAATAATTTATCTAAATTAACTGCAGTCAACTTGATCTCATGTTATTTATCTTAAGATTTATTAATTTTAATTATAATTAAGTCAGACTGCATCTTACTGTTCTAAGTTATAAATGTCTGATTTGAAGCTGTAATCTTTACAATGATTAACTTCTTTTATGAATATTTAATGAATCTTCTATTCAGAAAAACATTTAATGTCTATTATTACAGTTTAAGATCAACAATGTTTTTCTTCTTGCTTTTAGCAAACTTCATAATATAACTCTTAATGATGTACTTAAGATCTAAAGCTTAAAGCTAATACTGCTTTGTGATTTTCTCAATATAATTTATGAAGACTTTTACTTATTCTTAATTTATAAATTTGTTACATCTATCTTCAGATAGTAACTTAAGATCAATGTAGCTGTAGCATTTACATTCTTATATATAAATGTAATTAATAAATGACTTTACATCAGTGAAAGCTTTCTCAGAAGTTATTTACTTATTATTAATTAAGAAATTAATTGCTATTTAATTGTAAAGATAAATATCTATTTATACTGTCTGCATTCAGAACTTTATTGATAGTTATATTTCTTTAATTATGATGCACACTGAGTTCTCAGTAATTCAGATAATTCTTTTGACAATGTTATTTTGAATTGACATGTAAAACATTATATATTGTAATGTAATGTTAAGAGACTTATATCAGTCATTTAAAATAAACTTTAACTTTATTTTATTGTTACTTTGTACAGCAAGAATCTTTGCATTAATTTGAAGTTCAGTCTTCAGTCATTATTCTTGCAGTGTTTATAAAATCTCATTATATTGCTTCAACAATATTATTTACATCTTCTAAAAGTGATTATCTACTATTTTTAGAAAGTACTGATATTCATTAAATGACAAGAATAATGAGCTGTATATATCAATGAAGATAAGAATAAAAATGTTAATCTTTTTTTTATTTATAGTGTAATCTCATTTATTAATGAACTTAATTAGAACACAAATCTTATATATGTTCTTGTTATTCTCAATAATGAGAATTGACTTTTCAAGAGTTGTTATCTTGTGAAGATTATGCAACTTTATAAAATTAAAATAAATAAATAATCAATGTTAAAGTCTGTAAGTCTTGATCTTTTCATTTAATGATGCAGTATCAACATTTAAAAAGTTAATTATAAGATTATATTCATGAATCTAAATATACAGACTTGCATCTGAAGCAATAATAAAGAAGATAATCTTTAAATGTAATGTATATACTGTAAATATTAAAGCAAATTCATTAAGACTTTTTGCAATATACTTAACTATATAGACTTTATCTTACTTTAATATTTCTATTATAGTTTTACTGTACTTATCATACATCTAAAAACAGTGTTGATCAAAGCTCTTATACAGTTTCATTTTGCACATTTACTTTTTTAACAGAAGATTAATCTCAAATTTAAATACATAAAGTGTTAAACTCAGTCTTACAGAATTTTCTGATCTGACTTGTATAATAATTACTTCATAATAATGAAAGTATAAATGTTTTTTTTAACTTTAATTTGTTGACATCTCATTTATATAAGAAAATCACTGAAGAGTTAAAGTTAATCAATTATGTATAAGAAGAATTTAGAGTCTGTAATTTATTTAAATTTAAATATTTTACTGACAATCTTCTTAAATAAAGTAGCAATTTCATTGTTAACTTTTTCTTTCTCTTTAAATTCAGAAAAAAAATCATTATCATTATTGTCATTAACTTCTGCATTAAAGACTCTGTATCTCTTTTCTTTTTCTTTATAAATTAACTTTTAATACAGCTTAACTGCAATTAATCTGTACAGCTTAACTGTAATTAATTTGCTTATCTTTTTTTAAATATTTTATTTAACATTAAAAAGAAATTCACAATCTTTAATGAAGTAAGAGTTGTTGTAAAGAAAGTACTTAATAAAATAACAAAAAAAATGATTACTGTCTAAGCTAAATGATCTGCAATAATGTTACTTAATATTAGCTATATAATAATTTAATGAACTACAATTTTAATTCATTAAACATTGATCTTCTTTTTATTTATTTATTCACAAAACAATGACAGTCTCATCAATCTTAAGCTGTATCTCTTTTTTTTAAAGCTTTTATAAATCTTTCTTGATGTTTAAATTGTTTTAAGTGTTGATGACATTGCAGATCACAACATATTTAACTGATAATACTTAAAGCAGTATTTAAAATTATTATTTTGATTTAAACAATCTGATCATATCAGACTGAGTTGCAGCAATCTTTTTATTAAGTTTATTTAGATAAATTTATATTTCTTTAATGAACACATTCTTTAACATTCTATACTCAATAAACTTCATTAAATATTGTTTCTCAGTCATTTACAGCTTCTCTTTATACTTAAACTTTAACATATTTTAAATATTCTTTATGCTGATTTTATTCATCAAATATTCTTAATCATTTACATTTATGCAAATAATAAATTAATATAAAATCTTTATATCAGTTTTCTGACTTCTAAAGCTGAGACTGCTGAGAAGAAATGAGTTTAAGAATTTATTAATTAATATATTGACTGTTAAAACTTTAATAACATTTTATAGATTTTCTTTTATTAATTATCTTTTTATAAAAGTAAATCATTGATTGCAATTCTTGCAAGTAAGAATTGAAATGAATTGTTGCTTTATAAAGAAGTTGTTGAAGTTTATGATGATAATAGTTAATATGTAATATAAGAAGTGAATAAAGTAAAATAATGATGTATACATTGAAGATAATATAAATAAAATAAATAGAAAGCTTTTATATTTTTTATTCTGTAAAATAGTAGTGTTTATTTGTTCTGATGACTCATATTAAGCTATTAAAGAACAGTGCTCTCTGAGTAACTGTAAATATTAATTTTTGCTGAGATTAATTCTCTATAAATCTTCTAAATTAAATGTACTTAACTGCTGCAGAATGCTGATTCTGCTAAAGTCAGATTTATTATGAATCTCAATAATTAATGATACTGTTAAAGTTAAATTAACTTTGAATCTCAATAACTAACATACACAGCTATCATCAGTGTACTGATTCTGTTAAAGTCAAATTTATTATAAATCTTTTATGAATCTCAAAAGTCAGCATACTTAACTGCTGTCATATTAAAAATATACACTTTCTTTAAGAAGCTTCTTGCTAATTTAGACTCATAATTTATTGAAAGAAAGTAGATATTTATATTATATTATGCTATTTAGTGAAATTCTTAAACTGTGTTGTCTATGAGCATATCTTTGTTAAGAGAGTTACAGAAGAAGTAAAAAGAATGTTAATTACAGTTAATGTAAATAGAGTCTTTACTTAGTCTTTAATACTAGTTCTATTTCACTTTATAGAAGCAGCTAGAACATTACTTCTTAATATACATCAAGCAAAAACATCTTCTTCAGCTTAAACTGAATTTTTAAAATAACTTCATCAAAACTGCATTAAATAAGCTTAAAATCTAGTTAATAATTTATCTTATTATGCACTATAACTTAATATAAAACATGATGTTGAGATCTTCTTAATTAATTATAGATATACAATTCTTATCTTTATTAAAACATGTTACTTAATTAAAACATGTCACTCAATTAAAACATAAAGCAACTTAACTTCAGATCTTTATGAACTCAAAGATTAAGAATAATAAGTTTAAGAAGATTCTTTAATGATTTTACATTGAATTCTTCATCAGATCTATTCAAAATTTCATAAAAAGAGTTTTAAATTAACTTAAAACAGCTTAAATTACAGTGAATCTGAAAGTTCTATAATGAATTATGAATATCATGTAACACAATACTATAGTCATAAAAAACATTCTAAAAGTTCTCATCAGCAGAAATTCTACATCATAATTCTTCATCATCACAAAATATAAATACACACACATTTAAGCTTAAATGACAGTAAATATACTGTTATTCTTAACAGCAGCATTCTTTTCATTATTATTTAAAGAAAAAAGCATCATCATAAATCTTTTTATTTCTAATAATTACAAAATTATCATCAAACTCATTAACACTGTTCTCATTAATTACTGATGCACTCTCTCATCAGTTACACTACACAATCACATTAACAGTTATATTTACATCACTATAAATTAAAACATCATTATTATTAAGATTGTAGCTGTTAAGCAACTGAAGTTAAATGACTTAATAATGTATGCATTCATAGTGACTGAAAAAGAGTTATTGCAAAGTAATATTAAATAAATTACATCTTTAAAAGTAAATAACAAGATAATCATCATCATTTATAATGTCATTATGCATAGCATATTGATACAGAGCATTAAAATAAAAGATTAGTAAGTTATAATAATATATATATAGACAGAAAATTATAAGATTAAAGCTGAGAAAAACATTTTAATTAATTATGTAAGATGACTGTGCAGCTTAAAATGAGTGACAGAGTCTGTAATGATAAAATTTATAAATGTAAAGTACATCAATTTAATGTTTTAAACTGAGTTGATTTAAAACTCTGAATATAAGAAGATAAAGTTATATAATTGAGCTTATTGCATTTAGAAGTGCTTTAAATGTTATAAATATAATTATATAAGTGCTTAATGTGAAAGTACTCAGAAATGCAGCATATATGTAAAGAGTCATAGATTTAAGAATTGTCTCTTTTGTTAAGAAGTGATGTTCTAGCTGCTTCTATAAAGCAAGATAGAACTAGTATCAGAAACTGAGTAAAGACTTTATTTACATTAACTATAGTCAACATTCTTTTTACTTCTTCTGTAACTCTCTTAATCAAGATGAGCTCATAGACAATACAATTTAAAGATTTTACTAAATGACATAATATAACATGAATATCTACTTTCTTTTAATAGATTATGAGCTCAAATTAACAAGAAGCTTCTTAAAGAAAGTGTATACTTTTAATGTGATAGTAGTTAAGTATGTTGACTTTTAAGATTTATAAAAGATTTATAATAAATTTAGCTTTAGCAAAATCAGCACACTGATGACAGCTATATATACTGATTATTAAGATTTATAATAAATTTAGCTTTAGCAGAATCAGCATTCTGTAACAGCTGAGTATATTTAACTCAGAAAATTCATAAAGAATTAATCTTAACAAAAATCAGCATTTACAGTTGCTCAGAAAGTACTGTTCTTTAGTAGTTTAATATGAATCATTAAGATGAATAAGCATTACTGTCTCATAAAATAAAAGATATAAAAGCTTTCTATTTGTTTTACTTATATTATCTTTAATATATACATTATTATTTTACTTTATTCACTTCTTATACTACATGTCAACTATCATCATCATGAACTTCAACAACTTCTTTATAAAGCAATAACTCATTTCAATTCTCATTTATGAGAACTGTAATCAATGATTCACTTTTATAAGAAAATAATTGATAAAAGAAAATTTATAAAATGTTATTGAAGTCTTAACAGTCAACATACTAATTAATGAATTTTCAGACTCATTTTTTCTCAGCAGTCTTGACTTTAAAAGTCAGAAAATTAATGTAAAGACTTTATATTAACTTATTATTTGTATAAACATAAATAATTAAGAATATCTGATGAACAAAATCAGCACAAAGAATGTTTAAGATATGTTAAAGTTTAAGTATAAAAAGAAGCTGTAGATGACTGAAAAACAATATTTGACAGAGTTTGTTGAATATAAAATGTTAAAGAATGTATTCATTAAAGAAGTATAAATTTATCTGAGTAAATTCAGTAAAAAGATCACTGCAACTCAGTTTGACATAATCAGATTGTTTAAATTAAAACAACAATTTTAAATATTGCTTTAAGTGCTATCAGTTAAGTACATTGTGATCTGTAATGTCATTAATGCTCAGAACAATTCAGACATTAAGAGAGATTTATAAAAATTTTAGAAAAAAAAGATATAGCTTAAGATTAATGAGACTGTCATTGTTTTGTAAGTAAATAAATAGAAAGAAAATCAACATTTAATGAATTAAAATTGCAGTTCATTAAATTACTACATAGCTAATATTAAGCAACATTATTGCAGATCATTTAGCTTAGACAGTAATCATTTTTCTTATTGCTTTATTAAATATTTTCTTTGTAACAGCTTTTACTTCATTAAAGATTGTGAATTTCTTTCTGATGTTAAGCAAAATACTTAAAAAAAGATAAGCAGATTAACTGTAATTAAGTTATATAGATTGACTGCAGTTAAGTTGTATCAGAAGTTAATTTATAAAGAAAAAGAAAAGAGATACAAAGTCTTTAATATAGAAATCAGTGACAATAATGATGATGATTTCTTTTTTAAATTTAAAAAGAAAAAAAAAGTTAACAATGAAATTGCTGCTCTATTTAAAAAGACTATCAATAAAATGCTTAAATCTGAATAAGTTGCAGACTTTAAATTCTTTTTATATATAACTGATTAACTTTAACTCTTCAGTGATCTTCTTATACAAATGAGATGTTGATGAATTAAAGTTAAAAAAGAACATTTATATTCTCATTATTGTAAAGTAATCATTATGCAAATTAAATTAAAAAATTCTATAAGATTGAGTTCAACACTTTATGTATTTAAACTTGAGATTAATCTTCTGTTAAAAAAGTAAATATGCAAAATGAAACTGCATAAAAGCTTTAATTAACACTGTCTTTAAATGTATAATAAGCACAGCAAGATTATAATAAAAGCATTAAAGCAAGATAAAGTCTATATAATTAAATATATTATAAAGAGTCTTAATGAATTTGTTTTGATATCTGTAATATACATATTACATTTAAAGACTGTCTTCTTTGCTGCTGCTTTAAATGTAAGTTTATATGTTTAGATTTATAAGCATGATCTTATGATTAACTCTTTAGATGTTGACACTGCATTATTGAATAGAAAGATCAAGATTTACAGACTTTAATATCAACAATTTGTTTATCTTAATTCTGCAAAGTTGCATAATCTTTATAAGATGACAATTCTTAAAAAGTCAATTTTCATTATTGAGAACAATGAGAACATATATGAAATTTATGTTCTGATTAAGTTTATCAATAAGTAAGATTACACTGTAAGCAAAAAAAAGATTAACATTCTCATTCTTATCTTCATTAATATATATAATTCATTATTCTTATCATTTAACAAATATCAGTACTTTCTAAAGATAGTAAATAATCATTTCTAAAAGATATAAATGATATTGCTGAAGCAATATAATGAGATCTTATAGACACTGCAAAAATGATAATTAAAGACTGAATTTCAGATTGATGTAAAGATTCTTGCTGTATAAAGCAACAATAAAATGAAATTAAAGTTCACTTTAAATGACTGATGCAAGTCTTTTAACATTACATCACAATACATAATGTTCTATATGTCAATTCAAAATGACATTGTTAAAAGAATCATCTGAATTACTGAGAACTTAGTATGCATCATAATTAAAGAAATACAACTGTCAATAAAGTTCTGAGTGTAAACAGCATAGATAAATGTTTATCTTTGTAATTAAACAGTAATTAATTTCTTAATTAATAACAAATAAACAACTTTTAAGAAAGCTTTCACTGATGTAAAGTCATTTATCAATTACATTTATGTATAAGAATGTAAATGCTACAGCTATATTGATTTTAAGTTATTATCTGAAGACAGACACAATAAATTCATAAATTAAGAATGAGTAGAAGTCTTTATGAGCTATATTGAGAAAATTACAAAGCAGTATCAGCTTTGAGCTTTAGATCTTAAGTACATCATTAAAAATTATGTTGTGAAGTTTACTAAAAGCAAGAAGAAAAACACTGTTGATTTTAAACTGCAACAGCAGACATTAAATGTTCTTTTAAATAGAAGATTTGTTAAACATTTACAGAAGAAGTTAATTATTATGAAGATCACAGCTTCAGATCAGACATTTATGACTTAAAATAGTAAGATGCAGTCTGACTTAATTATGATTAAGACTGATAAGTCTCAAAATAAATAATATAAAATCAAGTTGACTGCAGTCAATCTAGATGAATTGTTAGATAAGAAGATTAACATTAATTAAATTAAAAGAATGACACTTAAAGAAGTCAGAATCTTTCTGTGCATTAAGATCTTAAAATGAAAAAGAGATAACAACAACAACAATTAAGATGTAAATGAGCTCTTAATCAAAATATTGAGAGTTATATTAATATTTACAGCATTCTTTACAGACAAAAAAGATTCTATAATTAGATTTAACATTCTGATGTCTGTTATCTATGCTGAAGTAGTAAGAAACTTAATCTGAGAAGAAATGTAAAAGAACATTATTTATGTAAAGCTAACAGTCTTAACAGTAAATGAAATATAAGAAGAGACTGTGTCATTAAGAAGAATTAACATTGTGATCAGTAAATGAGTCTTTAAACTTAAGTTAAACATTGATGAATTCTTAAATAAGTTTAAGACAAGACTTATGACAAGAGACTTTTTACAGACATATAATGTTAATTATAAGAATATCTTTATTTTCACTATTAAATTTAATACTTTGCAAGTCTTTCTGACTATTGTTGCACTCAAGAATTTAAAGTATCATTAAGTAAATGTCAATAATGTCTTTACAGAATTCTTTTTGAAGAAAACAATCTATATGACATTTTTTTCTAAAATTAATGTTGCATTTAATTGTATTCTGTGCATACTGCACAGTCTTTATGATCTTAAGCAAGCTGCACAGAACTGATATGAATAATGTATCATTAAACTATTTAAATTAAGTTTTCATTAAAACAAAACTGATCTCTATCTTCTTCTTTACAGCATTAAAAGAATCATGCTGCTTTTCTATGTAAATAATATTATTATAACTTCAACAAATCTATTACATATTCTTTGATTTAAGCAAGCTCTTGTGAACATGTTTAAAGTTAAGAACTTAAGAAAGATACAGAAAATTCTTGACATTTAAATTATATATAATTACAAAATGACACTCTGTGCCTGAATCAGACTCATTATGTGAATAAGATATTAAAGAATCTTTATATGTAATTTAATAAGCACAGAGTCATCAGCATTTCATTTAATGAATATAATATTTTTTGTCTTGTCAGCTTAACTGATTAAAGAATAGATTAAAGACAGTATTAATAGACAATTAAAAGTTTAATATATGTAGCAATTCATACTTAATTAAACATCATCTTTACATTAAATTGATTAAGTCAATATCTCAGCAATTCTGTAAAGCATTATGAACATACATTTAAGAAACTACTGCAGTATGTAAGATTAATCATTAATCTTAGCATTATATACAGTTTTAATGAAAGTCAAGCAATACTTAAATACTCTGACTCTAACTATGCTTTAGACAAACAGAATTGAAAATTAATTTTAAAGTGTGTCTACATGCTTAAAGATGAATCAGTGTTGTAAATAAGTCAAAAACAGAAATTTATTGTTATCTTAATCACTGAGATCAAATATATAATCATATTAATGTGTATAAAGACTGAGATCTGACTTAAACAGATATTAAGAGACATAAACATAAGTAAATATCTTAAAGTCAATTTACACTGCATGAACATTTAAAAGAATGAAACTCATTAAGTATCTTTATTTATTTAGTTTAAAGAAGATAATTAAGTCATCTTGATCTTAATTAAGAACATATATGTACATGAGTAATTAAAGTACATTAATGTCTTTTATTACAACATTTATAATCTACATAAGTGCAATCAGATTCAGATAGACTTTGTGTTCAGTTAAGAGATAATTATTAATAGACTTATTAAGTTTCTATTTAGACAGATTTTTAAGCAATTTATTGAATTTATAAAACTCATTATTAATAATTAGTTAAATTCTTAAATGATTTGTTGAACTCTTAATGATATGTTTAATTATTTGATGTTTATCATTAGTGAGAGTTAATAGATGCAGTCTTATTAAGTAAGAATGTTGAGAAATGATGTTTTAGTTATTTCTATAAAATAAAATAAAATTAATGTCAAAGACTGAGTAAAGACTCTACTTACATTAACTGCAGTCAACATTCTTTTTACTTCTTCTATAACTTTCTTAATTAAAATGTACTCATAGACAACACAGTTTAGAGATTTCACTAGATGACATAGTATAGCATAAGTACTTACTTTCTTTCAATATCTTTAAGAATCTAGAATTCAACATTAGAAAGTGTGCAAGTTGTAAAAATTTATATAAAATACAGAACAATAAGTGTTTTGAGTTTTAAAAAGAAATAATGTATATGTAAATGATACACAACATTAAGCAGACTTGATGACAGATATTAATTTAGATATTAGTTATTAAACTTAAAGAAGTCATACTCTTAAAGACAGTTAACAGTGAAGTTAATAAGATTGACATTAACAGTTATAGTAAAAGCATTAACAGTGATAACAGTAACAATAGTAATAGCAGTGACAATATTAATGAGAATGTAACACTTACATTATATATAATAATGAGTAGCAATCATGAAATCATCAATAAATCTTATTTAATAATATTTAAAATTCTTATAAGAATCTTATTAATCTTAACATTAGCTCTGAAGACATTCATCAATGAAAACAGAAAGCAATTAATATCATTTATAAAAACAATAATTATAAATGTAAATTGAATTTCTTTGAGATCAGTGAATAAAAACAGAAATAAAAGAATTACAATTAAATCTTTAAAAATGTAAGTGACAGATACTGCAGTAAAGACAGCAACAAATTACTGAAATATTAAATTTTTTAAGTATTAAATAGATCTGAAAAACAGTTAAATAATAGAAATTGAGAGTGTCTCTGAGCAGAACTTAGTGAGCTCATTGTTTATTAGTTAAAATGATTTTATGATAGATGTCATGAATATAGAGACAGCATTAACTTTAGAGATTACAATAACAATAAAATAATATTGATATATATTGAGAAGCAGTGTTCTAGCTACTTCTATAAAGTGAAGTAGAATTAATGTCAGAAACTGAGTAAAGACTCTATTTACATTAACTGCAGTCAATATTTTTTTTACTTCTTTTGTAACTCTCTTAATCAAGATATACTCATAGACAACATAGTTTAGAAATTTCACTAAATAACATAGTATAGCATAAGTATCTACTTTCTTTCAATAGATTATGAGCTCAAATTAGCAAGAAGCTTTTTAGAGAAAGTGTATATTTCTAGTGTGACAGCAGTTAAGTATGTTAACTTTTAAGATTTATAAAAGATTTATAATAAATCTGACTTTAGCAGAATCAGCACACTGATGATAGCTGTATATGCTGATTATTAAGATTTACAGTCAATTCAGCTTTAACAGTATTACTGATTATTGAGATTTATAATAAATTTAACTTTAGCAGAATTAGCATTCTGTAACAGTTAAGTATGTTTAACTCAGAAGATTCATAAAGAATTAATCTTAACAAAAATCAGCATTTACAGTTACTCAGAAAGCACTGTTCTTTGATAGCTTAATATGAGTCATTAAGATAAATAAGCATTATTATCTTACAGAATAAAAGATACAAAAGCTTTTTATTTATTTTATTTATATTATTTTCAATGCATACATTGTTATTTTATTTTATGCACTTCTTATACTATGTGTCAACTATCATCATCATAAACTTTAACAACTTCTTTATAAAGTAATGACTCATCTCAATTCTTATTTGCAAGAACTGCAATCAATGATTTACTCTTATAAAAAGATAATTAATAAAAAAAGATCTATAAAATATTATTGAAGTCTTAACAGTCAATATGTTAATTAATGAATTCTTAGACTTATTTTTTCTCAGCAGTCTTGACTTTAAAAGTCAGAAAATTAATATAAAGATTTTATATTAATTTATTATTTATATAAATATAGATGATCAAGAATATCTGATGAACAAAATTAGTATAAAGAATGTTTAAAATATGTTAAAATTTAAGTACAAAAAGAAGCTGCAGATAATTGAAAGACAATATTTGATGAAGTTTGTTGAGTATAAAATGTTAAAAAATGTATTCATTAAAGAAAGATAAATTTATTTGAGTAAACTCAGCAGAAAGATTGCTGCAACTCAGTTTGATATGACTGAGTTATTTAAATTAAAATGACAATTTTAAATACTGCTTTAAGCATTATTAATTAAGTATATTGTGATCTGCAATGTCATTGATGCTTAAAACAATTTAGATGTTGAGAAAGATTTATAAAGGTTTTAAAAGAAAGAGATACAGCTCAAGACTGATGAGATTGTTATTGTTTTGTGAGCAGATAAATAAAAAGAAGATTAATGTTTAATAAATTAGAACTGCAGTTCATTGAATTATTATACAATTAATATTAAGTAATATTATTGTAAATCATTTAACTTAAACAGTAATCATTCTTTTTATTGCTTTATTAAATACTTTCTTTGCAACAACTCTTACTTCATTAAAGATTGTGAATTTCTTTTTAATATTAAGCAAAATACTCAAAAAAAGATAAGCAGATTGATTGCAGTTAAGCTGTACAGATTAATTGCAGTTAAATTGTATTAAAAGTCAGTTTATAAAGAAAAAGAAAAGAGATATAAAGTCTTTAATGCAGAAATCAGTAATAATAATAATGATAACTTCTTTTCTGAATCTGAAAAGAAAAAGAAAATTAATGATGAAATTGCTGCTTTATTTAAGAAGACTGTCAGTAAAATACTTAAATTTAAATGAGTTGCAGACTTTAAATTCTTCTTATATATAACTGATTAACTTCAACTCTTCAGTGACTTTCTTATATAAATGAGATGTCAGTAAATTAAAGTTAAGAAAAGACATTTATACTTTCATTATTATGAAGTAATTATTATACAAGTTAAATCAGAAAATTCTGTAAGATTGAGTTCAACACTTTATATATTTAAACTTAAAATTAATCTTTTGTCAAAAAAGTAAATATGCAAAATGAAACTGCATAAAAGCTTTAATCAATACTGTCTTCAGATGTATAATAAGCATGATAAGACTATAATAGAAGCATTAAAGTAAGATAAAGTTTATATAATTAAATATATTATAAAAAGTCTTAATGAATTTGCTTTAATATCTATAATATATACATTACATTCAAAGATCATCTTCTCTGTTGCTGCTTTAGATGCAAGCTTACATATTTAGATTTATGAGCATAATTTTATGACTGATTTTTTAGATATTGACACTGCATTATTAAATAGAAAGATCAAGATTTATAGACTTTAATATTAATAATTTACTCATCTTAATTTTGCAAAGTTGTGTAATCTTTACAAGATAACAATTCTTGAAAAGTCAATTCTCATTATTGAGAATAACAAGAATATATGTAAGATTTATACTTTAATTAAATTCATTAATAAATAAGATTACACTGTAAGCAAAAGAAAGATTAACATTCTCATTCTTGTCTTCATTAACATATACAGCTCATTATTCTTGTTATTTAATGAATATCAATACTTTCTGAAGATAATAGATAATCATTCTTAAAAGATGTAAATGATATTGTTAAAGCAATGTAATGAGATCTTATAGACACTATAAGAATGATGATTAAAGATTAAACTTCAGATTGATGCAAAGATTTTTGCTGTATAAAGTAACAATAAAATGAAGTTAAAATTTACTTTAAATGACTGATGCAAATCTCTTAACATTACACTGCAATACACAGTGCTCTACATGTTAATTTAGAATAATGTTGCTGAAAGAATTATTTAAATCATTGAGAACTCAGTGTGCATCATAATTAAAGAGACATAACTGTTAATAAAGTTCTAAGTGCAAACAGCATAGACAGATGCTTATCTTTGCAATTAAATAGCAATTAATTTTTTAATTAACAGCAAATAAACAACTTCTGAGAAAGCTTTCATCAGTGTGAAGTTATTTATCAATTACATTTATATATAAGAATGTAAATACTACAGCTACATTGATCTCAAGTTACTATTTAAAGACAGACACAACAAATTTATAAATTAAGAATGAGTAAAAGTTTTTATGAATTACATTCAGAAAATCACAAAGCAGTATTAACTTTAAGCTTTAGACCTTAAGTGCATCATTAAGAATCATGCTGTGAAGTTTACTGAAAGTAAAAAAAAAAATATTGTTAATTTTAAACTGTAACAATAAACATTAAATGTTTTTTTGAACAGAAGATTCATTAAACATTTATAAAAGAAGTTAATCATTGTGAAGATCACAGCTTCAGATCAAGCATTTATGACTTAAAATAGTAAGATACAGTTTAATTTAATTATAATTAAGATTAATAAGTCTTAAGATAAACAATATAAGATTAAGTTAACTGCAGTTAATTTAAATAAGTTGTTAAATAAGAAGATCAACACTGATTAAGTTAAGACAGTGATACTTAAAGAAGTCAGAATCTTTTTGTGCATTAAAATCTTAAAATGAAAGAAAAATAATGATGATAATAATTAGAATGCAGATAAGCTTTTAATTAAAATATTAAGAATTATGCTAACACTTATAGCATTCTTTATAAACAAAAAAGACTTTATAATTAAATCTGACATTCTGATGTCTGTCATTTATGCTGAAGCAGTGAGAGACTTAATCTAAAAAGAAATGTAAAAGAATATCATTTATGCAGAGCTGACAGTCTTAATGATAAATGAAATATGAAAAGAGATTGTATCATTAAGAAAAGTTAACATTGTAATCAGTAAATGAGTCTTTAAATTTAAGTTAAACATTAATGAATTCTTAAATAAGCTTAAGGCAAAACTTGTGACAAGAGACTTTTTATAGATATATAATGTTAATTATAAAAATATTTTTACTCTTATTATTAAGTTTAACACTCTGCAAGTCTTTTTGACTATTGTTGCACTCAAGAATTTAAAGTGTCATTAAGTAAATGTTAATAATATTTTTATAAAATTCTTTCTAAAGAAAACAATCTATATAACATCTTCTTTTAAAATCAATATTGCATCTAATTGTGTTCTGTGCATACTGCACAGTCTTTATGATCTTAAGTAAGTCACACAGAATTGATATAAATAATGTGTTATCAAATTATTTAAATTAAATTTTCATTTAAGTAAAACTGATCTTTATCTTTTTCTTTACAGCATTAAAAGAATGCTGTTTCTTTATATAAATAATATTATTATGACTTCAGCAAATCTATTACACATTCTTTAATTTAAGCAAGCTCTTGCAGACATGTTCAAAGTTAAGAATTTAAAGAAGATATAGAAAATTCTTAATATTTAAATTATATATAACTGCAAAATGAGAACTCTGTATCTGAATTAGACTCATTATATAAATAAAATATTAAAGAATCTTTACATGCAATTTAATAAGCATAAAGTCATCAACATTTTATTTAATAAATATGATACTCTTTGTCTTGCTGACTTAACTGATCAAAGAATAGATTAAAAACAGTATTAATAAATAATTAAAAGTTTAATGTACACAGCAATTTATATTTAGTTAGACATCATCTTTACATTAAATTAATTAAATTAATATCTCAGCAATTCTGTAAAGCATCATGAATACATACTTAAGAAATTACTGCAGTACATAAGATTAATTATTAATCTCAGCATCATATATAACTTTAATGAAAATTAAGTAATGCTTAAATACTCTGACTTTAATTATGCTTTGAATAAGCAGAATTAAAAATTAATTTTAAAGTGTATTTATATGCTTAAAGATAAATCAGTGTCATAAATAAATTAAAAGTAGAAGTTTGTTGTTATCTTAATTATTGAGATTAAATACATAATTATGTCAATATATGCAAAGATTAAGATCTGACTTGAACAGATGTTAAGAGATATAAATATAAATAAATATTTTAAAGTCAATTTACACTGCATAAGCATTTAAGAGAATAAAGTTCATTAAGTATTTTTATTTATTTAGTTTAAAGAAGATAATTAAGTCATTTTGATCTTAATTAAGAATGTATATATACATAAATAATTAAAGTACATTAATGTCTTTTATTACAACATCTGCAATCTGCATAAGCACAATCAGATTTAAATAGACTTTGTGCTTAATCAAGAGATGATTGTCAATAGACTTATTAAGTTTCTGTTTAAATGAATTTTTAAGTGATTCATTGAATTTATAAAACTCATTATTAATGATTAGTTAAACTCTTAAATGATTTGTTGAACTCTTAACAATGTGTTTAGTTATTTAATATTTGTTGTCAGTGAGAGTCAATAGATGCAGCTTTACTGAGTGAAAATGTTAAGAAACAGTATTTTAACTAATTAATTGCTTTATCTATGAATTCTTCTTCACTCTTAAACTCTCTTATGTTAAATGATACAGATTGAAGTCTCTTACTATAATATATTGTTAGTGATCATTCTTCAGTAAATTATTCAGTTACTTTAAAGTTACTGTAATATTCTCTTTAATTGCTTCTCTATACACATTGTGAATGCATAAATGCTTAAACTGACTGTATTTAATATATTAAATTTTCAGAGTCATAAAATCTTTATTGTATGTCTGAACTGTTTAGTCTGCACAGTTCAGTCATAAATTAATGTAGAAGTAAATTTAAGTTAATTTTTCTTCTATGAGTTTTAAATAAGTTAGATAAAATCAGTTTTTATAGAGATGATAAATATTGTTATTATATTTATTGTATTATAACTTCTAAATAGTCAGCATATTGTAGTTTTATATGATGAAATTCTGAAGCAAAGATGTCATAATCTTGTTTTTTAAATTTATTGTGTTGTACTGTAAGATGACAAAGTTTAAGTATATTATTGAAAGAAAGTAGATACTTATACTATACTATGTCATTTAGTAAAATCTCTAAACTATGTTGTCTATGAGCACATCTTGATCAAGAGAGTTATAAAAGAAGTAAAAAGAATGTTGACTGTAGTTAATGTAAGCAGAGTCTTTACTTAGTAAATAATAAATAAATAACAGCTCTCTCTACTTTTACTGTAAAGCTCAGTTACATAAAGATCTTAGCAAGTATGCAGCATCATAAATCTGATATTAAACAGCTTAGACATTACTTAACAATTAATTAACTGCAAAATATAACAATAATATCATAACTTTAATTACTATTTTATTATTACTCATCTTCTGCTATCTACAGCAGAGATTACATCACAATTTTATCAGCAGTAAGATAGAATAGATATAAAGCTTTTACAACAGACTTTAATAGAATAGCTATCAACATCATTTTATAACTACAATGAACTCAACATAAAGCAATATATAATTGTCATTACAGAGACAATTCAGATCACAGTGAAGACAACAGTATTGATGTTAACTCTTAGCAAATAATTAAAGTTAAAGTTTGGCTCAAAAGCAAAAGAGATAATAAGAGAAGTAAATAGAGTTTGTTGTTATTAATAAAGAGAGCAGAGCATGCACATTTAAGAGATGTATTGTTGAGTTTACAATGAAAAAGAGAAGAAGCTGACAAAATTAATGAGAATGAGTTACAGAGAATGAATAGAGACAGTCTTAAAGAACTTTTAGAAACTATAAAAACTGTTGAGAAGTACAGTGCTCTATTTACTTTCTTGACTTCTTTAATCTTAGCATAAAAAACTAACAGAGTCTTTTTCTATCTTAGATAACAGAGTTTTTGCTATCTATTAAATTACATTTAAGTCAACTGCAGTCAACATTGACACATTAAATTCATTAAATAGACAGATAACATAAGTACTCATTATTTTTTCAATAAATTATGAGCTCAGATTAGCAAAAGACTTCTTAAAGAAAGTGCAGACTGATTTAGTGTATATAGTTCTTAATATGTTGCTTATTGAAATAAAACAAGTAGACAGCTCTTAATATGCTGCTCATTAAAGCAAAATAAGATGAGTATAATAAGCATAATAATTTAACAGTTTAATATAAATTAAGCATTAATAAATAAGCATTCTCTACATTGCTGTAAACAGACAATACATATACATATCTTTTCTATTATTATATTTATTTTTACAACACAATCTTTTATCTTCAATTCTTATATTGTGTGTCAATCATCACTATAAATCAAGAGTACAACTCATCATTCTTTATAAAGCAATGTTTAATTTCTGTTCTTACTTGAGAGAACTGTGAGAAATGATTTATTTATATAAAGAGATAACTGACTGATAAGAATCTTTAATATATAATAAAGATTTTTATTTAGGTTTTCACAAACAATACATTTATTAACAATATCTTCTCTTTCTTTTTACTAAGCAGTCTCAATTTTAAAAATCAACAAATTAACAGCAGAGCTCTGTTTTGAATTATAGTCTGCATTAATGCTGATGATGAGAATTATCTTATAAATAAAATTACAGTAAAAGAAGCTTAAAATATTCTCTTCTTAAAGTATAAAAAGAAATTGTAAATAACTGAGAGACAATATTTAACAGAGTTTGTTGAATATAAGATGTTATTGAATATAATTGTTAATGAGATATGAATTTAACTCAGCAATCTTGACAGAAAGATTGCTGCAATACAGTTAAGACTTAAAAACTTTGTTATATTTAAGCAGCAATTTTAAATACTGCTTTAAGCACTGTTAGTGAAGTATACTGTTATCTATAATGTCATTGATGCTTAAAATACATTTAACATTAAGATGAGTCTGCAGAAACTTCAGAAGAAGAAAATATAACTGAAGATGTTTAACAATGCTTTATGAAATGAACAGTAAAGACAGAACAAAAGTCATTAAGAATGTTAAATTTTATAGTATAATTATAAAAGATGTTTAAGCTTATACTGTTGAGAAGTGATGTTCTAGCTGCTTTTATAAAGCAAAATAAAACTAGTGTTAAGAGCTAAATGAAGACTCTATTTACATTAACTATAGTCAATATTTTTTTTACTTCTTCTGTAACTCTCTTGATCAAGACATGCTCATAGACAACATAATTTAGAGATTTCACTAAATGACATAGTATAGCATGAATATCTACTTTCTTTCAATAAATTATGAGCTTAAATTAGCAAGAAGCTTCTCAGAGAAAGTGTATACTTTTAGTATGATGATAGTTGAGTATACTGACTTTTAAGATTTATAGTTAATTCAGCTTTAGCAGTATCACTAATTATTGAGATTTATGATAAATCTGACTTTAGCAGAATCAGCACATTGATGATAGCTATGTATATCAACTATTAAGATTCATAATCAATTCAGCTTTAGCAGTATCACTGATTATTGAGATTTATAATAAATTTAACTTTAGCAAAATCAGCATTCTGTAATAGCTGAGTATATTTAATTCAGAAGATTCACAGAGAATCAGTCTTAACAAAAATTAACATTTATAATTACTTAAAAAGCATTGTTCTGCAGTAGTTAAGTATGTTTAACTTAAAAGATTTATAGAGAATTAATCTTAATAAAAATTAGCATTTATAGTTGCTTAAAGAGCACTATTCTTTGACAGCTTAATATGAGTCATTGAGATAAATAAACATTATTATCTCACAGAATAAAAGGCACAAAAGCTTTCTATTTATTTTATTTATATTATCTTTAATGTATACATCATTATTTTACTTTATTCACTTCTTATACTACATGTCAACTATCATCATCATGAACTTTAACAACTTCTTTACAAAGTAACAATCTATCTCAATTCTCACTTACAAGAACTGCAATCAATGATTCATTCTTATAAAAAGATAATTAATAAAAGAAGATTTATAAAATGTTATTAAAATCTTAATAATCAATATATTAATCAGTAAATTCTTAAATTCATTTCTTCTCAGTAGTCTCAGCTTCAGAAATTAGAAAATTAATATAAAGATTTTATATTGATTTATTATCTGCATAAATGCAGATAATTAAGAATATCTGATGAATAAAATTAGCACAAAGAATGTTTAAGATATATTAAAGTTTAAGTATAAGAAGAAGCTGTAAATGATTAAAAGACAATATTTGATGAAGTTTATTAAATATAAAATGTCAAAAAATATATTCATTAAAGAAGTATGAATTTATTTAAACAAACTTAACAGAAAGATTGCTGCAACTTAGTCTGATATGATTAAGTTGTTTAAATTAGAATGATGATTTTAAACATTACTTTAAATACTATTGATTAAATATGTTGTGATCTGTAATGTCATTAATGCTTAAAACAATTTAGATATCAAGAAAGATTTATAAAAGCTTTAGAAGAAAGAAATACAGCTTAAGACTGATAAGATTATCATTGTTTTGTGAATAAATAAATAGAAAGAAGATCAATGTTTAATAAATTAAAATTACAGTTTATTAAATTACTGTACAGTTAATATTAAGCAATATTATTGCAGATCATTCAGCTCAGACAGTAATTATTCTTTTTGTTATTTTATTAAGTGCTTTCTTTGCAACAATTCTCACTTCATTAAAGATTGTAAATTTCTTTCTGATGTTAAGTAAAATACTTAAAAGAAGATAAGCAAATTGACTGCAGTCAAGTTATATAGATTGACTGTAGTTAAGTTGTATTAAAAGTCAGTTTATAAAGAAAAAGAAAAGAGATATAAAGTCTTTAATGCAGAAATCAGTGACAATAATAATGATGACTTCTTCTTTAAATTTAAAAAGAAAGAAAAAGTTAATAATAAAATTACTGCTTTATTTAAAAAGACTGTCAGTAAGATATTTAAATTTAAATAAGTTGCAGACTTTAAATTCTTTTTATATATAACTGATTAATTTTAACTCTTCAGTGACTTTCTTATATGAATAAGATGTTAACAAATTAAAGTTAAGAAAAGACATTTATATTCTCATTATTGTGAAGTGATCATTATATAAGTTAAATCAGAAAATTCTATAAGATTAAGTTCAACATTCTATATATTTAAACTTGAAGTCAATTTTCTGTTAAGAAAGTGAATGTGCAAAATGAAACTGCATAAAAGCTTTAATTAACACTGTCTTTAAATGTATAATAAGCACAGCAAGACTATAATAGAAGCATCAGAGCAAGATGAAGTCTATATAATTAAATATATTGTAAAGAGTCTTAATGAGTTTGCTTTAATATCTATAATATATATATCATATTCAGAGATCATCTTCTCTACTGCTGCTTTAAATGCAAGTCTGTATGTTTAGATTTATAAGCATAATTTTATGATTAACTTCTTAGATGTTGATACTGCATCATTGAATAGAAAGATTAAGATTTACAAACTTTAATATTAATAATTTGCTTATCTTAATTTCATAAAGTTGCATAATCTTTACAAGATAATAATTCTTGAAAAGTCAATTCTTATTGTTGAGAACAACAAGAATATATATGAGATTTATGCTTTAATTAAGTTCATTAATAAGTAAGACTACACTATAAGCAAAAGAAAGATTAACATTCTCATTCTTATCTTCATTAATATATGTAGCTCATTATTCTTGTTATTTAATGAATATCAATACTTTCTGAAGATAATAGATAATCATTTCTAAAAGATATAAATAATACTGCTGAAGTGACATGATAAGATTTTACAGATATTACAAAAATAATAATTAAAGATTGAACTTTAAATTGATGCAAAGATTCTTGCTGTATAAAGCAACAACAGAATGAAGTTAAAGTTCACTTTAAATAATTAATGCAAATTTCTTAACATTATACTGCAATATACAGTGCTCTACATATTAATTTAGAATGATATTGTCAAAAGAATCATTTAAATCACTGAGAACTCAATATACATCATAATTAAAGAAATATAACTATCAATAAAGTTCTAAGTGCAGACAGCATAGACAGATGCTTATCTTTGCAATTAAATAGCAATTAATTTCTTAATTAATGATAAATAAATAACTTCTGAGAAAGCTTTCATTGATGTAAAGTCATTTATTAATTACATTTATATATAAGAATGTAAATGCTACAGCTACATTGATCTTAAGTTATTATTTGAAGACAGACACAATAAATTTATAAATTAAGAATGAGTAAGAGTCTTTATAAACTACATTGAGAAAATTATAAAGCAGTATTAGCTTTAGGCTTCAGATCTTAAGCACATCATTAAGAGTTATGCTGTAAAGTTTGCTGAAAGAAAGAAGAAAGATACTGTTAATTTTAAATTGTAATGATAAATATTAAATATTTTTTTGAACAGAAAATCTGTTAAATATTTATAAAAAAAGTTAATTATTGTGAAGATCACAGCTTTAGATTAGACATTTATAACTTAAAACAGTAAAATGCAGTTTAACTTGATTACAGTTAAGATTAATAAGTCTTAAGATAAATAACATGAGATTAAGTTAACTACAGTTAATTTAGACAAGTCATTAAATAAGAAGATCAACATTAATTAAGTTAAAACAATAACATTTAAAGAAGTTGAAATCTTTCTGTACATTGAGATTCTGAAATGAAAAAGAAACAATAATGATGATAATTAAGATGTGAATAAGCTCTTAATTAAAATATTAAGAGTTATATTGACATTTATAACATTTTTTATAAATAAAAAAGACTCTATGATTAGATTTAACATTCTGACATCTGTCATCTATGCTGAAGCAGTGAGAAACTTAATCTGAGAAGAAATGTAAAAAAATGTTGTTTATACAGAGCTGACAGTCTTGATAATAAATAAAATATGAGAAGAGATTGTGTCATTAAGAAGAATCAACATTATAATCAATAAATAAGTCTTTAAACTTAAGCTGAACATCAATGAATTCTTAAATAAGCTTAAGACAAGACTTGTGACAAGAGATTTTTTATAAATATATAATGTTAATTATAAAAATATTTTTATTTTCATTATTAAGTTTAACACTCTGCAAGTCTTTCTGACTATTGTTGTATTTAAGAATCTAAAATATCATTAAATAAATGTTAATAATATTTTTACAGAGGCCTGCGAAGACTCTTCCTCCCCGTGGTGCAGGCTGGGAACCTGGAAGGCTTGCCTTTCAGAGCTAATAGAGTCACCGGTCGAGCTGTGGTTGTTGCAGTGCAAGGTGCCACGGTGGCGTCGCGCAGGCGTTGC
>JAABUY010001992.1_pt1 | contig 25504 bp, 24 predicted proteins | sample 5560271 | NCBI WGS metagenome assembly JAABUY01 (sample SAMN10711886, study PRJNA513374) | rock metagenome | isolation source: Antarctica rocks | place: Antarctica: Victoria Land, University Valley | reverse complement strand
TATGTGGCCTACCCAGTGCTTCATATGTGATATATTCAGTGCTTCATATGTGGCCTATTCAGTGCTTCATATGTGACGTATTCAGTGCTCCATATGTGGCCTACCCAGTGCTTCATATGTGATATATTCAGTGCTTCATATGTGGCCTATTCAGTGCTTCATATGTGACGTATTCAGTGCTCCATATGTGGCCTACCCAGTGCTTCATATGTGATATATCCAGTGCTTCATATGTGACGTATTCAGTGCTTCATATGTGACGTATTCAGTGCTTCATATGTAGTATATTCAGTGCTTCATATGTGGCCTACCCAGTGCTTCATATGTGACGTATTCAGTGCTTCATATGTGACGTATTCAGTGCTCCATATGTAGTATATTCAGTGCTCCATATGTGGCCTACCCAGTGCTTCATATATGACGTATTCAGTGCTTCATATGTGACGTATTCAGTGCTTCATATGTAGTATATTCAGTGCTCCATATGTGGCCTACCCAGTGCTTCATATGTGATATATTCAGTACTCCATATGTGGCCTACTCAGTGCTTCATATGTGACGTATTCAGTGCTTCATATGTGACGTATTCAGTGCTTCATATGTGACGTATTCAGTGCTTCATATGTAATATACCCAGTGCTTCATATGTGGCCTATTCAGTGCTTCATATGTGGTCTATCGGAAGTCAATGAGAAAGTTAATGGGGAAGCCAATGGGGAAGCCAATGGGGAAGCCAATGGGGAAGCCAATGGGAAAGCCAATAAGAAAGTCAATGGGATGTAGAGAATCCGTTATTGTTATTCCAAGCTCTTCTTCATAACAATTTGATAGAGCGTTTAATAGAGAGTTTGATAGGAAGTTTGATAGGGAGTTTGATATCGAGCCATGAAGAGTGCTTTCTATCGAGCTAATTAGCATATACGAAGCATACAGTATGTACAGGTAAGCTCGGTAGGGAGTTTGATAGGAAGTTTGATAGGGAGTTTGATAGGAAGTTTGATAGAGAGTTCGATAGAGAGTTTGGTAAAGAGTTTGATAGAGCGTTTGATAGAGAGTTTGATAGAAAGTTTGATAGGAAGTTTGATATCGAGTCATGAAGAGTGCTTTCTATTGAACTAATTAGCATGTGCTATGAAGCATATACGAAGCATACAGTGTGTATGAATAAACAGGTAAATCGATAAACAGAGATGAACAAAGATTCAAAACACGCGTTGAATTAGAATCAAGAAATTCATGAATGGGATGATTATGAGCACAGCGAGTACAGATGCGTTGAGACATGAAAAAAGAGATAAAGATTAATATAAATCGCGTACAATATAGGTAACAACAGATGCAGATAAGTAATAAAAGTATGCAGATGTACGAGTAAACAGGTAAACAGATCAATGAAATTTTTCAGTTCGATCAGGTGATTTTCGATCATCTGATGTACGTACAACGACTTCAATGAACTGTAAAAATTAGAATGATAGTTGAAGCGAAAGAAAAAGAAATGATGGTAGTTTAAACGGGAAAAAACGACTTGCACGAATCAACGCAGCGAAAAAACATAGTGCGAGATCGAAAAAGTTTTGATGTTGAGTCACGTGGTGAAACTCTTGACAAGCAACGATTAGAATAAGCCGCTATTTCAGTACTATATAGATGCCGTCTATTCAGTGCCTCTTATGTGACCTACCTAGTGCTTCATATGTGATCTATTCAGTGCTTCATATGTGATCTACTCAGTGCTTCATATGTAGTATATTCGATGCTCTCTATGTGACCTACTCAGTGCTTCATATGTGACCTACTCAGTGCTTCATATGTAGTATATTCAGTGCTTCGTATGTAGTATATTCAGTGCTTCGTATGTAGTATATTCAGTTCTTCATATGTAGTATACTCAGTGCTTCATATGTGACCTACTCAGTGCTTCATATGTAGTATATTCAATGCTTCATATGCAATTCATTCAGTGTCTCTTATGTAGTCTATTCAGTGCTTCATGTTTGATCTATTCAGTGCTTCATATGTAGTATATACAATCTATTCAGTAAGTCGCATAAGAGGCACTAGATAGATCACATATGAAGCACTGAATAGATCACGTATGAAGCATTGAATATACTACATAATGAAGCATTGAGTATATGAAGCGCTAAATAGATCGCATATGAAGCACTGAGTAGATTGCATATGAAGCACTGAGTAGATCACATATGAGGCACTGAATATACTACATATGAAGCGCTAAATATACTACATATAAAGCACTGAATAGATCACATATGAGGCATTGAATATACTACATATAAAGCACTGAATAGATCACATATGAAGCATCGAATATACTACATATAAAGCACTGAGTAGATCACATATGAAGCATCGAATATACTACATATGAAGCACTGAATAGGTTGCATATGAAGCACTGAGTAGATCACATATGAGACACTGAATATACTACATATGAAGCACTGAATAGGTTGCATATGAAGCACTGAGTAGATCACATATGAGACACTGAATATACTACATATGAAGCATCGAATAAACTACATATGAAGCACTGAATAGGTTGCATATGAAGCACTGAGTAGATCACATATAAGGCACTGAATATACTACATATGAAGCACTGAATAGAGCACATATGAAGCACTAAATATACTACATATTAAGCATTGAATATACTACATATGAAGCACTGAAAGAGCAGTGAGATTGATTCGTTCTTATTTTGCACTTTTTGAAAATTTTGATGAGACTCTCGACAAATTTCAAAAAAACGAACAAGGTTTCGCAATCAACAATACTACATATGAAGCACTGAGTAAATCACATATGAAGCATTGAATATATTACATATGAAGCACTGAAAAAGCAGTGAGATTGATTCTACAAATCTGATTCTTATTTTGCATTTTTTGAAATTTTGATAAGACGCTCGACAAATTCAAAAAAACGGCACAGGTTTTGCATATCGTTGTATTCGAAAGTCTAGTTCAGTTTTCGAGTTTTAGCGAATTTGACGAAGAAAACTCACAAATCAGTCTCAAATTTGATGCAAATAGAGCAAATATCTAGATATCATTCTCACACTTTCAAAACATTCTCAAGCTTCATTTTTGAAGCTATACAAATCTCAATCTCACACGAGAGCAATTCTATTCTATCTATCATGTCTCAAGCTCTTACTCAGAATCTTAGAGACGAGATTCAGTTTCATCTAGCTCGTGATGATAGCACAACGTTCATACACAAAGTCACTCATGTTATCAGACAGCAAATCAATCATATGCGTAAAAAACATCTTCATTTCAGCGATGTGACATCTGCGTTTGATACAATTGATAAATCAAGACTTTTGAGTGAATATCATGCTCAGAAGCTTCTTGACTTTCTCGATTAATGATTCATTATTTATCAGAATAATATGATCTGATTTCTGTACGACGAGTTTGACATTATCATCAGTCAAAGCATGATCAGCAGACTGCTCAAAGAAGCTAGATACAGCAGAAAGATTGCTCAAAGAGTCGTTGCTGAGCGTGATGAGAAGCTTCGCAATGAATGAAAACAACGACTTATGAGCTGAACATCTGATCAGCTAGTCTTTCTCGATGAAAGCGTTGCTTGTGAGTGAACAGATAGACTCAACTTTCTTCTTTACTCTTTCTAGTCATGCTAATGCTTGCTCATTAACTGATTAAAAGTATGATTGAGTCTTGATTGATTTATCTCTGCATGTCATTCAAAGTTTAAAACAATTGAAGAGATGAAGCATTTTATCAGCGTTTTTCATTGATAAATACATTGCATGAGAGATGCATCATGACTTCATAACAAAAGAGATCTTTCTGAACTTCATGTGATTACAGATGCTTTTTATATGCAATTCTGAAGAGATAGAATTGCATTCAATGATGATCATGAATAATACTAGAATTCATCAATCAGCAAAGCTTGATGAGCTATGTGAAAGCTTTGAGATGCATCTTGTCAAATTGTCACTTTACTCGCCTGATTATAATCTCATAAAAAGCTCATTTTCAGTATTGAAAGCTTGAATTAAAAGAAATGATCAGCTTGTTTAATGATATGATAAATCTAACGAAAGATTTGATGAATTTCTAAGAATAGCAGTTAAATCACAAAGAGAGCGAGTTGATGATTCTGAAGCACTTTTTCGTCTGACTGACATAGTTCATATATTCAGATAATATTTAAATATAAATAGACTCATTGTAATCAAGCTCATCATGCTTCTTCGTTATCTTTGAATAATCATTTAAAGTCTTTTTCATCTTCTTCATTTTCTTCATCTTTTTCAAACTTTCATCTTCGATCAATATTTGCAAGATTGAGATCTTGACTTGAGACTTTAAAGCAGATCTTCGAGCTTGAGAATTATATAAATGACTTCATGTTTGCATTGTCAAAGTACAAGCTTGCTGAGCTGATGTAGAAGATGTTGTCGTGGGACGAAGTCTCATCTCTCGATGACTCATGAAACAGCATTGATCCGGCCGCACCTTCAGGGTTCATGAGGACATTGGCTACTATTGATAGGGGTTTCTCGAGCATGACTCAGCCGCACCTTCAGGGTCCATGGGGATATTGGCTACCATTTATATGGGTTTCCCGAGCGGAGTTTTCCTTCGGGACCTTTTTACCCATCTTATCACCTCTTTTCCAGGCGAGGGCATCTACATAGAGACATATCTATCTATCTACCTATCTATCTAGTCATCTGTATCTAGCCTACCTCCTAGATCTACCTATCTATCAGGTCGACCGTTGCATGTGTTCGTGCTCGCCCTGTTGGTTCCGAAGCTCCCTATACCGCACCTGTACTCTATCTCTCGACATTGAAGCTCAACGCGAGAATATCATTTTCATGATATTGAGTAGGGCAGTGACGGAACAACAGAAAGCGACACGTTCACCTCTGCAACAATGAACGCATTGATGAGCAGCTTGAACATGAACGCATCGATGAACAGCTTGAGCGAGCTGAACATGAACGCGCCGATGATCTTTGATCAGATGATGGTCTTGTCTTCAAGAGCTCGCAGACAGGTTCTTCAGACTTTGCATTCGAATGATCGATGAATTGCTCAGGCATTGAAGTCTCAGCTCGATCAGCTTGAGAAGTTATCGAAGGAGCAAAAGGCTGAATTGCATGAACATTGACAGATCATGTTTGAAGAGCTGAATCTAAAGAAAGCTCGGGCTCAAGAGAAAGCTCAGGCTCAAGAGGAAGCTCAGACTCAAAAGAAAACTCGAGCTAAAGAGATAGCTCAAGAAGAAACGGAACATTCGAAGCTACTCAATGACGATGATGATTTGGACGAGATACATCGAATGTGTGAGCGGGAAATGACTCGTCAACAGGTCATAAAGCTTGTTTGGCCTGAATGATCTAATTCGACTTCATCTGCTTCGGCTGTTTCTTGGGAATTCGTCCCGTTGCCAGCCCGAAAGTCTATTGTTTCTCTCGCTCGATCTTCGTCTAGATTCTCGACTTCGTCATCTGCAAGCTCGTTTCTTCGCTCGTCATCTGCTCGGGATTTGCAGCGATCCTTCACCCAAATCGCTTCTCTTTCCCCAGCCTCTTCGATTCCCACTTCAGCCTCTGTCTCACCTGCTCGATCGCCTGCTCGAGATGCTAGGGATTTACGCCGAAAACCCAAGCAAAGACTCTCTGTTTCTTCGTCTCGTTCCCCGCCGCGTACCTATCCCCCTCATGACTCACCTCGTGGCTCACCCCGTGGCTCACCCCGTAGCTCACCTCGCTACTCACCAGCTCGGGATTCTCGCCGAACGCTCACCCGAAATGCCTCTGTTTTCCCGCCTAGGTCACCTGCTCGAACCCTCTCTCGTGATTCATCTATCCCCTCATTCTCTATCCTCTCACCTCGTGACTCACCTGCTCGAACCCCCCCTCGTGGTTCATCTATCCCCTCACCTCGTGGCTCACCTGCAAGAACCCCCTCTAGTGGCTCGCCCCGAAGCTCATCTCGTGACTCATCTATTAAGCCGTGTTTATCCGTGAAGAATTTATACATCATGTTTCATAGACTCAGCGGGGAAGAACACGCGCCGCAGGGCCAAAGGCAACGCGCCTTCCTCGAGCTCACATACTCGGTTTCGCCCTCTACCTCTGCCTCATCATCGCGTTCTCTAAAGCGATTTCTTCAAAGATCAAAGACGAAACTATCTTCCTGAATCCGATAGATCTAGTCAATCAGGATTTCACAGGCTCAGACCTGTCAAATGCGAAGATCATGTGTTTGAACCCTAGCATTGCTCGTTGTTATTTTCATTTTTGATATATAAGAAATAAGAAAGAAATAAGAAATAGTAAGAAAGAAAATGATTTCGTAAGAAAGAAAATAGTTTCGTCAGAAAAATAAGAAAATAAGAAAGAAAGAAATAAGAAAATAAGGAACTGTACTATCGGATTCAGTGGCAGAGTAGCTCACCTACTACCTCGTAAGACCATGCGGCTACCTAAAACATCTCGTCGCTCTCATATAGCTCGTCATTCGATCGTACAGCCGAATATTCAGTGACAGAGTAGCTCACCTACTACCTCGTAAGACCATGCGGCTACCTAAAACATCTCGTCGCTCTCATATAGCTCGTCATTCGATCGTACAGCCGAATATTCAGTGACAGAGTAGCTCACCTACTATCTCGTAAGACCATGCGGCTACCTAAAACATCTCGCCGCCCTCATATAGCTCGTCATTCGATCGTACAGTCGAATATTCAGTGACAGAGTAGCTCATCTACTACCTCGTAAGATCATGCGGCTACCTAAAACACCTCGCTGCCCTCATATATCTCGCCGCCCTCAATTTATCGTCGATTTAGTGACTACTATCTCATCTGATCGAAGCTTGCTCTAATCATTACGCAATGAACTCACTAGCGTTCACTGTGTAATGATTAGGGTTAGATCTTGATGATTCTATTCATTTTCGTCATGTTCAAAGCTTCGCTCTAGAAATTATCGCTCTCTAGCTATCGATCTACTAGCTAGTCATGTTCAAAGCTTCGCCTTCGCACCAGAAAATATCGCTCTCTAGCTATCGATCTACTGACTAGTCATATATCTCGTCTTCGCTCTCGGATACTTCGTCATTTAGCTATCGTTCTACTAGCTATTCAACATATTCGCTTCTTGTAACTTCGCTCGAATTACACCTGTGACTTCGGCCTTCGCCATCCGCTTTTCGCTTTCGCCTCGCTAGTATCATAGAAGAGTCACATTGATGCTCAAGAGACGAGCATTAAATGAGTGAGGAAAGAATGTCGTGAGGCGAAGTCTCATCTCTCGATGACTCATGAAACAGCATTGATCCGGCCGCACCTTCAGAGTTCATGAGGACATTGACTACTATTGATAGAGATTTCCCGAGCATGACTCAGCCGCACCTTCAGGGTCCATGGGGACATTGGCTACTATTGATAGGGGTTTCCCGAGCATGACTCAGCCGCACCTTCAGGATTCATGAGGATATTGACTATCATTTATATGGGTTTCCCGAGCGAAGTTTTCCTTCGGAACCTTTTTATTCATCTTATCACCTCTTTTTCAGACGAGAACATCTACATAGAGACATATCTACCTATCTATCTATCTATCTAGTCATCTGTATCTAGCCTATCTTCTAGATCTACCTATCTATCAGATCGATCGTTGCATGTGTTCGTGCTCGCTCTGTTGGTTCCGAAGCTCTCTATATCGCATCTGTATTCTATTTCTCGACAATGTAAAGTATGCTGTCAATGTATCTTTAATCATTGATTCAAATGACAATTTATTATCTGAATCAAAATTTCTAGAGTGAGCATACTTACTGATATCACAAGTCAGCTGTATATCAATGTCAGCAAATATGTTTAAGCTCTTTCAATGACTTTCATCGCGCTCTTTTCAGCTTTGTATTGTTTGTAAATCATAATATTGAGCATTCAACTCATTAAAGATGTCAGAATTCAGATTTATGAAAGTCAGAACTCTTCAAAGAATAGAGAACAAACATGAAAACTATTCTTCAATGTTATCATTGATTTCTCAGATGAGAATCTGAGTCTATGAGAATCTCTATCATTGATTCTCAGAGTCTCTGAATCTATCAAGAATTCAAATTACATACAATCTTTGACATTTCATCAATGATAAGAATTTAAGTCACATACAATCTTCAAGAAATCTCACATGAGTTGCATGTAATCTCGCTTGTCTCATCAACGATGCTTGAACTTAGCTTTTTGAGTATATAAAGAAGAGTTCACTTCTGTATTTCATAGTTTAGTGTTAACTTTTTATACAAATAAATATTACTAAGCTACTATCAAATTTGATCATATTATTTACGCGCATATTCTTTAGTGTGACTGCACGTTTCTCGAGCTACTCACAATTTTAACACTCTACTCTATTGCAGAAATGATAGTTCATATGATCAAAAAAATCGTTGACTTGAACAGCAATTCTTCGAATATGACATTCAATCTTCATAATAAATCTTAATTTCTTTTCATTTTTAAGACTTCTGCATCTCTGACTCAAATGATCATCATCATTGACATCATAAACGTACTCTTCAAGCATCATGATCAAGATATGATTTCTTTTGATGTCATGATTTCATTTCTTGAAAGCAATATTCACATGTCTTTCGAGAGCGTTGTCTCGTCTACTTTTATTGTTTTCACAGAGTTTGCACAGTTGCACTCGCTTTGCTTGATCAAATCTCTTGCAACAATAAAAAGAAATCTTAATTGAATTTGATGAAGAATCTTGCACAGCGTCAAGTGATCATTATCGACATCATGATTTCATTGACTCAATCATTTTCTGATTTTACAAGCGTTAGTTTGAAGAATCTATTAGAGACTTGTCATCATGCAGCATTGAATAAAAACATCAGAAGCATTCGCATCAATGTAGAAAGAAAAGAAAGATAGCATATGCTGCTTCAGACAAGAATGAAAGTTGTTGAGCATTGTTACGAGCGTATCAAGACTGAACAAGGCTGAAGCTTTAATCAATTCGCATCAGGTTTGACTCAGATATGATTCAACATTCTTTTTCTTTCTCAACACTCTTTTCTTTCATCAACATCTTGTTCATCTACATCACATTCTTTTCATGTCACAAACACATTTCTTTCAGGTCTAGCGCAGTCTCTGAACATTACATAAATAGAAGCTTTTGTATCAATCTTCTTCTGTATTCTTAATATTCAGTTATAGCTATCTCTAAAGATCAAGCACTATCAATTCTGATCTTCACTGATTGTATCATTTAGGCACGGTTCTGACATTATATTAAGAATTCGTTAATCACACGATACTGATCTCATTACTCATTCAACATACTCGTCTAGACAGAACGAGTTTAAAGAAATTCGTTTATCTGATGATCGACAATAATCGAAAGATAGAACAACACTAAAGAATTGAATAGAATCAACGACGAGGCTGTTTGAATTGCTAGACTACTTATCGCTCATTAAGTACGCAAAGTTCACTCGATTACAAGAATCACGATAAAGAATCTTCGTGAATTGCTCAAGAATCAAATCGATCGATAGATTCAACGATAAAGAATCTTCGTTGTTTGCTAGAGAATCAATCAAATCAACAAACAAACAAATCTCATCTTCTTTGTTGAAGATTAAACATCATTCTATACGCCTTTCTTCTTCAATCGCCGAGCATCATCATTCGTTCGATTCTCTTTCAAAACAAACCTCATCATGTCTAGTCATTCGCTCACTGAAGAGCGTTTCGAAGAATTTCGAAATCGTTTCTCTCAAATCTCTGATGCTGATTCATCGAAATCACGAACGAAATCATCAAGTGCTGCATCATTCATTCATGAAGATGACGAATCATTCGCTGAAACGATAATACTCTTCGTGTTCTACGAAATCTGAAAGGCTCGAAGTCTAGCTCTTGATGAAGAAACAGATCGACTCTACGAGTTAGATAAACAACAAGAAGACGAAATCAAAGAGTTGAAGACTAGACTTCAAGCTAAAGAAAACACTTCTTCTGATTTCATCTACTCTGAGCGTTCTAGATCTTAAAAAATACCTGATTCTTCGCTGTTTACTGATGAAAAGAATTCTACTTGAGAGAACTGATACGGAAAAATTCAGGATAAACTAGAGATCAACGTCGATCTCTTTTCTAATGAACGAGTCAAATTGAGCTATGTACATTCTAGATTATTCGATGACGCAGCTGAGATCATTCAAGCTAGACGCGAACGTGACTGTGTCAATCTCTATAGAATCGTCGACGATCTTTTGAAAGAGCTAGCTCAGTTGTTCGATGATGTCACGATTCTAGCCTTGCCAGGCTCAGCCTTCTAGCCTTGCCAGGTCTATTCTCGCTTCGTCACCTTGACTAGTTCCTATTGAGTCTAGCGTCGGCTGAGAAACACACATATGTAGCCAGCTTCTTTCTCGTAGCTATCTTTCTTTCTTAGCATTTATCTTCTAGTTAAATGACACTTCTATCTGACTCGCTCTAGGCAGGTCTCTAACACAATCGATATGAATTGAGAATCGCGATCGAATACTATTGATCTCGATAGTTCATGAATTCTGAAGATTCATATCAACAGCAGCTTAACTGTTTGTTCTGCGAAGATTTCTTCGTCATCTGATCAACACGATATATAGTGTCGTTTCTTAGACAATTGATCTATGACTGTCAAAATCGCGTTGCTTTCATCACTTTCTGATAGATCAATAATGAAGTTCAAGAATATGTTCTGTCATCATTGTTTAAGTATGAGCAATGACTTCAGCAGTTCATTGATTCAATCTCTTGATGCTTTTGATCTACGACAAACGTAACAGTTTCGAATGTAGCGTTTGATCGTTGTTCTCATCTTCGACCAGCAATATGATCGTCTCAACAAGTCTAATGTTTGATTCATGTCAGAATGATCATTGATCGAAAGATCATGCGCTTTTCTTATTAATCAAGTAATCATTGACTGAGAAACTCATAGTTTATCATCTTTTCAGAGTACTTCATCAAGTACTCTGCAGTTGTTCAGATCAATATCTTAACAAGTTCTTCTGTTTTGTTTTATGACTGCTTGAATATCAATACATAGTTGATTCGTTCGATTTTCAACTATAGTCTGATTCTGAATAGAAATCACTTCTTCGATTGAATCTTCATTAGCTTTCGATTCTTGTTTCGACTCTGAGTCAGATCTGAGTCAGATTTCTGATCATCTTCTTGATCAGCTTCTATTGACTGCAATTCAAACTTGCTTTCTGACAATAGCATCTGATGCTGATATAGCTTTTGATCATCATTTGTTTCAATCGACTTAACATCTGACATTCTGATCAGTGCGTCGACTTTCAAATTCTGTTTTTCTGACTGATATATGATCTTGAAGTTATATTCAAATAACTTCTCAGCTCATCTAGTCTGTCGTTGAGTCAGTTTTTTGATGATCATGAAGTACTTCAAATTCAGATGATTGATGAAGATCTTGATCAAAATATCTGTACATTTCAATTCAGAGCGTCAGTGCTTCAAGCAGCGAATAATGATCAGTAGTTCTTTGTCATAGATCTCGTAGTTGCATTCTGCAAGAATCATGTTCTTGCTATAAAAGATCATTGAATGTAGAATGTCTTTATCATCATATTGAGACAATACTTCGTCATTGACATAGTTCGAAAAGTCAGTTTTCAGAATAGCTTCTCTGATCAAGTCAAAATGCTTCAGAACGAGAGCTGTCATTATCTGTTACTTTAGTTCTTCAAAGATCATCTGACAAATCTCTGTTCATTCAAAGAGATGATCTTTTCAAGTCAGCTTTATCATGAGTCAAATAATCTTTGAGAAGTTCTTTATGAATCATTGATAGAAATTGCAGAAGTCAATGAAGATCTGCACATGAGTCAATGATCGCGACACTTTTCAGCTTCAAATCACATCTACTTTTCAAGAGTTCATTCGTAGATCATTGATGAATATCAGAAATTCAAGAAACGAGATTTTCTAAATCTTGAATTTACACTTGTCTATGTTTATCTGTAGATCGACTTCACGAAGCTTGTCTAGCACTTCTTTCATGTGAGTTCTATGTTCTTTCAATGTCTTACTGTAAATGAGAATATCATTCAAGTATGTCTGACAGAATTTATGCAGACATTCAAACAACACATTGTTGATATAATGCTGAAAGAATGCAGATTCATTGATCAATTTGAAGAGCATTACTCTATACTTGTAGATGTCGAAGAAAGTAACAAAAGTAGTTAAATTCTCGCTTTCTGAACTCATGCGCAGTTTATTGAACGCGACAATTATGTCGAGTCGAGTCAGATACTTACTGTCTTGAATTCGAGCTAGTACTTCATCTATTAAGAGTATTGAATAACGATCTCTTTTAACCAAAGCATTCAGTTTTTAATAGTTCATGCAAAAGCGAAGACTATCATCTTTCTTTTTGACAAATAGTATTAACGAAGCAAAAGAAGCTTTGCTGAGTATGATGAACTTCTTCTTCAAATTCTCTTCTAAATACTCTTTGATCTTCTGCAGCTTGTGACTCGACATAGAGTACAATCGACTTCTAGAAGATTAACTCTCATCTTCTAATTCAATTTTATGATCGTATGATCGATGTGAAAGCAACTGCGTTGTCTTTTCTCTATCAAAAACGTTCAGAAAGTCGTGATAAATTACTGAAAGCTTCTTCTTCAGTTCATTTAATGACATGACAGATGTCATTTCATTCAGTTTCGCGAAATCTTCGACTGAGCTAGCTTGAAGCGCTTTATTGATTTCACTAATGATCAACATGAAGATCTTGATCTTCTTATTCTTGACTAGAGTTTGATACACAGCGACTTCAATCATGACAATATTGATGATCTTCTTTACTTCAATTGACTGAGAGAATCAAAGTTAATCGAGATCAACTTGAGTGCTTTGCTTTGCTATGAGAGCAGATTCAATGAATCGAGCAGATTCAATGAATCTATTCACTGATTTCTGATTCATGAATCTCTTCAAGATGATCATTGATGTAACAATTGAGTTCAAGTTCTTTCGTTTCATTTTGCAGATCTCGCTTGACTCAGATTTGTGAAATGCTGATTGATTGCTTGCTTTCAAAATGACAGGTTTTGATGTTTGAATCTTCAACGATGATATTAATCGATCGTTTGCAGTATCTATCAAAATTTGATTTCTTTTCAATCAAAGATTTTCAATGATTATCTTGTGCTGATCTAAACGAGTTATCAATAGAAACATCATTTCATTCTTGTGTTCTTGTATCATAATCGATGTATACAGAGCATGTGTAATCAACTTTCAATCAAAGATTTCATCATATGATTGAATCGACTTTGATTTTGACAACAATATTTGTTAGAGATCTGCCTAGAGCGAGTCAGATAGAAGTGTCATTTAACTAGAAGATAAATGCTAAGAAAGAAAGATAGCTACGAAAAAGAAGCTGACTACATATGTGTGTTTCTCAGTCGACGCTAGGCTCAATAGAAACTAGTCAAGGTGACGAAGCGAGAATAGACCTGGTAAGGCTAGAAGGCTGAGCCTGACAAGGCTAGAATCGTGACATTACCCTCTCTCTTCGACGATTCATGTTCGCATGAATGTATTTTCTGCTCGGCTCGATTGATTGCTCAATCATGATTTCACAGACTCAGATCTGTTAAATCGTGATTGATTGAATTGTCGATTAGCGCGATTTGTTCGAGTATTGAATATGAAAATCATCAACGATCTTCTGAGCGTTCATAAATTCGTCGTCATCAGCGTTGTATCAATTGAGATCATTGTCATAGTCATTTCATTTGACTCTATACTGAAGTCGTCTTCGATATCGACGAGAATTCAATATATCATCGATTTTTCACTCGTCTTCGTCGTTTATCACTATTGAATCTGAGAATTCGTTCTTTTGATCAGGCAAGAGATCGTTGACGGCAGAGCGAAGCAGATCAGAATGAAATACATCATGAACACGCATAGACTCTGATAATTTCAGTTTATATGAAGAGTCGACGAGATCTAGATTGATGAAAGAATCGAGCATTTTGTCATCTAGCTTCTTGAAAGATCTCGCTGTAACGATGTTTCTTTCATTCAGAAACATCTTTGATTCGATCTCATAATCAACTTCTTTTCTATGCTTATTGACTTGTTTCATCATTTGTTCTCGTGTTTTGACTAGCGACTCGCGAGCAAACTTCAGTGTTTTGTTCATATTTTCAGATATATTCTCGACTTTAGTCGTCTGCAAGCGTTCACGAGAACTTTCATATTCGATGACATCGAGTTCAAAGCTCATACGAGAATGAAAGTCTTTGTTTAGAAAGAAAGAGATCGAGAAGATGACTGAGAACAGAGCATTATTGTTGACGAACTCGATCATGAATAGTAGCTTAGCTCAGTCATTCTGCATGTACGAACAGAAGAATCGAAGATATCTTTCGACGTTCTGATTGACTCGTTCACTTTGATCGTCGATCTGAGAATGATAGACTGTGAAGAGTCGAAGATTAATGTCTAGTCTTTTGCAAAGCGACTTTCATAGAATGAAGATAAATTGAGAGTCTCGATTCGAAACAATGAAATCGAGTAAATCGTGTATTCAATATATTCACTGAAGCATTAGCTCAGCTGTTTTTTCTGCTGTGATTCTCTCGTCATCAGTGAAGCAAGAAATATAATGTCGTTTCTTTGACAGTCTACATATCACTGTTAGTATGACGTTTTTGTCTTTCGAAGAAGATAAGTCAATGATGAAATTCATGACTATGTTCTTTCATCGCTGTTCGAATATGAGTAGAGAATGTAGTAGTTCATTGAATTTATTTCGAGAAGTCTTTGATCGCTGACAAATGTAGCAGTTTCGAATATATCGATCTATTGTCTTTCGCATTGAAGATCAATAGTAGTATCTTCTTATGATCTTCATCGTTCTGAGAATTTCGAAATGATCAATAGAAGATTGATCGTGAACTTCTTGAATTAGCTTCATTTGAAGATGCTCATCGAAGAAAACTCATAGAAGATCACTTCGATATAGTATTTCGTTCTGAACTCGACAATCTCTTAATTTAGTATCTTCGTATTAAGCTTCATCTTTTAATACAACTTCACGAAGTAGAATACAATTCTCGTTGATTCTGTTAGCTTCTAGAATCAATCGATAAATTGATTCATCGTTCTCTTTCTCTTATAGATCAGCGATTTTCATTCAATTCGACGTGAGAATCGTAGTTCGCTGATAGCGACATCGTTCATTCTCGAGGCTTCTAGGAACTGAATCGACTCGACGAGTCAATGCATCGACTTTGATGTTTTGTTTGCCTGAGCGATACATGATTTTGAAGTTGAAGTCGACGAGCTTTTGTACTCAGCGCATTTGACGTCTACTTAGCTCTTTATCTTTCATTAATGACGTTAAAGCTTGATGATCAGTGAACATTTTGATGAGTAGCTCAGTCAATTTCAGCTCAGATCGTCAATGCTTGAAGGCACGAATGATTGCTAGTAGTTTCTTGTCATAGATCTCGTAATTGCACTCAGCGAGACTCAGATTCTTGCTGTAGTAGATCATCGAATGCAATGTTTCTTCGTCGTCATACTGAGAAAGTATGTCATCGTTGACGTAGTCGAATGAGTCTGTTTCAAGAATAGTCTCTTTATTCTGATCAAAATGACGAAGAATAGAGACTTCAGTCATTCGTTTCTTCATATGATCAAAGATCGTTTGACAAGCTTGATCTCATTCAAATATCATCTCTTTTTGAGTTAGTCGAATCAGAGAACGAACAATCTTCGAAAAGTTCTTTATAAAACGTCGATAGAAATTGCAGAAGTCGACGAAGAACTGCATCTGAGTGAGATTTGTAGAAGTAGATCATTCGACTACTGCTTGTACTTTTCTGAGATTCATCTTTAGTTCTTCGATGAATAGCAATAGTTTCAGAAAGAAGATCTTCTGAACATGAAACTTGCATTTGTTTATATTCATCTGAAGATCAGTCTCTCGTAGTCTATGTAGAACTAATCGTACGTGTCGCTTATGTTTCTTCAGTGTTTTGCTGTAGATGATAATGTCATCTAGATAGATCTGACAAAACTGATGAAGATAGTCAAATAACACGTCGTTCATATAGTGTTGATAGAAAGTCGAGTCGTTGATTAATTCAAAAGACATCACGTGATATTTGTAGAAATCAAAAGAGATGATAAAGATAGTCAAATCTTCGCTGCTCGAATGCATACGCAGTTTGTTGAAGGCGACAATGATGTTCAATCGAGTCAGATATCTGCTACCTTGAATACGAGCGAGAGTTTCGTCTATTAGCGATAAGAAGTAGCGATCTCGTTTGATCAAAGCATTGAGCTTTCTGTAGTCTACACAGAAACGCAAGCTATCGTCTTTCTTTTCGACGAATAGTATGAGCGAAGCGTATGAAGCTGAGCTAGAAGATATAAAGCCTTTATTCAGATGCTCGATCAGATAATTCTTCATCTTTTGAAGCTTGTAGTCAGACATATGATAGAGACGACTTCGAGAAGATGTTCTCTCGTCGATCAACTCAATTTTATGATCGTAGAGATGATGAGAAGATAGTTGATCAGTCATCGCTCGATCAAACACGTCTAGATAGTCATGATATTTCGAAGAAAGCTTAGCTTTGACTTCTTTCAAGATCTCTTCGTGTGAAAGCTCTTGTAGATTTACATCTTCGAGTTTATTTCTAGCTGTTTTTAGAAGTCGATCGATTTTCGTGACGATGATCGCGAAAGTAGTCACATTCGATCGTTTGACTAGTGATCTATATGCTGCAGTCTCTATCATTGCTATGTTCATTGAATCGAAAGACGAAGCGAAGTTGACTGAATTAGATGATTTCACGATTTTACTGAATGAAGATGACTTCTCGCTGAGTCGAGTGACGACAGAAGAGATAGATTTCTTTAATATTTGAGTAGAGATCGAGCTCTTCTGTTCTATCGCGATTTTCTTGCTCGAAAGAACAGTCGAACGAGCTTTGATAGAATCTTTGATATGAGCTTCGAAACTAGAAAATTGAAGACGATCGTCTCTCATATCAATAGTCATCTTGATCTTGTTCATTCATGTTTTTTCAAGAATCATCTGATGTTGATCTAATCGAGTGATCAGCATAGAGACGAAACGTTTCATATGATCTTGAACAGTTAGATTCGAATAAATCGCATGAGTAATGAGCTTTTTTGCATAATGATCATCGAATTCTCTTATTGATTTGAGCTTGATTAAAGATAAAGATTCGATTTGCAAATGATCACAAACATTCTGCGCGATTAATTCATCAATGAACGAATAGTCAGCTGCTTCAGTGTCAATCAATGACTTTAATGAGTAACTAATTTCATTGCTAGATAGTACACATTCAGTAGTCAAAGATTTCGAAGCAAAGAGATCATTTGAGCTGCTCGTTGTTGAAGAAATTAACACATCTTTCATCGCGTCTTTAATGAAAGTCACTAGTTTTTTGCCTCATTCTTCGATTTCTCTGTAAATAATTCCTTCTCTTCTTCCGACATGATGATCTCATTGAGGCGAGAAATGAATGCACGAGATGTCAAAGTACTAGTCTTCAGATGAGAGCAGTTCTTTGAAAGATGACTCGATACTTTACAGTTGAAGCAGATGATTGACATTCTTGATCATTCAGATTCGAGAATGAAAAAAGTAGCGAGTCGAACATAGCTAGTAGTCGAGATTGAAGCTGATGTCGACGAAGAAACAAAACGTTTTTTCGAAGCTGCTATCGATTTGACTGTTCATTGCTCGTCACGTAGCTGATAATTGACTCGTTGTTTGTTATTCACATCTTGAAGAAAGATCTTGAGCTTATCAAGCGAGCTAAACTCTATGAGACAAACTGACAACGCGTTCTGAAGACGATTGTTGATTTTATTCTGAATGTCGTTCATCAGAGTGACATCGTCGTAGTTCAGAAAGCTGAATATTCTAGTGAATTCTGAATAGAAAGAGCTGAAGAACTTGTTGAGCTGCTTCAGAGCGACGTATTCGCGACGACACTTTCGAATCAGATTCTGATCTTTGTAAATTTCTTTCAGATGTTTCAGTAGCTCTGATAGTGATTGATAGAATGAGAGAGCATCAACACGACGCTTTGCATAGATTTGCTGATCAGCATCGTCTTCTAGCCTGAAAATCACATAGGCAATACGAATCTTTTCAGTAGAGTAATGATTCGCGTTGACATCGAGCTTGTCAGCTATTTTGATGTTTCATGTCTCTCAGATAAAGTCATCTGTTTCGATGAAGATGAGTGAATTCGAAAGCTTGATGAACTTGTGATGATTATTTTCGTTTTTGTTATCAGATAGAGTAGAAGATTCTCGTTGAGAGCGAGCTTTGAAAGTCGAGCTTCGTTCAACTTCAGAGCGACGAATCGAAGCTTCTTTCTGATTGACTCGTTGTTCAGCTGACTGAGTATCTTGACGAGACATAGATTGATCAGCTTGACGTTGTTTCGCTCTGAAGTTCAATCGCTCGTCTTGTAGCTGATTGATCTTTTTCTCTAGCTCATCGTTTTTATCAAAAGCGACTTCTAGTTGTTTCGCTCTCTTTTTATGATCGTCTTGTATGAGAAGTCAGTGTTCATTGAGTTGTAGAGTCAAGTCTCGCTGACTTCGAAACTCGTTCAGCATATTGATGACTTCGTCGAGTTGATTGCTGACTCAATGAAACAGTTGTTCTTCGATGTTTATGTTTCATGAGATGACAGCTTTCTCAGCTTCGACTGAAGCATCAATGAGTAGAAGTGAAACTCTTCTATTGACAGTACTTCTAAGCAGACGAGTTGTTCGGAACTCAACTGACTCGACGTCACATGTCATGGTGAGAGAAGGTAGAAGTTGTTGAGGTAAGAATAGATGAGAATGTTACGATCCTAGCTACGCACCTTCGTTGATAGCTATGTTGATGGCTATGTTGATGACTATGTTGATGGCTATCCTGAGAGCTATCGCCGATCGCTCGCCGCTAGGGCATAGGCTTGTTCCGAAGCCAACCCTATTCAGGGTTAGCTTATGTTCTTCTGAGTCATATAGATAGCCGGCCCTTCCCTTCTAGACACTTTCCTTCCTTAGCATTTATATACTCGTTACATTACACTCATATGACTCGCTCTATGCTGGCCCCTAACAGAGGGGTTGATGTTTTGAATTGATGTTTTTTGGTGAGTGAAAATTCAAAGAATTCCTTGTGAATTTCAGGTAATAATTGAGTGCTTTATTCGAAGAATTCCTTGCGGATAGAATGGTGAAAATGAGTGTAGAATCGAAGAATCCCTTGCGATCTAAAATGATGATGCAAATTTGAAGAATTTCTTGCAAATTTTCCTTACTGAATAGATTGTTTCGTATCGTCTATTCGTCGATAGCAGAATAGTAGATGATGAGCATTTATCTAATATTAGAGGCCTGTCTAGAGCGAGTCAGATAGAGGTGTCATTTAACTAGAAGATAAATGCTAAGGAAGAAAGGTAGCTACGGGAAAGAAGCTGGCTACATATGTGTGTTCCTCAGCCGACGCTAGGCCCAATAGGGACTAGTCAAGGTGACGGAGCGAGGATAGGCCTGGTAAGGCTAGAAGGCTGAGCCTGGCAAGGCTAGAATCGTGACAAGATATTTCATGATCATATCGTCGACTGAACTCAGTTGAACTTGCATCGTGTTGAAAGACGAAGATTTGATTCGAACGTTCTTTTTGATGATCGAGAAAGCGCGCTAAGTCGTTTCGATAGAAAGTTTGATAAAGAGTTTGATAGAGAGTTTGATAGAGTGTTTGATAGAGAGTTTGATAGAGTGTTTGATAGAATGTTTGATCGAAAGTTTGATAGAAAGCTTCACAGAAAGCTCAGTAGAAAACTCAGTAGAGAATTTGATAAAGCGTTTGATAGAGAGTTTGATAGAGCGTTTGATAGAGTGTTTGATCGAGAGTTTTGTAGAGAATTATAAAGAATGCTTTCTGTTGAGCTAATTAGCATGTGCTATGAAGCATATATGAAACATACTATGAAGTAAATCATAAAGCGAATGACGCTTATTTGAACGTGTTACATGAAGCATGTTTTGAAGCAATTTTGAAGCATGTTTTGAAGCGAGTAGAGTGATAAGTAAACGATCGAGTCGATAGCTGAGTTGATAGCTGAAAATGTAGATAGGCGAGTAGGTAGAATGGTGAGTAGAATGGTGAGTAGAGTGATGAGTAGAATGGTGAGTAGGGTGGTGAGTAGGATGGTAAGTAGGATGGTGAGTAGAGTAGAATGGTGAGTAGAGTGGTGAGTAGGTAGGCGAGTCGGTAAGAATAGATAAACAGAGCGAAATTAATTCAATAATACGCTCATACTTTATCGCATCAGGTAAGGCGACCGGCAAAGTTCGGTATTATTTCAGAGTTAACGCAGATCAACCTATTCTACAGGGGTTTGCACTCAGACGTGCCGCCCGTACGCTGCGAAGTCAGCAGGGCGCTAACCCGAAGGGGCTTAGCGACGTTGGCACGTCTGAGAACTGAGGCAACCTCTTTCATTTTATGTATCTTGCCGTTCCTTAGCTTCTCACTATCCGCTAGCGCTTTCCATCTATCAAGATCAACATCTAGATCAATTCTGGGGATTCTTATCAATATAGCCCAGCTTCGGGAATCCAAGCGTTCTTGGTTCGAAGTCGTATAGAAAGAAGGAATTGGATTGCCCTTGGACTTGAACACTGATATGGATGAAAATGCAATAGACGGCAGTGAAGTGTGAGATCTATCTTTGAATAGAACGTGAAACGGCAAACCACCAGTACTATACACACATGTACACGTATAGGATACACCTCATCTATGCTGCCGACCTCATGCTCAACGGCATAGCCATGTTCGCCAAAGATCTCGAGACTACGACTCTCTTCTTCAGCGTAGATGCCCTTGCTGTACTGACCGATTCTTTATTTTCGGTATGCTATTCTGTCTGATCCACCATTTTCATCGTCAAGTACGCTTCTAGGTCGAAGTTCGAATCCATGGGATCCGTTATCACTAGAGTTTCCGGAATATTAGCCATAATACCAAACCCCTAGATACACCCTCAAAAGGCTCCCATAGCCCTCTACCCATCCTCCACCACCTCTCCCAAATACCAACCCTCCTCACATACATCCCACCCATCTTCATCACCAACCCCCAGCCACCAACATGCCCAATGAAAAACCTCTCAACTTACCTCCGTCCCCTTCAGTCTTACTCTCTCTCGGCATCGTCTTCTTCACGTACTCCGCCTTCGCCTTCGCAATCAAGTCCTCCTTGCTCTTGTACTCCCGATCGATTTGCGCGATTTTCGACTTTGCGGATATTGCTGATTGCCGGTATAGGCCGTAGGCGACGCCGGAGATGAGGGCAGTGTAACGGAGGACCTTTCGGCGGGCACGGAGATTAGCTTTATTTTAGGTGGTGGTGTGTAGGGGAGGGGAGGAGAGGGGGACAGGGAAGGAAGATGTTACATTGACGCCGGAGCTGGCCATTGTTGGTGAGGTGGGAGAGGTGGGCGCAAAGGAATGGGGATGATGGGGAGCCAATTGCAACGCGAAAGGATCGTAGAGGTTTAGGAAATGGATGGGGAGATTCGTACGGTGGTAGGCTTATTTAGAGGAGCTCCGGTGCCTTTGGTGTTGCACTTTGCGGTCGGCGGGATGCTGGATTTTGTGCGGAGGAGCTTGGGCCACATTTTGTGCATGTTGCATGCATAAAACTTCCATTATCTCCGTTTACCTGCACAGAAGGGGTTTGATACTAGAACAAAGTCACAGTCCCAAGTTCAAGCTACTAGCTTTGAGCAAACTTTCGTAATCTACGCTCTAGTCTGGCTCAGCTACGCGAGATTTTGAAGGCCAATGCCATGAGAATCACTACAGAGCCTACGGCGCATCTTGCAGGACCACCACCCAGGGCCATAGGATAGCTCCTTTCTCCACCAAGACAAAATGATGCAACGCAAAGATGAGATCCTGGCCAAAAGGGCAAAACTTGTAGAACTCAAGCGGCAGCGAGAGGAACGCGAGCAGAGGCTGAAGGCTACTACACAACAAGCCCCAGCTACGGAAAATCCATCAGAAGTAATATGCCCCTAGTGATCTCTTAGGATCTCTAACACTAACTTCAGCTTCTTAGGTAGCAGCGCCCAGCCCCCGGGGCTCGAAAGATCGAAAGCATGTCGAGAGCCTGGTCAATGAAGTGCTGGGAGAGAGTAGAAGTCCTCGAACTTCCTCTCCCGCTGCTCGTACAAGCCGACCAAGCTCCACACTGAGTGCTGCACAAAGTGCCACAGAGCTGGCTCAAGGTGGTCCCAGCACGCCTCCAAAGCCTGCTCAAGCCCAGACCGTGTCAATAGCAACGCAGACCCTGGAAACAGTGCCCGTGGCAGTGAATTATGAAATTGAGCCAGCTCCTAAAGTCGAAGTATTGTCCTACAGTAAAGGCATACAGACCGCAGAGCCATGGTCTCCTCAAAGGAGAAAACATCCAGGAAGCTTCTCGGGTTCGGAATCGGACTCAGATCAATCGCCTTCACGGATGCTCTCGCCCAGGAAATTAAAGCGTCTTAGCCGGAGGGAGCGTGAAAAGGAAGAGGAAGTTCGACAGAACCTCCGGCGGGAGATAGAAGAAGAGCTGAAGGCTGTGAAGGACCCAGTTGCTGATGGACTACTTACAACGTCGCAGCCGAAATATCCTGCAAGGCCTTTGACGGATGAGGAGCTGAATGCCGTAACCTCATCCGAAGACTTCCTTGATTTTGTAGAAAGATCAAGTAAAGTTATAGAACGGGCATTGGATCAAGACTATGATGTGCTGGCCGACTATGCCATGGATGGTTTGGAGGGCATTGACGAGGATGAAGATGAAGGGTACGGAAGCCTGAGAGAAAAGAAGGGGAGAAGGATAAAGGAGGTTGCGCAATTCTATGATGAGCGATGGAGCAAGAAGCGAATGATCAGCGGTCTTGATTTCTCTCCAAAAGTAAGCCTCCGCATCTCCCTCCAAACCCCTAGACTAACTTCGGGCATCAGTTCCCTGAATTGCTTTTAGCATCGTATACGAAAAATCCTTCCGCACCTCAAGATCCCTCTGGTCTCCTCCAAATCTGGAATATGCACCTCCACTCCCGCCCCGAGTACACATTTCATAGCACATCCGACATTCTAACCGTCAGATTCTCCCCATTCCACCCTTCCCTCATCCTAGGCGGCTCCTACAGTGGCCAAGTCCTTCTCTGGGACACACGCTCTAAATCCCCCCTTCCAGTGCAGAAAACCCCTTTGACAGGCGCCTCTACAGGGGGTCATACCCACCCTATCTACGCCCTTTCAGTAGTTGGCACCCAAAACGCAAACAATATAATCTCATGCTCCACTGATGGCGTCGTCTGCGGCTGGACTGTTGATATGCTTTCCCAACCCCAGGAATACCTCGAACTTACCGCCCCGCCCCCGAGCAAGACCGAAGATCTAAGTCCAACATGTATGTCCTTTCCCTCTGCAGACCCAACTTCGTTCCTCGTCGGCACTGAAGAAGGAACCATCTATCCGTGCCACCGGTACGACCGCGCCGGCGCAAAAGCAGGCGTCGACACCCGCATACGTTACAAAGGCCACACTGCCCCTGTCATGTCCCTGGACTCCCACCCCGCGCGCGGTCCGGTAGATCTAGGTGATCTCGTCCTCTCCACCTCTCTGGACTGGACCGTCAAACTCTGGAAAACCCGCGCATCGTCTTCCACTTCCGTCGCTCCGGCACACTCCTCAACCTCCACCATCGCCGATCCTCCATCCAGCACCGAGCAAGCCATCAAACCCCTCCTTGACCTCCCCCGTGAAGACGTCGTCTACTGCGCCCGCTGGTCCCCACACCGCCCCGGCGTCTTCGCCCTCGTCGATGGCGGCGGCAATGTCGAAGTCTGGGATCTGACCGTCGACACCGAAATCCCCGTCTGTCGTGCGCAGCCGGAAGTTAACAAGAAGGCGGTGCAGGGCGGGGGATATTTTGCAAGGGGGTTGAACCAGGTTACGTGGGAGGAGAAGGAGGGGAAAAGGGTGGGGGCGGGTGGGGCAAGCGGAGTGGTGAGTGTGTTTGAGGTTGGAGGAGAGTTGGGCGGGGAAGGCAGAGGGGAGGAGTGGGCGGGGATGAAGAGAGTTGTGGGTAGGTTGGGAGTAAGGGGGTAGATGGTACGGATAGGATCTCCGGTAGATGCCCATTTTGTCGGCCACGGGCCCATGCAAAGATTAACACTGTGAGTACCGTCGTACTCGAAATGTACCTCACATGCTCCTGCTTCTGCTCCTGCTCCTGCTCCTTCTATACCATTAGCACCCCTCCTCCCACAGATCGTCTTCCAACTCTCTTCACAATTTCCTTCCATCTCATCGCTATCTGAACCGTAATACCCTCCACCACGACGCACCCTCGCTCCGCCTCCCCCAAGGATCCCATCTCGCATCCCAGCGTGCCTTCATCTCGCATTCCGAAGCCTTCAACTCGCAATCAAGAAGCCAGTCCCAGATCGAAAACCAAACACACTTCCACGAATCCAAACCTCCTCGGCCCCGTCTCAGCCAGAATATCGACCATCTCGAACACCTCCTCATTGGACCTCTCTGCCGACTGAGGAACCACTGCCACCCGAACTAGAGAATCAAGTTGGGATAGCTCTTATGAAATACTACCACCACTATAGAAAAGATGTCATCGCCCGCAGCGAAAACCCAGATTCTGCTGGATGCGCGAAGCGGCGGAAACGAGCATGCGTTTACTCGGGTAAGTTCGAGGGGCGTATAAGGCGCTAGTGTTCACATATCCTGTGTCTGACAACAACACAGCCAACGATTTTACACGAGTGTAATAGTTTCAAGATCTCCAAAATATCGAGGAGGCGCAATTTGGTCTCCATAATCCTCATAGCTCCAGCACATACCGTAGAAGCCGACACGTAACCAGCTTGTCTCAGCCGCATCAATGGGTCGGACCACGAGTCCGTAGCTTTCTTTATACTCCGTGGTTACGAATTGCAAAATCGACAGCTCCCAACTCTCGTCCGGTACAATGTCTGGATTCCATCGGCCATCGGAGTAACCTTCATGCGTTTTACGACCGTCCTGAAGCCTGAATTTGTACTCCTTTTTCCCGCTGCCAGAATGTGCCACACGCGAAGTAAGCCGTAGTAGACGTCCTCGTACGGAAAGCTTTTTGGACTGATACAAACTGTTGGCTGAAGTTTCGTTGGATGGTGGAATAGAAACCGTGGCCGCTTGCCGGAAATCCCTGTTGTAGTTGTAGCGCTGTTCATGAACACCCACATCAACGGAAAGCCACGACCAGGACGGAGCGTCAAAGTCCACTCTTCTG
>JAABUY010001990.1_pt1 | contig 25529 bp, 49 predicted proteins | sample 5560271 | NCBI WGS metagenome assembly JAABUY01 (sample SAMN10711886, study PRJNA513374) | rock metagenome | isolation source: Antarctica rocks | place: Antarctica: Victoria Land, University Valley | reverse complement strand
CATGCGCAGCCGCTTGCTGCGCGCGTGCGACACCAGCAGCCGGTAGCATGCCGCGCCGAAACAAACGCAGCAAACAGAGGAGCTCTGCCCTGTTCAGCCTTGATGGCGACATGCGCATGCCTCCATGTCACCATGTGCATGTCAATGCGCCAGAGCAGGGGCCACAGATGCTGTAGATCCGCTCGCGTCTGCGCGCTTGCGCTGGTAATCAGCCAGGTGCAACTCAACGTACTCCTTGCAGCACGCCTAACCGTGGGCAAAGTCAGCCGGCGGCTCGGCCTGTACCTCCTCTGACCCCACCTGCATAGGTCTGCACGAACTGCGGTAACACCAGCGCCTCAAGGACCGCCTCATGCATCATCTCTGGCCGTGCTCCCGGCTCCGGCACCATGCAAAGGGAGGCGCTGGTGTTACGGCAGCTCGTGGAGCCTATGCAGCTGATGTCGGAGGAGGGACTGCCGGTAGTGGCCACAGAAACGATGGCGCCGCTCACCTCTGCGCACTATGCGCGTGTAACCAGCCACATGCCACTCAATGCTCGCCTTGCTGCATGCCTATCCGTGGGCGGTGTCAGGCGGCGGCTCGGCCAGGCAACACTGCCCCTTGCCGCGCGTCCACAACTGCACGGCACGCACGGATGGTCAGTGCCACAGCATCTGTGGCCCCTCTGCCGGCGGCATGACATGCATGTGCTAGCATGGAAGCATGCGCAGGCTGCCGCTCGCAGGGCGGCGCTCGCTGTTGAAGCTGCCTGCGCTGTGCCGTATTCCTCCTGCACGAGCGCAAGCCTGCAGAGCACAATGGCAGAGGCACCACGCGTGCTGCGCGGGCGCGCTCCAGCGCTGCAAGGGGCGGTGCGGCCTCGTCAAGGCAAGGAAAGAGTTATACCCTGGGATTGCAAAGTGAAAGATGTGCATGCGGCAGACCGCCGCTGTGCGCGGGCGCTCACCTGCGGTCCCGCCTGTAGGAGAAGAGGGCAGCGAGCGCAGTCTGCGCCTGCAGCCCCTGCCCTGGCGGCATAGACATGCATGTACCGACCTCGGGGGCGCGTGCAGGTCGCCATCAAGGGCGAGCAGAGCAAAGTGTCTCTGTTTGCCCGCACTGCCTTTCCCCAGCGCGCTACCAGCCGCTGGTCTCACAAGTGCGCAGCCGCTTGCATGGCTGCATCTACAGCGCGCTGAAAATGCGCGGCATGAACATGCAGGCACCTGTATGAGCTGCCTGGCAACACTATCCTGGGCGTCATGGCCCACCTTGAGCACTGGTTCCATCAGTACCCAGGCATGTGCTGGTCGAGTATGCATCTGTGACACATAGATCACAAGGTTGCAATTGCCAAGTTCAAGACCCTGTCCGACCTGTCGAGCAGCTCAAGTGTTCAATTACAGAAACCTGCAGCCCATGCGGGCGCGCGGCAACCTGGTCAAGGGCGCCAAGTGTGCAAGGCGCCCTGGCTCATGTTGCTGTGCTGCAGGTTTTTGTGATCGACACTTTAGCTGCTCTGCGGGGTCAGACAGGGTCTTGAACTTGCAGTTGCCACCTTGTGCTCGGTGTGCCATAGAGATGCATGTTGGCGGAGCGTATGCCTGGGCGTTTATAGGAAAAGCGCTCTAGGTGCGCCATGACGGCCAGGACCATGTTGCCGAGCAGCTCGTGGAGATGCTTGACGATTCTCATCCCGCACTACTTCAGCGCGCCTGAGTGCAGCCAGCTGGAGAGGCGGCTGCGCGCATGCGACGACGCCAGCACCGGTAGCGCGCCGCGCGGATGGCGAGGCGCCTCGCTCTGTTCGGCCTTGATGGCGACCTGCACATGCCTCCGAGGTTAGCATGTGCATGTCGAAGCCGCCGAGCAGGGGCCACAGATGCCATGGCGCCGCTCACATCTGCGCGCTTTTGCGCTTGTATCAGCCAGATGCAACACCAAACACTCCTTGCAGCTGCCTGACTGTGGGCAAAGTCAGTCGGCGGCTCGGCCAGGCCAAGCTGCCCCTTGCCGCGCGTACACAACTGCGCGGCACGCACAACGGCGGCCAGTGCCATAGCATCGGCGGCCAGCGCCATGAATTCTCTCCTGGCGGCATGACATGCATGTGCTGACATGGAGGCAACGCACAGGCCGCCGCTCGCAAGGCCGCAATTGCCACTGAAGCGGCCTGCGCTGTGCTGTGTTCCTCCTGCATGAGCGCAAGCGTGCAGAGCGCAGATGGCAGAAGCGCCGCGCGTGCTGCACGAGTGGGTACCTGCAATGCAAGGTGTGCGGCAAGGACAGGCTGCCCGGAGGGCTTTCGGGGAGGCAACTCAACCTGCGAGGCGTGCAGGCATCAGATCGCTAGGAAGAGGGGGTGGAGCGTGGGACCTGCACCCGCGCCCCATGCTCTGGCGGCATAGGCACGCACGTGACGACCTCGGGGCCGCGCGCGGGTTGGTGATCAGGACCAAGCAGAGCAAAGTGCCTCTGTTCGCCGGCATCGCCTCCCGCGCAGCGCGCTCGTGCGCAGCGGCCTCTATGGCCGCATCTACAGCTTGCAAAGACAGCTCGGACGCAGGGTGGCCAAGCACTCCCTTGAGCTGCTGGTAACCCTAGCCCTGGGCGTCATGGCCCACCTGGAGCGCTACTTCTGTAAGCATCCAGGCATGACCTGGGCGAACTAGCATCTGTGGCACATAGGCCACCTGGCTCATGTGTCACAGATGCATGTTGGACCAGGACATGCCTGGGCGCTGTGTGAAGCAGCGCTCCAGATGGGCCACGACGCCCCGGACAAGTCATACCAGCATCTCGTGGAGGTGCTGGTCGCCTTGAGGCCGCGCCTGTTCAGCGCGTCGTACACGCGGCCGGACAGGCGGCTGCGCACGCGCGGCGCCGGCGGCCGGTAGCGCGCGGCGCGGACGGCGATGCCGGCGGACCGAGGCCCTTTGCTCTGGTCGGCCCGGATGGCGACCTGCGCGCGCCTCCATGTCACCACATGCCTGTCCATGCTGCCGGAGCAGGACCAGAGCAGGGCCACAGATGCCATGGCGCGGCTCACACCTGCGCGCTTTGCGCATGTAACCAGCCAGGCGCAATGCAAACCACTCCTTGCAGCATGCCTCATCGTGGGCGGCGTCAGTCGGCGGCTCGCCCAGGCCATCTGCCCCTTGCCGCGCGTCCACCTGCGCGGCACGCACGGCGATTGCTCAGTGCCATAGCATCTGTGACCCCTCTGCTGGCGGCGTGAACATGCACGTGATAATATGGAGGCATGCTCAGGCCGCTCGCAAGGCGGCGCTTGCCGATGAAGCTGCCTGCGTAGCGCTGCAATCCTCCTGCACGAGCGCGAGCCTGCAGAGCTCAAGTAGCAGAGTCGCCGCGCATCTGCGCGGCCAGGTTTTTGCGGTGCGGCCTAACAAAGCGCGGAAAAGAGCATCACCCTGGGGATGCAACGTGCATGACGTGCATGCGGCAGGCCACGGCTGAGCGCGGGCGCACGCGCGCGGAGGTGGGCGCTCACCCGGCCTCCCGCCTGCAGGAGAAGACGGCGGTGAGCGCGGTTCTGCGCCTGCGGCCCTGCCCTGGCGGCACAGACATGCATGTGTCAACCTCAGGGGCGCATGCAGAGCACTGTTCCAGATGCATGCTAAAGTCCACGAACACGTAGAAACTCGTATCGGGGCATGATCTAGCTTGATCGTGCCAGTGGGCATCGCAGTTGCGCTGCGGCACTTGCACTATCGAGCAAATAATGCAAACAGAGGCAGAGCACTGTTCCGGATGCACGCTTTAAGCCCACCAACCTGTAGGACTTCCTGTAGGAGTTTCTGCATGTTTGTGGACTTCAGTGTGCATCTGGAACAATGATCTGCCTCTGCTTGCTTGGAAATGCGTCGTTTGCTCGTCAGTGCAAGTGCTGCAATGCAGCTGCGACGCCCACTGCAATAATCAAGCTGAATCATGCCCCGATCCTTTGGGTCGCACAAATGGTGATGGAGTTTCATGTCAGACAATACATGCATGCCCGCTACTCCCCAGGGCGCGATCAAGGGCGAGCAGAGCGAGGCGCCTCTGCTCGTCGGCGTCGCCTTCCCCCAGCGCGCTACCGGAGCGTTGGCTTCACGCGTGCGCAGCCGCCTGACGGCCGCATCTACGGCGCGCTAAAGCACTGCGGCATCGAGAAGACCAGGCGCCTGCATGAGTACTGGAAAACACGGTGCTCGACGTCATAGCGCATCTGGAGCGCTTCTTCCACAGGCATCCAGGCACATCCTACTGCACATCCATTTGTGGCACATCGACCACAAGATACAAACATCAAATCTAAGAATTTGGGCGACGTTCAGGAGCAGCTGACATGCCTCAGCTTCAGCAACGGGCAGCCCATGCGGGCGCGCAACAACCTGGCCAAGGGCGCCTGGTGAGCGAGGCGCCCTGGCTCAGGTTGTCGGCCGCCCACACCGGCTGCAACTTGCTGTGACTGAAGCATTCAGCTACTCCATGACATCAGCCAGGGTCTTAGACTGGCACTTGCGACCTTGTGCTCAACGTGCCACAGATGCATGTGCCCCAGAACATGCCTGGATGCTTGCACAGGAAGAGCGCTCCAGGCGCCATGATGCCCAGGATGATGTTGCCGAGCAGCTCGTACAGGTGCTTGGCGGTCTTGAGTCAGCGCCTGTTTAGCGCCACATAGATACAACCGTAGTGGCGGCTACGACCGTAGTGGCGGCTGCGCATCACATGCATGTGTACTGCGCTCATCGCCCTGCGCTGGCGGTCCACATTTCAGTCAGTAAGCGTAAGTAACACACGCTGGACAGCGGTCGTCGGCCATCTGCGGCTGCTCTGCATACACTGCCAGAAGTGGGCGCTGGAGCTTGGCAACTGCAAGAGCTGCTGGCGGGCAGCGCACCTTCTGCAGCTTCGCACACGCCGGAGCCCGTGTGCGCTTCGGCCCCATGCACGCGGTCAGCATTGCACAACAGCAGCATGCGCATCCTACAGGCACGGGCGCCCCTGCAGCGCCCGAGGCTCTCCTATAAACAAAGCAGGAGCCTGCGCGCAGCAGCCAGCCTGGCAGTGTGAACATGATCCTGAAGCAGCGAGAGTGACTGGGCTGCCGGCGAAGAGGGGCGGCATGCAAATGTGCATGCGTTGAATGGGTGCTGCATGTCTGGGCTGGGGGCATTGGGTGGCAAGAGTACGCAGGCGTGCTTAAATCCAGAGGGGCTGCGCCAGCACACAGAACAGCGTGTGCATGAGCTGCGGGGCGCCAGCGCGCCTTGGAATGCGCTTCTTGTCCACCAGCAGAAGGGACCAGCTGCGCGCTCACCCAGTGATCAAGCTCGAGCTCCTCTGCCGGTGTGCGTGTAACACAGCACAAGGACAAAGTCCTCTCTTGTTTGCAAGCCCATCAGTCTGATGTACAGGCCCTCAATGACATAAACTAGGAGCTCAGGGGACCGAGGTGTCTTGCCGCTGCTGGGCACACCGCCTTGGACTTTCAACAAGCAGCGGGCTGGCGTCCAAGGTTGCCCACGGCTGCAAGCCTGGTCTATACACCTCTGGCCTCTTTGGGCAGCCGACTTTCTTGACACACGGATAGAGCACGTGGTCTACAGCGCGCTGGAGACACCCTTGGATGAACAAAACAGCGGGCACTGCTGGGCCGCCGGGTTGCTTGACCGTGCAAGCTAGCAGCACTGTGACTCGTCTGGCCTATCCAAGCAGCCTCCTTTCCTGACTGAAGTGGCCATCACAGGCAAATGCTGCTGGCTTGCAGGGCCAGCTCCAGGCGGCCCACAGCGCCCGCTGCTTGATCATCCACGGGCGTGTCCAGCGGGCTGTGAGGCGCTTCCCTCCTCGGAGTCTCACTCCTGAGTCGGGAGGTACCTGGCCTTGGGCGAACCATAAGGGTAGGGTTAGGGTTAGGGTAAAACCTGGCGGGAAATTTTGATACACCTGTCGGGCCATCGCCTCGCATTGGTACTAGCGCACAGTGCGGTGTCCTCAGAAGACAGATCCTGTACCGCTTCCTCTGCGGTACCACCCACTTGCGCCCTAGAAGGACAACTACTGCCATATTCTTCACAGTGCCGCTGTTGCGCCGCCTGGGCGTGCTCTGCACGATGCACGTGCGCCCTGCTGGCGCTGCATACCAGCCGCCCTGCCGCTGCAGCACCAGCCGGGCCGGGCTCGCGCTCGCGGGCGTCAGCGCCGCGCGGCAGCCCCAGCGCGTGCAGCAGGGGCAGGCCACGGCCACGCCTGTGCGGGAATCCGGGCTGGCGCCGCTGGTCATCGACACCGGCGAGTACAGGTGCGGCCGAGCGCAGAGGGGCTCGATCGGCTCCCGCGACCGGACGCAGGGCACCGCACCGTGCCTGCTCCTCACAGCCTGGAAGGATCCTGCCGTGTGCGCCAGACGCTGAGCGCCGGCGGGTGCGCAGGCGGAACGTAGGCATCTGCCTGGTGAACAGCGACGGCCTCGTCTGGGCTGGAAGGTGGGGGCCCGGGGCGCCGCCAGCCTGTCCCCTGCACCTGCTGCGCGGCGGCAGCGCGGGGGTCCCCGCGTGCGGCGCTGCACAGGCCCTGCCCGGTGTTGTGATGGCATGGGTATCTTCCGCGCCGCAATATTCTGTGCGCGCGCGGGTCCGCTCGCGCCGCGCGGCTCTTACAAGTGCCACAAGGCGGTCAGTCTTGGATGCAAGGCTGCAAGGCTGTGGCGCACGTGTAACTGTCCCGCTGCCCGCCGCCTGCAGGAGGGTGGATGACCGGCTCGGCACCTGGCAGATGCCACAGGTGCGCGCTCCTGGTTGTGTGATCCGCGAGGCCACTGCTGCAGCGAGGTTGCAGCATATCAATGTCAACAGCAAGGTACGTGTTTGCAACGTGCGTGTCTGGATGGGAGAGCGCACCTGATCCCACCAGGTGTGTGTGCAAGTGCAGCGCTTGCCAAGTGCTGGGCGCCCGGCGCCCGCTCTGGGCCCTGGAGGCGGGCACCAGGGGTCAACGTGGCGCAGCCCGGGGGCAGGGAGGCATCGACCCTGGAGGGCTGGAGAACCCCATGACGGCCGCCGTGCGCGAGCTGCGCGAGGAGACCGGAATCACCAGCGCGCGCCTCGTCGCGTTGGTGCGCGTGTGCAGGGAACCTTGCCCACGCAGGGCCGCGCCCGCTGTGCTGGTGCAGTCTCCGGGGGCGGCACGCTTGGCCTTGCTGCGTGCACCTTTCGGGGGCCTGCCGGTGCCGGCCTGCTAGTCCGGCGGGCCAAGAGCACTGCGACCTGCATGATGCATGGTGCCAGAAAGGGAGGCCGCGCTGCATCACCATGAAGAAGAAAGTCTCTTTCTTTGTCGGCTGCACTCGGGTATGCCTGCATGACTGAAATGAGATTGATTCATGTCAAATGAATCCAATAAATTTCTCTGCAGATGGACCCGTGGCTGGACTACGAGTACCCCACGGAGGTGCCGATGCCCGGCTGCGCCACCACGCGGCTGCGCTACCGCGGCCAGACGCAGAAGTGGTGCGCGCGCGCCCGCCGGCAGCCCCGTCGCGCGGCCAATTGTAAACTCCCGAGCGGCATCGCGCACTCACAGCAGGCATGGGCTCTGATGTTGCCCGCCGCGGCTCTCATCGGCATGGAAACAAAGAGCTTGCCTTGCTGTGAGCGCGCGGCGTCGCACATGCGGCGGTCTGTGCAGGCGCCGCTCGCGGCGTGCGCATGCATGCCGCCGAGCTGTCTGGGGCGGCGTCAGGCCGGCGCTGCGCGGGGGCGGCCCGCGCGCGGCTGCCGGCCCTGGCGCCCGGCCGCGACCCGGCCCCCGCTGCCGCGCAGGTGCCTCATGTACTTCTACGGCAGCGAGGCCGAGATCGACCTGGACCGCCACGGCGAGCGCGAGTTCAGCGAGTACGCGTGGCTGCCGCTGGAGGACCTGCCCGCCAAGGCGCGCCTGTCAGGGCGACCTGCGTGTGCCAAACCGCGCGTGCTGCCCGCCACACTCCGGCCTGCGTCACCGCCTTTCAGAATAATGCACGTGCCTCGGAGCATTGCGGGAGCAGCATAGAGCGCAGATCAGCCTTCTTGCGGCGAGCCCTGGAGCCCGCCTGAGGGAAGCTGCCGGGCTGGCCGTGCTGAGTCGGCACTGCTGATTGTCGGAGCGCGCTGCGCCTGGCAGTGGTGCCGGTGGCCGGGGCCACTGGCGGCCGCCGCGGGGCGCGCGCAAGCCGGGCAGCATGCGCTGAGCGGGCGCGCCTGCGCGCGGCGCAGGTCGTGAGCTTCAAGCGGCGGTCGTACGCGGAGGTAAGCAGCGCGTTTGGGCCGACCATACGCCGCCGCTTTGAGCAGCAGCAGCTGAAGGAGCTGTGGTGGTGCTAGGCGCCCAGGCCGCGCACCCCTAGTGGTAGTTTCTTTCCGGTTTTTTAGGTTTATCAGGTGTAGAGGTGACACTGGACTGCACAGGAGGGAGGTGTCATTACAGGCGGTTCTGCTGCCATTGAAACGCGAGGTTGCACTTTTAGCTGTGATCTAGCTGCATCGCAGCCCGGACATGATACTAAGCCGTGGGTCTCCATGACGGATGTTGAGCGAGGAGCCTGCGTGCTGTGTATCCGGTCGCATGTCTGCAGTCATTGTTACCAAGCCGGGTTGCAGCTATTTGTCACATCGGAGGCAGGGCTCAACCAGGGGCTGCTATCCTGCGCCTGTGCTCATTATGCATTGCAGCGGACTGGGAGGCTTGGCGGATGCACGCGGTGCCTGTGCGAGAACAGTAGTCACAGCGAGCCAGAGAAGTTTTGAAGCCGCTCTGATGCGGCAGACAGGCTGCACGAACCGCGCGCAATGCTGAACTCTCAGCATGAGCACGACCCTTGTTCGGACTGCATGCAGGGAAAGCAGAGGCAGACCTACTGCAGACAGTTGCAAGGAAGTCTGACTGTGGCACGGCCAGTTCAGAGAGCACGACGCAGGCTCCCCAGACCGCTGCCTGCTCGTCGTCTGTGCATGAGCGCTGTAGTGCTGCGCCACATGCAGACACGGCGCAGAAACCAGCAAACTGGACCGTGCAGGACAATAGATTTGGGTTTCAGTCCCAATTATGGGTTACTCCTGACAGATTCAGTTCAGCAGCAGTTTACACGTGGCAAACCGAGTTTGTAGTAACGCTGCCGCCAGCGCGCGCGCCAGCGTTATGGAACACCGAGCCGCCATGGCGGGGCGCACATCCGGCGCCGCCGTCAAGGGCCAGCGAGACCCGCTAGGCCTCGCCCTCGTCCAGCGCGGCTGCCAGCGCGGCCAGCAGGCGCGCCGCCGTCGCGGGGCGCGTGGTCGGCGTCACCATCAGGTAGGCCACGTTGCCGAGCGGGCGCGCAAACACGCCGGCCGCGCGCAGCCGGCGCGCCACGCCGACCGCGCCCGCCGCGCCGTAGCCGCGCTGCGCGCCGGGGCGCGCCGCCAGCTCCACTGCCAGCACCGTGCCTGCGCGCCGCGCGGCCCCTCTTCACAGCGCCCCAACCCTATACCCTAACATTGCCGTCTTCCAACACCCTGGAGACCCCGTATGTACCTTCTGCAGCAGCGCATGCGGATGCAAGCGAGGCACTCGTCCCAAGAGCCAGGGAGCGGGCGTCCACTAGCGTGCTTAAGGAATGGCAGTCGGGCATCACCGATGGCGACCACGCGCGCCACGTCCGGCCGCATGGACAGCGCCGCCGTCGCCGCGGGGTCCCACATCTCCACCAGGCGCCTGCACGGCTCCGCGCAGCAGCCGCCGTCCCCCTCACCGGCTGCAGCCCCAGCGACGCCCGCATCGTCCGCGGCGCAACCGCTCCCCGGCGTTGCGCCCCCGCCAGCGCCGCATGCATCAGCGCCGCCCGCGCCGCTGCCGCCCTGGCCGCCCGCCGCCGCCTGAGCGGAGGCCCCCGCTGCGCCTGGGGCGCCAGCACCACCCCGCAGCCGCGCGCGGCGGCACGCGTGCGGCGGCGCACAGAGCGCGGGGTTGGCGGCAGGGTCTGCCAGCATGTCCAGCGCGGCGGCGGCCGCGCAGAGGCCGATGGCGTGGCCGGAGTAGGAGTGCCCGTGCAGCAGCGCGTCCGTCTTGGCCGCGCCGCGGAAGGCGTCAAACACGTCCGCCGTCGCCAGCGTGGCTGCCAGGGGAACGGTGCCGCCTGCGCTGAGGCGCCGCATCAGAGCGTGCGCGGTTCACAATAGCCCTGCAGCGCGTCCGCGCTCGCCAGCATTGCTGCCAGCGGCACAGCGCCGCGTGCGGCGAGACTGCAACCCAAGGCATGATTGGGAGCCCACGGCGCAGCTGGCGGGGGAGATATGATGGGCGAAGCCGCGAGCCACTGCGCGGCCGCACACGTGCAACGTGTCCGCAAACTGCATCTGCTAACTGCGATGCAGCCGGGCACGCGCTGCGCGCGCGCCGCGCTCGCGAAGCAGCGTCCTCAAGCTGTAAACATTGTCGCCAAGGCGCTGCCAGCGAGCCCCCCGCACAACCAAGCAGGGCAGTGCTCGAGCAGCAACCTATCGTCATCCTGCGACACAAACTCATGATGGCGCCGCCGCAGCGCGCACCCGTCAGCAGCTTCGCGTAGCAGGCGACGTCGGGCTGGATGCCCAGGCGCTCGGCCGCCGAGATGGCGCCCAGCCGCCACAGGCCGGAGAAGACCTCGTCGAGCACCACCGGCAGCCCGCGCGCCCTGCGCCCGGCCATGTCGAAGACCGGCGCCGGGGGACATGCATCCTTTCTATGAAATGCAAACGTGAGCATGAGCTGCCTGCGTGCCAGAGACGGCCACTGCCAGCTTGGCATGCACGGCACCAGTTCCAGCTCGACAGCCTGTCAGGCGCGCAGAGCGGCGCCCTCACCACGCATACTGGGTTCCTGACGAGTCATCAGCTGCCCTGCTTAAATATATACCCTTTGTGTCAAGCCATCGGTCCACCCAGGCACGCCCTCACCGGGCGGCACACACAGGCGAACCTAGCTTGACGCTCAGGGGCGCGAGGGAGGGCAGGGGCGGGCGGGCCCGCACCGGCACACGCGCGCCGCGGCGCGCTGCCAGACGGGGTCGATCAGCGCCATGCCGCCCGCGCCCTGCACCAGCGGCTCCATCACCAGCGCGCACAGCCGCGCGGCGCGCTCGCCCGCCGCGCCCGCCGCCTCGTGCCTGCAAAGCGCCCGCGGCGTGGGGTGCCGTCAGGGGCCATTGAGGGGCTGGGCAGCGTGCAGCGCGCAGGCCTGGCATGCCCGCCCCAGAGAGTCGTGCGCGGCCATGCGTCACGCCAGTAGGTCAGGAAGCGCGGGGCAATCGGGCATATCGGGCGCCAGTTACTAGAGCGGTAAGCGTCAGGGCAGTCAGGCTTGATGGACCGACTAAGGCGGATATCTTGCGGATGACCTTTGCTCCTTGCGCAGTAACCATGGGTCGCATGGCAATATGGTGCAGGCTGGCGGACTGCGCATCAAAGTGGCTTGCGTACCTCTTCAATGGCACGCCCAGCGGCACAGCCCAGCCACACGAGACGGTACACACCCCTGAGCAGCTGGGTGATGAGCCGGTCCACAGGCGCGCTGGCCTGCCCGTCACGCAGACAGGCTGAAGGGGGTATGCGGACGCCCAGCCGCAGCTGGCTCGGAGGCGCACCGGTCCATGGCAGCAGCGATGTCGCGCTCATAGGCAGCTGCCAGGGCGCCCCCGTCCCGTCCGGGCGCCAGCACCTCGTCCAGGCTACCAAAGCATGGCCCCTCCATGCTGTCGCCTACGCAACTAGTCAGGAGATGAGAGTTTGTCTATGTGCTGCTGATGCACGTGGGGCAAGTAAGAAAGTGGGGCCCCAACCTGGTGATTATGCACACAAGATGGCCGCCAGTAGCAAGCATCATAGAGAATGTATCTGCCGACCGTCTGTCCTGACATGCATCAAGGGCATGACGTGCAAAAGGGCATTGCAAGCTGGGCGGAGTACAACTTTGCAACAACGGGAACGACTTGCATGGGATGTCTGAGAGCCAGGAGTCTCAATCCACAGGAGCCCCCGGGCAAGCACACATGCACTTGGCGTGCCATGCCGATGGACGGCAGGCTCAGTGCCGGCCGGCGGCAGGATGCGCCAGCGCCCGCGCACCAGCGCAGCCATGGGCGGCGCCAGAAAGAGCCCGCGCCCGCGGTACCTGCCGGGGGCAGTGAGGGTCAGCGAAGGTTGGCGTCCCCTTCCCAAGCGCTGCCAGTGCCTGGCGCGCCTGCGCGGCCATGCCGGCGCTACACCATGCACGCTCGTACTGAGTGCTTGCCGGCGCCGTATGGGTTCGAGCTAGGCTCAGCAGCCTGCCTGACCTCCTGCCCATAGCTCAGGCATGGAGCTGGCGTGGACTGCGATGCGATGGGGCTTTGGAAGGGCTGGGGCCCACACCAGGGCGTCTGGCGCGGGCCATTGTACGCGGACGGCGCGCCGCAGTCCATCGCGCCGAGCGTGTCGCCGTGGTAGCTGTCCTGCAGGCCCACCACCTGCGGCGCTCGCGCGGACACCCTGCACATTATATGACCACCCTACAGGCCATGCTGGTATTCTGTAGCGCCCGCGCGGGTATGTGCAACCTCATTTCTGCCATCACCATGGCGTCCCGCGCACTGCCGTCAGAGGGGCTTCACCCTTCGCATGCACTTTTTGCAAGCTTACGGGCGCATGGCGCTGCAAGCGACCCAGGCTTGCACCCAGCCAGATAGCAGAGCGCTCTCGCTTCGTCTGGCACAGGCCGCGCAGCGTCGCCGCGCAGGCACACACCCAGGCAGCACGCTGTGTACCTCCCCGCATGCGCCGCCCATGGCGCGGCGCGCGTGGCGAGCGATCAGGCTGCACGGCGGCCGGTCAGGCCGCGCGCCTGCAGCTCCGGCGGCGCGGCGCCCTCCAGCGCCGCCGCGACGGCCGGGTTGTCCGTCAGGAACTTGCGGAACGCCATCTTCAGCGCGACCTCGACCGCCGTGGACCTGGCCGCGGCGGATGCGATCATGCTCGCGTGCACTGTGGCCGCCATCCGTCAGCTGGGTTGCGCTCAGGCAATGGGGGAGCCTGCTTGCGGGATGCCAGCTGCGCCTGCCGGCCACCCGCGGCTGCCATGCCGTCTGCTAGCGGTTTCGCGGGTGGGCAGCCGCAGCAGTCCTACGCACTCAGGCAAGCCCTTGACTCCGGACGCCGTGCATGTGTCGGCAGTGCGAGCGCTCATGCAGCATGACTATGCGTTTGCATGCCTGCGACCCAGCTGGCACACCCGCCGCTACAATTGCACTGCCTGCAACCCAGCGCCTCACCCGTCGTCCGAGAAGAACACACGCGCGGCCCAGCCGCGGCCCGGCCCGCCCAGCAGGCGCTCGGCCACGCGGACCGCCGGCTCGATGGCGACCTCCGGGTGCATCACGTGGCCGTAGCGCGCGGCGCCGGCGGCCACCGCCGCCGCCAGCCGCGGCGCCAGCTCCTCGTTCACGCCCTGGCGCGCGCATGAGGGTCTTCAATGAAACAGCAACATTTGAGATGTGCTGTCAGATAACACCTGCGGATGCGATGCTCTGGTTGCTGCGCTGAGACCGCTGCTCGCGTGCAGAACCCAGAGGGTTGCTGCGCAGTGCCTTGACTTCCCTTCAGGTCGGGCCAGGCTGCCGGTGAGGCAAGGGCGGGGGAGCCATGGCCCGCGCGCCAGTCAATACATGACTGGACTGGCGCCAACACCTGCTGCAGGCAAATGTAGAGTCCTGCGCAAGGTGGTGTGTGCGTGACACTGAGGCCCTGTGGGCGGGGTGCATGACACTGAGCCTGTGGGCGGGTGCGTAACACTGAGACCCTTTGGGCGGGGCACGCGCCTGCGTCCACCAGCTCGCGCAGCCGTCGTACAGCGCATCCAGCGCCGGCGCGCCGCCGGGCCCGCTGCGGCCACCCAGGCCATCACCTGGTGGCCCCACGAGCAGCTGCTGAGGGCTGACTGCAGAGATCGCGTTGCGGGGCCACTCTGCCAGGCTGCACATCACGCGGGACGAGCAGGGCCGAGGGAAAGGCCCCGAGGCTAATCTCGGAACACAGGCGCGCCGGCCGCGCCTGCCCGAGCACCGGCCCGCAGCGTGACCAGGTGCACACTCTGCGGGTCGAATAGGGCCAAGAGCAAGGCCCCGGGGCTGATCTCGGGACACAGGGGCGCGCCGGCCGCGCCTGCCCCGGCGCCGGGCTGCAGCGTGACTAGGTGCTCGCCGCAGCGTGCGTCCACGGTAGTTACCGCGCCAGGCGACGCGTCCAGCGCGGCGTGCTGCGTGAAGGGCCACCAGATGGCGCGCGCGGCGGCCGGCGCCAGCTGCCGCAGCCTGGCGACTGCCCGGGGGCAGCCGGCGCGTGAGCGCCATTGGCTGACGGTGTGGTAGCCAGGTCCGTGCATGTGCCAGTATTGGGAATGCAAAAGCCAAGAAAGCGCCCAGCAACTGCAGGGAGGCCTTTACAAATCCTGTTGCTGCAGCATGCGGTTGCGTGCAATGGCGCTAGGTGGAGCGGCCGCCGCCACATTCACGCCCACTGGGAACGATGGCGCGCGGCGTACAAGGGGACGGCTTCCCCGATGTTAAGCTCTGCTTTCACCACGCTGTGCCTGGCAGAGCCGCCATCATGTGCCATTGCTAGGCCTGTAAGGGCGCGCTTGCAATGGCCGGCGCACCTCGCGTGCTGTGCCAGTCCAGCAGGTGCTGCAGCAGGCCGTCAAAGTGCGGCCGCGAGGCGCCTAGCCAGGCCGCCAGCTCGGCGTCCGGCGCGCTCGCCATGGCCGGTGCCCTGCCGCGCATGCATGGCTGGTGCTCAGTGTTCGTGGTCTTGCCCAAGCGTGCAACAGACTTTGGTCCCAGCAACTACCAGAGGTACTCTGAACACCAGGCTCACAGTTGCATATGTGCGGCATGCACAAACTCCTCGGACGCTCTTTGACAGCACTTTTCTGAGCAGATGTTGTGTCAGCGCAGGATGCGCACAGGCTCTGAGCGCACAACAAGCGCGCAACAAGCGGAGGGCTAGCGACAAGGCGCTGGTGCGTGCAGGCCCTGCACCTTTCCTGCACAACAGCCCATCGCATAGGCTCTGCGCACTCCCCACGCAATGAAGCGCCACATAAACGCACATCAGGGCGGCGCGTGCGCACCCGGCGGGCGGCGGGCGGCACGGCGGCACCGCCAGCACGGGCATGCGCGCGCCAAAGTGCGCGCGCAGCGCCGCCGCGTTGCCGGTGGCGAGCGGCCGTCCAGGCGCAGCATCTCCGGGCGGCTGCCGGCCTGCGCCGGCTGCGCACGCGCATGCGCGCCAGCCGTGAGGAGGCCGAGCGGTTGCGCTGAATCAGGTTGCCTTCCTCAACACAGCACTGTGCGTCTGCGTCACCCAGGAGCAGCACCAGCAGTCCCATCCTGTTGACTTATTTCATGCCTTTGTTTCCCTCTGGAGGTAAAGCTGCAGGGCTTAGAGAGCTGAAAGCGCAGGTGAGCACATTCGTTGCTGGGTGTGCAGGGCTGGCAAAATCCCTCGACGCGATGCGCCAGTGCTGTGGAATGAGCTCGCTAGCGCCTCCTGTCCAGCGCGCGGGCAGACAGCATGCGCGCTCGAAGGCACATACAGGCGGGTCCCCTACCCTAGTTCCTCACCCTAACACTCATCCGGACCCCGCTCACCGGCGTCCCCTGCCTCCGCGTCCTCCAGCACGACCGCGGCGACGTCGTAGCCGCGCAGCAGCAGCGCGTCGTGCGCGGCGACCGTCGTGGAGATGCCGCCCAAGCGGCCCGATCCGACCAGCAGCGCGGGCAGGCGCAGCGGCCGCCAGGCCTCACACTGCGAGAGCAACTCCACATTTCTTCCTCATGGCCCCAGACATCGCACCGGGGAGCACCACCAAACATAAATGGTACCAGGCCTTCCAGTGTGAGACCATTTTCAGATGGAATCTGGCGTCTGTGGACGTCCTTGCATTGCCTCAGGGCCGCTGCACGGGCATGCAAAACCACAGCGCGTAACTTTCATGCGCAGGGGCGCGGCTGCAGCGGGTGCACGCGCAGTGCCGCGTGCAGCACTGGCGCATTCCCGTAGCTCTGCTCCTCACATGCATGACATTCGCTCCATTGTATTGAAAAAGGTCTGGCACAACAGGGAGGCGGCAGCAGCACTGCGAAGCTCAGTGTGCCCTCGGGGGGCGCAGGGCTGGGCAGGCTACCTGGATGCGTCCGCTGGGCCCGGGACTGGCCGGGCCGCCCGCCGTCTCCACCAGCGCCAGCGCGGCGCCGGGCGGCGCGGGCGCGGCCGCCGCGAACGCGCTCAGCTCGGCCGCCGTCGCCGCCACCAGCTCCGCGTCGCTGACCGGGCGCCCTGCATGACAGCAGGTTAATCTTGACGTGGCCCCTTGAGAACGCATGAAAGCACACATTTAAGGGGTGATGGTAGTTGTCAGTGACCGTCACACAGCCAGTGACGGTGGAAAATCTGAGTCGCTGCCAGGGAAGCGCCTGACATATATGGGCCCATGCTACACTTACTGGCCCACCTTCACACCCCCAGAATATTAGCATGTTTCGGACATGCGAGCATTTTGTATTAGCCTCACCTAAATACACTCTGGCATCCGACGCATGTGCCATCCCAGCCTCTCTTCACCATACTTCTGGCTCGAGCCCTGCAGGTCGCACACATGCGCCCCAGACCGGCCCACATGCTGGCCTAGGCAGTGACACAAGCTGACCTCCTGTCCCACAGCCAGCCAGCCGCGCTGCGTCGTCAAGGCCCGAGCGCGGCGGGCGTGCCTTCGCGCTGCACCGCCAGGTGCGGGCTGGCGGGCAGGCGCCAGGCGAACAGCGTGCGCGCTGCGAGCGCGCCCCGCGCGGCCGCAGGGCCTGGCGGCCCAGGGCCGCCGGCGGCGCCTGCCGCAGGCGCCTGGGCGGCAGGCAGTGCGGCGCCCGGCGCCGGCAGCGCCGGTGCGGCCAGCGCGGCGGCATGCGGCGCCGCCGACGGAGTGCAGCCCGCCACAGCGGCCTGCAGTGCCACACACCGCGTAGGTTGAGAAAACAGGCACGCCGTGTGCGAGGCGAGCAGTGTCAGGCTATGGTGGGTACACCTGTGAGCTAGCATGTCGTTATTGAAACAGGCCCACTGCCTGGACGACGGATTGCGTGACACATGACGGCCTACACCAATAAACAAGCCATTGTTGGGCATTGATGGCACAGCGTCATGCCCAGGACTGCAGGAGTTATATTCCGCGCTTGATTTCGGCATGCCAAACTTTCATGAGTTTACATGGCATTCAGCAGGACTGGCATGCATGCTCAATGGCCGGCAACACACAGCTTTGCTGCATGCGCATGTGGCAGTGTCTGGCACAGACAGGTTGTACACAGAGGCGGCCGCAATACAAATTCGGAAGGAGCTTGACTGCCACTCTGCCTGAGGGACTATCAGTCCTCTTGAAAGGGGAAGCACCACGAGACGCGCATCACTGTCCGCCGGGAAGCCCGTCTGCACAGGCTTCAGGTACAGCAGTGGCGCCTGCCGGCTCAAGGCACCCTCATTCATGCAGTTGAAAGTGGGCATGCATGCCCTTTCGGTCTATAGCATGCCTAAGGATGGTCAAGGTGTGACCAAAGGTGAAGTGCGGCCTTTTCGTCAGACCCGTGGGGCCGTTGTACTAAGAAAACGCATATGCTGACCTGCACGCGGTCTCAGATGGCACGCAGGGCAGCAGGCACTGTCATATAGCACTCCCAGCACCCACCTCCTGAGGGGCTGCAGCATGCTGTAGCAGAAGCAGGGCGCACCGACGCGCGCGCCGCTGCGTCCGCCAGGCCGGCACTTATGAGCGTTTTGCCCACGTCGGTGTCGGCGCCCCACACCATGTATATGGCTACACTCAAATCCACTGCTGGGGGCCGCTCGTCGGCACCTCCATAGCCTGGCTGCGAGGCTTCTGACGCAGCATGCAAGCTCCGGTCCGCTGCATTGCGCACATTGAACCATGAGCGGCAACGTGACGCTGTACTCCACAACGAGCGCGCTGCGGGATTGCTAAAGCAGTGCAGGAGGCGGCCAGCAGGCAGCCTGGCCTGCATTGCCTCAGCGGCCTGCTCTGAAGCTGCGCGGTAATGCAGACATGAAACAGGACGAGTGACGCAGACAGTTTGACGACAGACTACAGCCAAAGCGCTGGCAGGAACTGTGTGTTGTGTAAGGCTAACTCAATTTTCTCTTTGCTCCTGGGCCAGGAGTCCTGGCTCAGCCTGGCCATTACTATTTTTAGCAATGAGCATGCTATGATCGTGCCCACCAGTAGGCAAGACAAGAGCGCTTGCAAGTCTGCACCGTCGCCAAGCCTTGCGTTTGCTCCCTAGAAATTGACCTGACGCTGTGTGTTTGGCATTGACAGCGAAGCACGTCTGCATGCAAGTAAGCCTGTTGCCGATGTATAGCGCCCTTGACTGTGTGCAAGCTTGGCAAGTGTACAACGCAGTAAGTGCTGGCTTATGACAGACTCGGCACCAGTGGTTGGGGACCCATGGGACTCCTGGCTCACAGACGCTCTGGCTCACCTCCGTGAGAACAACCTGCTGCGCACGCTCCGACCTGTCGTCCCTACGCTCAATGCTGTCGAGGTGCGCGGCGGACCTGCGCGAGCACGCCTGCGCTGCAGTCTACTACCATGCTACGTGGCGGGCAGTGAGTCACGAGCGGCGCTCGCAGGTCATCGTGCCCGGCCAGGTGCTGCAGCCCTGGCTGGCCGAGGGCGGGGCGGCGCCGGCGGAGGGCGGCGACGGGGCGCCGGACGCCGCGGACGGCGGCGTGCTCAAGCTGTTCAGCCTGAATGACTACCTGGGGCTGTCCACGCACCCTGCTGTCTGCCAGGCTGCCGCCGACGCGGCGCTGCTCTTTGTCTCAGGCGCGCCCGCACGCGCCGCTTGGTGAACCGCAAACGCTTGACCTGTTCGACCACCTGGGTCGATTCCGCTATACTGTCTGCCTGGCAGTGTGCTTGTAAGGGCGCGTTGCTCGGCAGCTGCGAGGGCGTGCGGGTGTGCACGGATAGCACTGCTACAGCACTGCTGCATCGCCTGTGGCAGTCTGGCCCCAGGCTGCACGAGCTTCTAGTTTGTCAGGAGGCAAGGGTGCTCATGTGCTGCAAAGCGCACTGGGTACTGAATAAGGCAACGGAGGAGTGCTGCGGCGGCAGGGCCGCGCTCGTCGGCGCTGGTCGGCGGCCACACGGCCGCGCACCGGCAGCTGGAGCGCGCGGGCAGCGCTCAAGGGCACGCAGGACGCGCTGCTCTTCCCCACCGGCTTCGCGGCCAACCTGGCCGTTGTGTCGGCGCTGGCCTGCGGCGCGTCCCAAGGATAGGCTAGGGTAGGGTTTAACATAGTAGGATATGGTCACATCCCTAACCCTAACCAATTGCTAACGCAATGGCAATAAGTACCCTGCACGCACCGCTCCTCCAGCGGCAGTGCCGCGTGGGCCTGGCAGCCTTGCTTCATTGGCCTTTTGTTCCGGGCACGTGCAGTGCGCATGCCTGCATGGCGCCTAGGCACTGTGCATCGACGCAGCGCCGGCGTGTGCCGTTGACCTGAGGCGGCTCATGGCGTGGGCCCCTGACTCAGAAGCCCCGCCTGGCTCGGCCGCAGACGCGGGCGCCGCGGTGTTCTCGGACGAGCTGAACCACGCGTCCATCATTGACGGCGCGCGGCTGGCGGCGCGCGCGGGCGCGGCCGTGCGCGTGTACCGCCACAACGACCTCGCGCACCTGGAGCGCCTGCTCGTGGCCTGCCCGCCCGGCCGCCGGCGCCTGGTCATCACCGACAGCCTGTTCAGCATGGACGGCGCGCGCCCCGCCGCTTCGCAGCGCACCGGCCGCACGGCCTTTGAGCCCGCTGCCTCGCAGCTCGTCGCGCATGCTGAGCAGCGGGGCGCAGGCGCACTCTCGCAAAACAGTCTCACCAAGCTTCCAAAAGCACTGCATACGTCTAGTTCGAGTTCATGATACGGGTTGTGACCGTGCGGCGCTCACAGCAGTCTGCGCCGCGCGGCACATGCTGCGCCTCACCCACCCCGAAGCTCGCTCCTGGTTTGCCCCCTCGCCAAGGCTGGCAGCTGCATGGCCGGCAGGCGACTTTGCGGACCTGCCGGGCCTGGCGGCGCTGCGCCGGCGGCACGGCTTCCTGCTGGCCATCGACGAGGCGCACGCGACGCTGGTCTGCGGCGAGCAGTGCGCGTCCCCGGCCATGGTCACCTGCATGCTACGCGGGCGGCACGACTGCTGACAGGCTGTTGCTCAGGGGGCGCGGCGGCGGCGGCGGGCGCTGCAGACCAGGCGAAGCTCGTGGCTGGCATGGTCAGGACTATATGTTTGAGCCATGAATCTTTCCCATTCCCATTCACATTCCAGACCGACCTCGTCCATGTATGCCAGACCACACCGCACGTGTTGCCAAACGACACCTCGGTGGCCGCGCGCAGCGGCGGCGGCGCGGCGGAGGCGGCCGGCGTGGCGGACCAGGTGGACGTGCACATCGGCACGCTCAGCAAGGCGGCCGGCGCGCATGGCGGCTTCGTCGCCTGCCGGTCGGACCTGCGCGCGCTGCTCGTCACGCGCGGCCGGCCGGGCGTCTTCTCGACGGCGCTGCCGGCGCCGGTGGTCGCGGCCGCGTCTGCCGCGCTGCGCGTCGCCGCCAAGGCGGGCGCCCTGCACGAGCTTCTCTGGCAATTCTGCTCTAGTAGTGAACCAGCAATCGTTGGGCCACGCTGTACACCATGAGGGCGGGCGACGGCGCTATCTGGTTGCCCTGAGTGTCTGTCCAGTGTCAAATGTCTAGGCCTTCAGCTGATGGCGTGCTGGGTGCCAAGGCTGGTTTCAGGCATCCTGGGACCTCCTAGGGACACAGAACACCTCCTCCCCGCGCCGCCGGCGCCCGGCAGGAGACTGTGCAGGCAGCGTTACTGGTGGCTGCCAGGGGCGCGGCGAGAGGCGCGGAGTAGGGCATGGCGGAGCCACCCCGGCTCCTGCCGCTCGCTGCCGAGCGCGAGGCCGGCGTGCTCGCTGCCTCAGCCAACATGCGCGCTTGGGTCATCAGCGCCTGTCTGAACACAGCCTGCATGGTGGCTGCCAGGGCCCGGGCCGGCTGCGGCACCTGTGGCGGCTGGTCGCAGGGCTAACCCTAACCCTGACCTTGCCAGGACCCGGGCCGCCGGCGGCACCTGTGGCGGCTGGTCGCGCGGCTGGGCGCGGGCCTGGGCGTGGCGGCGGCCAGCCCCATCGTGCCGCTGGTGATCGGGCGGGAGGCCGACGCGCTGGCCGCGTCCGCCGCGCTGCTCGCGCGCGGCTTCCACGTGCCCGCCATCCGCCCGCCCACCGTCGCCGCGGGCACCTCCAGGCGCGCGCGCCGGCGGCACAGCCGTGTGTGCTGTGTGCGACTGTGGCGCATAGCGCCTTCATCCCGCCATGATGGTGGTTCTCCTTCTAATGGGGGTCTTTCTAGCAATATGCAGGCTTGCAGGTGGCCTGCCGCACCGCGGACTCGCAGGTTCAGGTTGTATGGATGGCTGTGCTGCGGTGAAGCCTTATGCCTGTTGCGTTCTGTCTAAATCAGTCTGCATGCTGCGGGCGCAGGCTGCGGATCAGCCTGTCGGCCGCGCACTCGGAGGCGGACGTGGACTCGCTGGTGGCGGCGCTCAAGGACGCCGGCGTGGTCGCGGCCGGCGCGGCGCGGCCTGCTGCCGCAGACGCATGCGCACCGGGTGACTGTAGGCGAAGGGAACCAGAGGGTGGCACTGTGCGCGCCAGACTGTAGCTGCACACAGCGCTGTGCATTGGCTTCCCGTCCGGTCCAGTCTTGAGCGCAGGCACGCAGGTGGACGACACCCGGCGCTCGCAAATTACAGGACTCGACAGTGACGCGCAGGGCGCAACAATGAGAGACAGCAAGCCCGTCTACTTGCACGATCAGCTTCATTCGTGCCGCTGGCCCGCAGTAGCTACCGTGTGAGACGCTGCGCGGCGGGGATGCGGGAAGGCAGGGCAGAGCTCCTCCTCTATCGCTGATGCAGACAGGCTGACGGGCGCACAGCGCTGCAGCAGACAGCTGTACAGCCTCAATAGGCATTCCATTCAGTCACCTACTGCTTACTGCGCGGACAGGCAGGCCTCGGTTGCGTCGGCCAGGCTGTCCGAGTGCAGCGTCAGCGCGCCGCCAGCCGCCGCGGGGCCAAAGCCCATCGCGCGCAGGGCCCGGTAGCTCTCGCACCAGGCGGCGACCTGGCGCGGCGCAGCGCACAGTCAGCGCACACACAGCACACACTGCACACACATGCATCTTTCCTTTAGAGTGGCTGAACCAAGCCCAGCGTGCGCATGCGCGACATCTGGTCACCTGAGAGCAGCGCCCATGTGGTATCCACGGTAGCGCCGCCCACAAGCTTTGGTCAGATTACCGTGCACACCGCCACGAGGACCCACCTTCAGAATGCTCAGGCCCCGTGCAGGGATGCTTCCATCTCACATACATCGCCTCGTCCTTATGCAGTGGACTCATTCTAACAGCCCGCGGGCAAGCAGCATGCCGCCCAGCATAGCGGTGCGCAGCCGCACATGGCGGCTCATAGCTGTCACCCTTGCAAGCTTGTCCCTGCCGGCGCGCTGCTGCGCACAAGACTCTCCTTTCATGCCTAGCCATACGACCGGCAGACGCTCAGCCGCCGTGCAAGAGCGCAACACCATCACACCCAGTTACGCTGGGCCGCTCTCTGAAAAGCTGAAATGCGCTGCCTCCCTTCGTCGTTTACCCTCCCCTGCCGGGCCCGCCCCGCACCTTCTCCTGCGCGGCGGCCGTGCCCAGGACGGCGAGTGCCATTGCGGCCTCCTCGCGCGCGGCCCCGCGCTCCGCCGCCTGCGCCAGCGCCCATGGGTCCTCCACGGCGACCTGCGCGCGCGCCGCGCTGCCGTCAGCGCAGGGGCAGCCGTGGCAGTGTGTGTACTAAGCGCGTGGCTGGTATCTCGCTTCTGCGCGCGGGAGTCCTCCACCGCCTCACACTCCCGCGCAGAGCGCGCTGCCGCAACATATGCTTGAGCTCGAGGCGCCAGGTATGCACCTCACTGTGGGCTCGGCCTGCTCGTGCTCGGCCGCATACCTCTTTCTCAGTACGCCGCTCTCAGCTTACAACTCATCAGCCAACGCTTTCCTGTTGCTGCAGCACACCTAGTCCTACACCGTGCAGGTGTGCACCGAGCGTTGCACTGCTCGGTGCCCTGCCCCCGCCAGTGTGCCTCTTACCAGCACCACCAGAACCGCGCCTACATAACCAAGGATCCGCCAGGAAAAGATGCGCCACAAACAGGCTGAGCAAGCGCGCCTGCGCTGCCGAGGACGCGTCCGGCGCCTCCGCGCCGTCGCCAGCCCGCTGGTCCGCCGAGACCAGCGCCCGCTCCAAGTCGAAGTCAAAGGAGAACTGCTGGCGGGGCACCTGGTCTGCCAGGTTTGGCGTTATGAGCACCTGGGGCGCGGCCACCGTGCGGTCAGCTCTATGTCAGCCATGGCACACCAGTGTGTACTGCAAGGACCTGCAAGGCGCACTCTTGGCAGCAACGTGAGGCATGCAGGGGCGCTGCGCACTACCATCAGGCCCTGCTTCTGTCCATACACGCACCTTGCGCCGCATTTGCAGTGCGCTGTAAAGCATCACGCTGCAGTGCAGGCAGGCAGCGCTGTGCACAGGTGTCGTGAGGAAGCAAGCCAGCTGAGGTGCTCGCGGGCGCGCACCGGCGGCAGCGTGCGGTACTGCTCCGCAATCTGCACGCGCAGCAGCGGGAAGTTCTGCGTGGGCGACCCCGCCGCCGCCGGGCCGGCCGGCCCGCCATAGCCGCCCGGCCCGTTGGCGCCCGCGCCCGCCCGCGGCGCGGCGACCTGCCCGACTGTGGGGTAGTAGCTGCCTGCGGCTGCGCTGGGCGGAGCACCGCCGCCAAGGGACACTGACGGGTACATAGGCAGCTGCCGGGTCGCTCCCTGTGCAGAGCGTGCGGCGCGGCGCCTGGCTGGTGCAGCGCAAGGTGCAGCGGAGAAACTTCTTATAGCCCCGACCTTGCTAGGACTGGCCACAGCCCGGCTGGAAGAACAAGAGACCGCTATTGCCCTCCAGCCTGTAGCTGGAAGCCTCCTGGGAGGTAGCTTGGCAGCCCCTCCAAGGCCCTCCTCAACTGCTCCCCTGATGGATGTGCGTAGTCACTCCAAAACTCTAGAGTTTTGAAGTGAGATCTGCTTTTCTGTGCAGCGTCGAGGCCTATCATGCAAAGGAGGTGGGCTGCCAGCGCAGGCGGGGCGACCACCCCGCTGGGCAAGGCATTGTTGTCGCATGCGCACACCGCTCCCCGCAGGTGAGCGTGCAGAGAGTGCTCAGCGCTGGTGGCCACGTTCCAAGGCCCAGTGCCGGTATGACACTGTGCTGCAAGCTTACATCGCCAATGCCTGTGCATGTGCAGGACGCGGCGGGCAGCACAGCAGCGTGTGGCGCCGGCGCCCACACACGCAGCGAGCCAGCCGCTCCGGCCGTCCGACACGCACTCACAGCTCTCAGGCACGGACTGCGCCTGTGCCTGCATCAGTCTTCCTGCTCACGCACCTGCTCACACGTCATCATAGAAGCAGCCACCAACCGTTCTGGCTTTTGCCGGTGGGGGTGAGCTGCAGGCATGATAGGCCGCTGGCCGACGCGCACCTGCTCACACGTTGTCATCAGCAATCTCCAGACGTTCTGGCTGTGCGGGGGGGTTGCAGGCGTGGATAGGCCGCTGGCCGACGCGCAAGCCGGGGACCTGCTGGTCGCCGCCGCTGCGGGCGGCCAAGCCCTGTGGCTGGAGGTGCTCGAGCGGCGGCGGCGGCCGGACACGCCACCGGCTCCAGGCCCCGCAGAGGCCCGGTCATGGGGGCAGGCCCCTGGGGCTGCCAGCACCCGCGCGGACCCCGACGGCGGCGGCGGCGGCGCGGCCGGCGGCGGCAGCTCGGCGCGGGCTGCAGAGCCGGCCCTGGTGGCGGCCTGCTGCGGAGAACGCTTGGAGCTGCGCGCGGACGGGCCGGGGCGCTTCGTGATGCACCATGCAGGCGCGCCGTATGCTTACGCAGGCGCAGCTCAGCCCCCAACAAATAGCAGGCCGGCCCGAGGCCCCACGCAATAGCAGACATGCCCTGCTCCGGCACCCAGCAAGGGCCTGGGAGGGTCTGCCGTGTAGGCAAGTACAGGCCGGCTGCTGAACACGCCGACTCGGGGTTTGTGGCTTCATCATGCATACATGGGAACCATGCGCACTACTACGCTTGCCATGGCGCACGCAGCACCGCGCGTCTGCGCACCCGGGAGCTCTGCATCCCCCGCTGTCTGCGGAGCGGACGCACACAGCGCGGCGCGCGCGCTGGCGGCCCGGCGCGGCTCACCGGCGCGCGTGCGCCGGCAGGGTGGCACCCCGACCCTGGCGAGCCCTGGCTCGAGGCCTACCCGGGGTGGGCGGCCGCGCTGCGCGG
>JAABUY010001987.1_pt1 | contig 25579 bp, 22 predicted proteins | sample 5560271 | NCBI WGS metagenome assembly JAABUY01 (sample SAMN10711886, study PRJNA513374) | rock metagenome | isolation source: Antarctica rocks | place: Antarctica: Victoria Land, University Valley | reverse complement strand
TAGCCTGCGACTTCCACGCTTATCGCTGGCGGCATCTCATCGAGAACTTCTTTTGCACTCTCAAAGCGTTCCGCCGAATTGCGACGCGTTACGACAAGACTGACGTGAGCTTCGGTGCCATGATCCATCTCGCTGGCGCAGCCATCGCTCTACGCTGAATGTCAACACGCCCTAGTTTGATGGCTGGGATGGGTGGGAGGCGGCTGTTGCCTGCACATTTAGCAAAGGTCCGCCTTGGGTTCCCGTATCGGACGTTTCGCACCGGACATATGCAAGTGCTCAGCTACTAGGATTAACGCTACTAAAACTGCTGCGGCCGAGCCACCCTTTCGTTCTTCTTGGATTCTACGCCGCCTCTATGCGTGACCTCGACCTAGCCGGATCGAGCATATGCGACACACCGCCTGACGCGCAAGAGGGCAGTCTCTAGTGATGCCTGCATTGGCCATGGTCGGCCAGAATTTCGATGACGCGGCACTGATCGACCCGGCCATGCGAACAGCTCACCACCGTTCGTTCAAGCTCGGCCTTAAGAGCCGTCAGGCTGGCAATGCGCCTCTCCACTTCCAGAAGCCGGGCGCGGGCGATTTCGTCGGCCATCGCGCAGGACTGGTCCGGCCGGTCCTGCAATTCCAGCAAGGCCCGGATCGCGTCGATCTCAAACCCCAGCTCACGGGCGTGGCGGATGAACGCCAGGCGGGGCAGATCGTCGGCGTCGTACATGCGGCGGTTTCCCTCGCTGCGGGGTGGCGCAGGCAGCAGGCCGATTTGCTCGTAATAGCGGATCGTCGGCACCTTGACACCGCTTTGCCGGGCCGCCTCGCCAATCGGCACGCTTTCCATGGTCATGGGGCTTGCTCCTCTAGTCACTAGACGATGTAGGCTGCCGACTTCATCAAGGGAAGCCCATGCATGCCGCACGCGCACGAACACGCCCTTGAGGGCCAGGGCCGTGAGCACGGTCACGAAGGCCATAGCCATGGCGGCCTTGGGCATGTACACGCCCCCGCGAATTTCGGGAAAGCCTTTGCCATAGGCGTGGCGCTGAACGCGGCCTTCGTCGTGCTGGAAGTGGTCTTTGGCCTGCTCGGCAATTCAGTCGCCCTGCTGGCCGATGCCGGACACAATCTGTCCGATGCGCTCGGTCTCGGCGTCGCATGGGCGGCCGTCATTCTGGCGAAGCGCAAACCGACAAGCCGCTTCACCTACGGCCTCGGCGGCACCTCGATCCTAGCGGCCCTGTTCAACGCCGTGTTCCTGCTTGTGGTCACGGGCGGCCTGACATGGGAAGCGATCCTGAGATTTTATCAGCCGGAACCCGTCGCAGGTAAAACCGTGATGATCGTCGCGGCCTGCGGCATCGTCCTCAACGGCTTTTGCGCGTGGCTGTTCTCGAAAGGCAGCAAGGGCGACCTGAACGTGCGGGGCGCGTTTATGCACATGGCGGGCGACGCGCTCGTGTCCCTTGGCGTCGTTGTCGGCGGCTTCATCATCCTACTGACCGGCTGGCACTGGATCGACCCGGCGATGACCCTTTTCATCAACGCCGTGATCGTGTTTGGGACATGGAGCCTGCTGACCGGCTCACTCACCATGTCCCTGAACGCAGTGCCGCCCGGCGTCGATATTGCGAAGGTCCGCGCCTTCCTGCTCGGCCTGCCAGGCGTGACCGGGCTGCACGATCTGCATGTCTGGTCGCTTAGCACCACCGAAACCGCCCTGACCTGTCATCTGGTGACGCCGGACGGGCCGCCCTCCGACGATACCCTGTTCCACGCCGCCGAGGAGCTGAAGGAGCATTTCGGTATCGGCCACGTCACGTTGCAACCGGAAAAAGCCCCTTCCGCGGCGCACCTGGAAGCGGTGCACAGCCACTAAGGACACACATGTCTGACGATTGTTGTTCCCACGGCTCCGCCTGCTGCGCCCCGCCTCCCCTGGAACTGCCAGAGACGAAAACCGTTGCGGCGGCCTCTGTTTCCGCTTCCAGCCCGGCCGCCAGTTGCACGGACGAAGCGTGCGGCTGTCATGGCGGCGTGCCGGTCTTTGACGGTGTGAACCCGCGCTATAAGCGCGTGCTGTGGACCGTCATCGCCATTAACGGCGCGATGTTCCTGACCGAAATGACGGCGGGCCAGCTTGCCGGATCGCAGGCCCTGAAAGCCGACGGGCTCGACTTTTTGGCCGATACCGTCACCTACGGATTGAGCCTTGCCGTCATCGGAGCGTCGATCCGCACGCGGACGACCGCCGCGCTTATCAAGGGCCTGTCCTTGAGCGCCATGGCGCTGTGGGTACTCAGCTCGACCATCTACCACACGCTCGTTCTCGGCCTGCCGAGCGCGGAGCTGATGGGCGGAATCGGCGTGCTGGCACTGGCCGCCAACTTGTCGAGCGTGCTTCTGCTGCGCCGCTACAAGGACGGCGACGCCAACGTGCGTTCGGTCTGGCTATGCTCGCGCAATGACGCCATCGGCAATGTGGTGGTGATGGTCGCGGCGCTTGGCGTGTGGGGTACGTCGACCGCATGGCCCGACCTCGCTGTCGCGGCACTTATGGCTGGAATTTTCTTCACGTCGTCGGTTCAAATTCTGCGGCAGGCATGGGCTGAACACAGGCAAGAGAACGGGCAAGAGAACGGGCAAGCGCATAGTGTGCCTGCGGAACAATAATGGCCATTTTGGTATGGACCGCCTGAAGCCGCCTTTTGTGAGTGGCGCTCTGGTGCGTTTCTCTTAGGTTTGCACCAAGCAGAAGGTCAGCTTCCGGCGCGCGAGCGGTCATTTGCCAACGGCTGGCTGCGTGTCCGAGAAGGCTAGAACTCGGCCTTTCTGCCGCGCGTTACGGACCCCCCGGTGAGGTCTTCGAACAGCCCGGCATCCATCCAACCCGTCAAATCCTCTGTGCCGAGCCACTAGAGCGCCTCCCGTGCGCCTCCCTCGCGCAGACGCTGCGCGTAGACGTTGATCACGAGGGCGGTGAGCAGGATCAGGCCGCGGATCAGGATCTTGAGAAACGAATCGATCTGGACGTGATCGAGCCCGTTGTTGAGGACGCCGAGGACGCACAGGCCCACGATCGTATTGCCGATGCCGCCGCGCCCGCCGAACAGGCTCGTCCCGCCCACCACGACGGCGGCAATGGAGTCGAGCAGGTAGGTGTCGAATTCGTTCTGCTGTGCCGAGCCGAAATGGGCGACGCCCACCATACCGGCGATGCCGGAGCAGACCGCCGAGATGACGAGGACGGTGTTCAACACCCTGCGGACGCTCACGCCCGAGAATTCGGCCGCTTCACGATTGCCGCCCACCATGTAGACGTAACGGCCGAAGCGTGTGTAGCCGAGCACGACATGGGCGACGAGCAGGAAGACGCCGAGCAGCAGCACGATCCAGGGCACCCCGCCGATCGCGGTGCTGCCGAGCCTGGTGACGATGTCCGGCATCGCATAGGCGATCTGGCCCCGCACCAGCAGGGCCGAGACCCCGGCCGCGATCTGCATCATCGCGAGCGTCATGATGAAGGACGGGATCCCGACGACGGTCAGGCCCAGCGCGTTCACGAGACCGAGCACCGCGCAGGCCGCGAGACCGAGCAACATGGCTGCAAGGCCCGGCAGTGGCACATTCGGGATGTTGACGTAATCGGGCTGGGCCGTGAAGTAGGCCACCACGATGCCGGTGGCATTGGCGACTGCCGCAACCGACAGATCGATCTCGCCGCACAGGATCACGAAGGTGAGGCCGACCGCGATGATGCCGGTCACCGAAATCTGGGTCAGGATGTTGGCGAGGTTGTCCAGCGTCGCGAAGGACGAGCTCGCCACCGCGAAGAAGCCCACGAGGCAGAGCAGGGTCGCGAACGGCGCGATGTTGCGCATCTGGTTCCGCAGCAGTGAGGCGCCTCGGGACGGGGCGGCGGCCGAAAGCGGGACCGTCATGACGCGTCTGCCTGTCTCATGTAGTCCGGTTCCTCTGGGTCTCTGGCGCGATCGAGGTCGATCAGGCTGCTTCGAGCAGCCGCTCCTTGGTGATGCTGCCGTCCGCGAACTCGCGGACGACGCTCCCCTTGCGCATCACCAGGATGCGATCGGCGAGCGAGAGCACGGTCTCGGGTTCGGTCGACAGCACCACCACGGCCATGCCTTCACTCCGCAGGCGGCGCAGGATGCGGACGACGTCATCCTTGGCGCCGACGTCCATGCCACGCGTCGGCTCGCTCAGGATCAACACGTCGGGGGCGAAATGCAGCCATTTGGCGATCGCGACCTTCTGCTGGTTGCCGCCCGACAGCGCGCCGAGCCGCCCCTCGACGTGGCCCGGGCGAATCCCGAGCGCTTCGACCTGTCGGCGCGCCAGCGCGCGCTCGCGGTTCGGCTTGAGCCAGAGGGGCGCGATGCGGGCGAGGCTCGCGATCGACATGTTCTTGTAGAGCGGCGCGTCGGAGAACAGCATGGAGCGCCGACTCTCGGGCACGAAGGCGATACCGGCGCGATGCGCCGCCGCCGTGTCGGGCAGGCGCACCGGCCGCCCGCCTACCTCCAGGCTCCCGCTCTCGGGCTTGATCTTGCCGAACAAGGCGCGCGCGAGCTCAATCTGTCCGCAGCCCATGAAGCCGTAGATCCCGAGGATCTCGCCCGCACGGATGTCGAGTGACACGTTCTGGAACACGCGTCCGAGGGTGAGCCCTCGAGTCCGCATGGCGACGGGTGCGCCCGCTTGTCCCGCGAGCGCGATCTCGCCGGCGTAGCTGACCTCGAGCTCATCATGGCCGGCGCCGATCATCTGCTCGATGAGCCAGCCCTTGTCGACCGCCCCGGCCGGGCGCGCGGCGACATTCCTGCCGTTGCGGAACACCGTCACGCTGTCCGAGACCCGCAGGATGTCTTCGAGGAAATGCGAGATGAAGACGATGCTGCGTCCCGCGGCGCGGAGCCGCCGCAGGACGTCGAACAACAGTTCGACCTCGGGCGGCGACAGGGCGGAGGTCGGCTCGTCGAGAATGATGATCCGGGCGCCCGAGAAAACCACGCGGGCGATCTCGATCAGCTGTTGCAGGCCGATCGGCAGGGCGCCGATCCGCTGGCGTGGGTCGATGTCGAGGCCGAGGTCGGCAAGTTGCCGCCGTGCCTCCTGCCGCATCCGCCGCCAGGCGAGGATTCCGCCCGTGCCGGTCGGCTGGTGACCGAGGAACACGTTCTCGGCCACCGAGAGGTCGGGCACGGTCGAGAGTTCCTGGTGCACCATGCCGATCCCGGCCGCCAGGCTGTCGCGCGGGGACCGGAAGCGGACCTGGCGGCCATCCACCATGAAGGTGCCGGCCGTCGGCTGGTGCACGCCGGCGATGATCTTCATCAGCGTCGACTTGCCGGCGCCGTTCTCGCCGACGAGGCCGTGGATCTCACCCGAGCGCAGGGTGAAGTCGACGCCCCGCAGCGCCTGGACGCCGCCGAAGCTCTTGGCGATGCCGTGCATCGTGATGGCGGGAGGCGACCCAGCGGGCTCCGGTTCCATGCCGTCTCCGTTCGACTGCGGGATGCGACGGGCTCAGATCAGGTAGTGTGCTTCCATCCATTGCAGGCCGGGCGCATTGGCCTTGGTGACGACGGGCCCGTCGGTGACGATGCTCTTGGGGATGCCGCCGTCAGCCCTCTCGCCGCTGGTCACGGCCGCGACACCAGCCACGATGGCGCCGCCGTGGATGCGGCTGGACGGATTCCGCACGGTCGCGTGCATGCGGCCCTCGACGACGGCCTGGAGCGCCGGCGGCATCGCATCGCATCCGCCGATGAGGATGTTGGTGCGGTTATGCGCCTTCATGACGTTGTAGGCCGCGAGCGCCATGTCGTCGTTATGGAAATAGGCGGCATCGATCTGCGGATATTTGGTCAGGTAGGTTTCCCACAGGCGCGCGGTCTTGGACACGTCCCAGTCGGCCGGCTGCGTGTCGAGCACCTCCATGCCGGGGTTCGACTTCATGACCTCGTTGAAGCCCTTGGCCCGACCCTGGGCGCCGGTGTGGCCGAGCGCGCCCTGGGTCATGATGATCTTGCCCTTGCCTCCCAGCGCCGCCACCAGCGCCTGGGTGACGGACGAGCCCATGAAGATATTGTCGGGCGCGAGGAAGCTATGGACCTTGATGCTCTCCAGAGGAGCGATCAGCGTGTCCATGTCGATGACCGGGGTGCCGGCCTCGATCATCTTGTTCACCGGCTGGGTGAGCGTGCCGATGCCAAAGGCCTGAATGGCGACGAAATCCCACTTCTGCGACGCCATGTTGTCGATCGCGGCGCGCTGCTTCACGGCGTCGAGTTCGCCGTCGAACCAGGTCACCTCGACGTTGAAGAGCTTGCCCCACCACTCGGCTGCCTGCTTGCCCTGGGCACACCAGGTCGCCTGCAGGCCGGCATTGGAGAAGGCGGCCTTGAGCGGCTTCGCCGAACGGTCCACCGCCTTGGCGGCTTCCGCCGCGATGGCGGGGTCGTAACCGGCACCGGCCAGCATCGCGGCGCCGGCGCTCAGCACGGCCCCGCGCATGAAGTTACGGCGCGGCAGCGCGCCCTCTTCCCGATCCACCATGGCATCCTCCCATGCGGGCCCCGTGCTCCACGGCCAGCGCCTCGCGGTCGTCACTTAAGAACAAGCCCGGCGCGGGCGCAACGGGGAAGATCGGCGATCGACACACGCCGTGGACGAAGCGTGGATCGACGCGGTGGACCGGCCCGCCCCGACACCCAGCGCACCGCGGCAAAGGTTTCCGACCGATACGGTACCCCGCGTCGCATATACGACGCGAAATCTTGGCCCAATCACAGGCATCTTGCTGCGCTGCAGCAACGATGGACTTCAGGCAGTAACGAGGGTCGAGACCATTGACAGCTCAAGCCGCGCCTCGCTATCGATGAGGCAATGAACAGCTGTTCACAACAGGGAGGACGGCGTGGACCTCGGACTGTCCAACAAGGTCACCGTGATCACCGGCGGCAGTGTCGGCATCGGGCTCGCCGTGGGGCGCGCGAGCACGCGCCCATCAAGCGCTTCGGCTCGCCGGAGGAACTGGCCAATTTCTTCGTTTTCCTGTGTTCGGAGAAAGCCAGCTATTCCGTGGGGTCGACTTATAACGTCGACGGCGGCATGCTGAAATCCTTGTAGGGGAATGGAGTTAGGCCCGGCCCGACAAGGGCCGGCGGGAAGACGCCGACGTATCGAACATCCGCGCTCCATCACCCTGGCCGGGATCGCGGGCTACAACGGGCTCTGGGAGGAACTCATGACAACGTTCAAGCGCGCGCTGATGGGCGCAGTCTTCGCATTCTCCATCGCGGCCCCGTTCACACCCGCGTCGGCCAAGGATCTGACCATCCTGACCTCGGTGCCGGGCCTCAACTTTCCCTTTTTCGTCCATATGCTGAGCGCCATGAAAGGAGAGGCCGTGAAACTCGGCGTGACGACGGTCGAATCCGACGGCCAGAACAACGCCCCCAAGCAGACGGCCGACGTGGAAGCCGCCGCCACCAAGGGGGTCGATGGGATCGTGATCTCCCCGATCGACGTCAGTGCCATGGCGCCCGCCCTGTCCGAAGCCGTGGACGCCAACATCCCTGTCGTCACCATCGATCGGCGCGTGACCGGAGTGAAGGGCATCCTGGCCCATGTCGGCGCCGACAACGTGAAGGGCGGCGAGGCGCAGGGCCAGTGGGTGATGGATAGTTTCCCCAGCGGCGCCGCCATCATCAACCTGCAGGGCCAGCCCGGCGCCAGCCCGGCGATCGACCGCAACAAGGGCGTGCACAACGTGCTCGACCAGCACAAGGACAAGTACAGGTTCGTCGCCGAGCAGACCGCCAACTTCGCCCGCGACCAAGGCCTGTCGGTGACCGAAGGCCTGCTCGCCTCCGCCGCGACCCCGCCCGATGTGATCGTCGCCGCCAACGACGACATGGCCCTGGGGGCGCTGGAGGCCGTCAAGGGCCGCAACATGCAAGGCAAGATCAAGGTGATCGGCTTCGACGCCCTGCCGGAAGCCCTCGGCAGCATCCGCGACGGTGGCTTGGCCGGAACGGTGGAACAATTCCCCGGCCAGCAAAGCAGCAAGGCGGTCGATATCCTCATCGACTACCTGAAGACGAAGCAGAAGCCCGCCGCCGATCTCGTTCTCCTGACACCGATCGTCATCACCAAGGCCAACCTCGACAAGTCGGAGCGCCTGAACGAGGTCAAGTGAAGCGGGCGTCGGCGTGGACGTGCGCCGCGCCGCTCCGCGAGGCCGGGCCACCCCGGAGATCGCCGCCGTGCCCGTCGCGGTGACGATCCACGTCGCGCAGCGGATCCGACGCCCCATCATCTGTCGAGCCTGCCGTGCCTGACGCCTCGTCGCCCCTCCTGCGCATGACCGGGATCACCAAGCGTTTCCCCGGCGTGCTCGCGCTCGATAACGTCAGCCTCGACGTCTTGCCGGGCGAGGTCCTGGGGCTCCTCGGCGAGAACGGGGCGGGAAAGTCGACGCTGCTCAAAATCCTGTCGGGCGCGCAGGCCCCCGACGCCGGCAGCATCGCCCTCGATGGCGAGGAAATGCGTTTCGCCGCCCCCTACGAGGCCCAGGCACGGGGCATCGTCACGATCTACCAGGAATTCAACCTGATCCCGACCCTGAGTGTCGCGGAAAACCTCATGATCGGACGGGAGCGCGGCCGGGCCGGCGTCATCCACTGGCCCGCCACGATGCGGGCCGCGCGGGAGGCGCTCGACCGCTTGGGACTGCCGATCGATCCGCGACGTCTCGTGCGCGACCTCAGCGTCGCCGACCAGCAGATGGTCGAGATCGCCCGTGCCCTGTCGATCGAGGCCCGCCTTATCGTCATGGACGAGCCGACCGCCGCATTGAGCGCGGCCGAAGTCATGCGCCTGCTCGACCTCGTTCGGACCCTCAGGGGCCAGGGTATCGGGGTGATCTACGTCACGCACCGGCTGGACGAGGTGATCGCCCTCTGCGACCGGGCCACGGTGCTGCGGGACGGGCGGCTCGTCGGCACGGTCGATGTCGCCTCGATCGCGGTCGACGGTCTGATCCGCATGATGGTGGGCCGCGATCTCGGGGTTTTCGCTCCCATCCAGGGCGGTGCCGCTCAGCCCGGCCCACCCGCCTTGCGGGTCGAGGGACTCGGAACCAAGATGGCGGCGTCCGACCCTCACGCAACCGTCGTGCACGATGTCTCGCTGTATCTCCGGCGGGGCGAGATCCTGGGGATCGCGGGCCTCGTCGGCGCAGGGCGCACTGAACTCGCCCGTGCGATCTTCGGCGCCGACCCGGTCTCGAGCGGTCGCGTTTTCGTGAATGGGACGCCGGTCGCGATCGGCTCGCCGGCCGATGCCATCGCGCTCGGGATCGGGCTCGTGCCGGAGGATCGCAAGCAGCAGGCCCTGTTCCTGTCGCTCGCCATTCGCAACAACCTCGCCGTGGCCGCCATGGGCCGCCTGTCGGCGGCTCTCGGCTACGTGTCGGATGCCTGGGAGCGCGGGCTCGTCGAGGACTACCGCTCCGCGCTCGGCATCCGCATGGCGAGCCCCGACCAATCCATCGCCAATCTGTCGGGCGGCAACCAGCAGAAGGTCGTGCTGGCGCGTTGGCTCGCCCTCAAACCGAAGATCCTGATCGTCGACGAGCCGACGCGCGGCATCGACGTGGCGGCCAAGGCCGAAGTCCATCAATTGCTCGGGCGCCTGGCCCGCGAGGGGATTGCCGTGATGGTGATATCGTCCGAACTGCCCGAGGTCCTCGCCTTGAGCGACCGGATCCTGACATTGTGCGAGGGCCGCCTCACGGGCGAGGTGATGCGCGCGGACGCGTCCGAGGAGCAGCTGATGCGCCTGATGACCGCACGCGGTGGCGCAGCCGCGGCCGCCTGAGGATCTCCCGATGAGCGTCGATCCTATCTCACGCACCGTGAAAGCCGTGCCTGCCGAACCCGGGCTCGACCTCTTCGGTTTTCTCGCCCGCTTCGCGCCCGTGATCTTCCTGGCCGTGTTGATGGCCGGCTTCGCGGTCGCCGAGCCGCGGTTCCTGTCGACCATCAACCTGCTCAACGTCTTGCGACAGGTGTCGATTTCCGGCCTCCTCGCGACCGGCATGACCTTCGTGATCCTGACGGCGGGTATCGACCTTTCGGTCGGTTCGCTGCTGGCCCTGTGCGGTCTGGCGGCCGCCATCGTGGCCAAGGGGAGCCCGACCGGCAATTTCGCGCTCGGCGCCGGTGGAGCGGCCGGCTATGGCTGGTTCGCGGCATTGGCGGCGGCGGTCGCGGTCGGCCTGCTCGGCGGCGCCATCCAGGGAACCGCCATCACCAGGGCGAAGGTCCCCCCCTTCGTCGTGACGCTGGGCGGCATGTCGGTGTTCCGCGGCGCGGCGCTGTTCGTGTCGGGCGGCGGGCCGATCAGCGGCTTCGACGAAGGCTTCAGGTTTTGGGGGCAGGGCAGAGTGCTGGGCGTGCCCACGCCCGTGCTGATCTTCCTGGGCTTCGCGGTCCTGGCCCATCTGGTGCTGCGCTATACCCGCTTCGGGCGGCAGATCTACGCTGTGGGCGGCAACCCGGAGGCCGCGAGGCTGTCGGGACTGAAGGTGCCGAGGATCCTGCTCAGCGTCTACCTCATCATGGGCTTCTTCGCGGGGCTCGGCGGCTTCGTGCTGGCGGCCCGTCTCAACTCGGCCGAGGCGGTGGCGGGCATCGGCTACGAACTGACTGTGATCGCCTCGGTCGTGATTGGCGGCACCAGCCTGTTCGGCGGGATCGGAACGATTTTCGGCACGGTCATCGGTACCGTGCTGATCGGCGTCCTGTTGAACGGCCTCGTGCTGCTCAACGTGTCGTCCTACATCCAGCAGATCATCATCGGGCTGATCATCGTGCTGGCCGTGGCCTTCGACACCTTCGCCAAGTCACGTCGAAGGCGGGCTTGATCGTCGATCGTGGGAAGACACCCTATAGGGATCTCATGAATGACCACTCCAGCGCTGGAGTGCTCGAAGTATCCCGTTCTCCCAGCCTCGCCAGAAGGCCACCGCAGGCGCCCTCTCGCGGCGCCTCGTCGGAGGCCCTTGGCGGAAGGGGTGGGATTCGAACCCACGGTGGGCTTGCACCCACGGCGGTTTTCAAGACCGCTGCCTTAAACCACTCGGCCACCCTTCCAAGCTGGGCATCCACAAACACTTGGCCCTGCGCCGGCGACACGGGCTTGGAGTTCCGTCCCAACGTCGTACCAATCCCAGGTAGCTTTCTGAACTCTGAGGTCGGCACGATGGCTACGCATACGCGGAAGAAGGAGCGGTGACCACCGGGTTTTATGCTCACAGAGGCTGGGAGCCTCCGAGTTCAGATCCGCATCACCGGCCACAAGCCGATGGTTCGCACCTTCCCGGTCTTCGAGAAAACCGTCTACGCCCGACGTAGGCGGTTGGACGAGGCGCAGTTCTGGGCGGTCGACATCATGACGCCCTTCTTCTCGGCACCGCTCGGCCTCGGCATCAACCAGGGCGCCTATACGTCGGAGGTGATGCGGGCCGGCATGCTGCGAAACCACGTTGCTTCGAGAACTGAAATCGACATGGAGCAATCGGTCGGGCTCAACGACGGTCTCTAGGCCATCTGCAGGAACGTGCATTGCCGCGGCGCCTTGTCGGGCCGCCATCGCACCAGCTTGGTGCCGTGGCGAAAGCGGTCGCCCGTGACGTGATCGAAGCGCACCTCGACGACGAGTTCGGGACGCAGCGGTTCCCAGGCGGCGCTCCGTTCCGTGCTCCACCGGCTCGGGCCCCCCGGAGCCTTCCCGGTGAAGCCGGGCGCCTCGCGTAGGCCGTCGAGGCGGTGCGTGAGGGCGTCGCGTTCCTCGTTCCTGATCGTCGAGGTGTACCCGACGTGGTTCAGCCGGCCCTCGTCATCGTAGAGGCCGAGCAGCAGCGAGCCGACTTTCCGACTGTCGCTTTCGTAGCGAAAGCCGCCGACCACGCAATCCGCGGTTCGCAGGCGCTTCACTTTGACCATGGCGCGCTCTCCCGGCCAGTAGGGATCATCCAGCCGCTTGGCAACCACGCCATCGGTTGCACCATGACCGGCCGCGCCGAGCCATCGCTCACCCTGCGCGCGCTCGCGAGTGCAGGGTGACAGGATCAACCGCCCGGGGATCGCGACGGCTTCGGCGAAAGCCTCGAGCGCGCCTCTTCGGGCGTGCAAGGGCTGTTCGGTCCAACGGCTGCCATCCGGCATCATCAGCATGTCGAACAGGATCAGCCGGGCCGGCGTCTCGACCGACAGCTTCCGAATGCGGCTTTCGGCCGGATGGAGCCGGGCCTGCAGCGCGTCGAAGGAGAGGCGACCGTCGATCTCGATCGCAAGTTCGCCGTCCACCACGAAGCGCTCTGCCCGCACTTCTTGCAGCAGCGAAAGCATCTCCGGGAAGTAACGGCCGAGCGGTTTGCCCGACTTCGCTCTCAGCTCGACCTTATCGCCGGCCTTGAAGGCCAGGCATCGGAACCCGTCCCACTTCGGCTCATATTGCCACGGACCGTCGTCCTCAGATAGCGCATCGGCGGAGCGCGCCTCCATCGGCTCTGTATCGAGCGGAATGCCGAAGACTGGGTCCACGCCGACCGCGGCATGCTCCGGCTTGGTCGCCCCGGCCTCGCGCCGCACCTTTCGGGACACCGCATCCTCTCCCATCGGGCGGGCAGCCACCGGACTCACGCGACCATCTTGGTTGCCGAGCCGCGCGATCACCTCCTCCAGCGCCCGCTCCCGCCTCGCGACAGTCCGCCCAAGCTTTACTCTTCGACCAACGGCGGGCTTCCATGACACGTTCGCCCAAATCTGCTCATCGCAGGGTGCCGACCTTAGTCTTGGGAGTACCTTGAGCGATTTGGTCGAGCGTACCCGTACTCGCCATCATCGTCCAGAAGCCGGCCACGGTAGGGTTGACCTTGCCCTGGGCCAGACAGAGAAGGTCGGGCGAGCTTACTGCAGCTGAGCCTGAGCAGCCTCATGGGCCGATCGTGCGGGATTTCGGCCGTGCGGTATCGTTCACCCCGTCGAGATCGGGTGCGCGGCCGTAGCTCATGTTGCGCATTTGCAGGAGCACACGCTCCATCTCGTCGTCCGGCAGCACGGGTGGTTCGCCCAGCACCAGTGCCTGTACGTAGAGCCGCGACAGCGTCTCGACCTCGACCGCGAGGGCCAGCGCGGCCGTCAGCGTCTTGCCGAGCGAGATCTGCCCATGCTGCCCGAGCAGGCAGGCGAGCCGGTCGTCGAGCGCCACGAGGGCATTATCGGATAGAGCCTGGGTGCCGTAGGTCGCGTAGGCGGCACAGCGGATCGTCGTGCCGCCCGCCACAGCGGTCATGTAGTGGAAGCTCGGGATCGCTTTGTGGTGGCAGGCCAGCGTGGTGGCGTAGACCGAGTGGCAGTGCAGCACGACGTCGATGTCGCGCCGGGCCTGCAGGATATCGCGGTGGAAGCGCCACTCGGAGGATGGCCGGCGACGGCCGTCGTAGGTCCCGTCGAAATCCATCCGCACGAGGTCGTCCGGCTCCATGAGGTCGTAGGGCAGCGAGGTCGGCGTGATCAGGAAGCCATCGCGGCTGCGCACCGACAGGTTGCCGGCGGTCCCCTGGTTGATGCCGGTCGCATTCATGCGGCGGCACGTCTCCACCATCTCGCGGCGAAGTTTGGCGTCGTCTTCTGTCGTCACGGCAATCTCCTCGATGTGGCCAGTTCGAGCCAGGCGTCGCGATAGGCGAGGAGGCCCGGGAGTTCGAGAGGGGGCGGGGGTTGAAGTGAGAGAAGCGCGGCACCTTTGCGCCTCTCGTGGAAGGCCAGAAGAGCGCAGCCGGTCGCCGTGCCGTATTGCTCGCGGTTGATCAGCACGCGCCGGCCGCGGTTCAGGGCAGCGACCAGCGCGCCGTACAGCGGGTCGCGCACGAAGGGACCGTCGAGCACCACGGTCGCGCCCGCGATGCCCGCGAGGCATCGGTCCGTCAGCAGGGCGGCGTAGAGCACCGCCAGGCTGAGCCGATGGTGGTCGTCCTGGGCCAGCGGGCCTTCGACGAACCCGCTGCGGGCTCGGCCGGGGAAGAGCCCGTCGTCGTCCGCGAAGGCCGGCAACGCGCGGGTATTGCTTGCGACGATGCCGGCCAGGGCCTCTGCGGAGGCGAGGCCGCTCCGGCCCCCCGCGACCGCACCGAACTCGCGTCCGCCCATGGTCAGCACGCAGGGCACGGGACGCCCGAAGGCGTCGGCGTTGCAGCAGAATCCGGGCCGCTCGTGGTCGAAGTCCGCCCGCGGATCGTCGCCCAGGGCCACCACCCAGGTTCCCGTGGACACCAACACAAAGTCCGCGAGGCCGGCCACCTGATGGCGATAGAAGCTCGCCGACGAATCGTGGATGCCGTTGATCACGCGGACTTTGCGGCCGAGCCCGGTTCGCTCCACCATCTCGGGTCGGAGGGGGCCGAGCGTCGTCCAGGCCGGCATCACGGGCGGCAGCAGCCTCGCCCAGCCCCGGTCGACCGCGAGGCGGGTCGGGCGGCCGTCGGCGGCGCTCCACAGGTGCGATTGCGCCCCGAGGCTGGTCACTTCCGATGCCGCCACGCCCGACAAGCGCCACGACCAGTATTGCGGCAGCGCGAGGAAATGACGCGCCGTCGCGAAGGCGTCAGGCCAGCCCGTCTCGAGCCACAACATCTGCCGCGCCAGATGGGCGGCGCCCAACATCACCGGACTGCCGCGGTCGCGGAACGGACCCACTTCGGAGCGGTAGCGAGCCTCCACCGAGGGCGGGATCGCCTGCTCGTAATCGATCATGGGCATGGCGGGGCCATCCTCGCCCACCAGGATGCCCCCGGAGCCGTGTCCCGTGGCCACCACGGCCTCGATGTCGTGGCGGGTCGCGAGGTCGGCCAGACCGGCGACGAACCAGTCTTCGAGCCGGTCGAGGTCGTGATGCGCGTAGGGCGGCCCTGGAGAGACCGGGTTCGTCACCGACAGGGTTTCGAGCAGGCGCCCGTCCGGATCGGCCACCGTCAGCTTGACGTTGGTCTTGCCCATATCGAGGACCGCGACCGCGCTCATCCCGTCCTGCCCTTGCCGGTACGCCAAGGGTGCATATAGGGCCACACCGTCTGAGCCGTCACGACGCCGATCAGGGTCAAACCCCAGATGGCCGTGGTGAGGTAGGGGCTAAGGCCGTACTGGTTGAAGCCGGATGAGATCACCTGGAGAATTGCCAGGGCCAGCATCAGGCCGGATACGCGACCGAAGCCGCCGAAGGGGTCGACCCCACCCAGCACCGCCGCCAGGATCGTGACGAGCAGGTAGGATTGTGCGTAATCGGCACTGGCGGAGTTGAAGGTCGCCAGCATCACGGAGGCCGCGGCGAAGCACAAGACGCTCGACAAAACGTAGACTCCGACAAGCACGCGCCGGGTGTCGACCGCCGAATAGCGGGTTGCCTCCAGATTCGAGCCGATCATGGCGCAGCTGACGCCGAAGGGCGTCCGGCGCAGCACGAGGCCGACCACGACGCCAACCGCGATCAGCAGGAGAAAGGGCACGGGAAGGCCTAGCAGCGATGTATTCCCGGCTCTCGCATAGGCGGACGGCAGCCCGGAGATCGCCTGGCCATGCGTCAGATAGATGCTGATGCCGTCGATCAGCGACTTCGTCCCGAGCGTGACCAAAATAGGGTGGACGCCCGTATAGGCCACCAGCGCGCCGGTCGCGAGGCCGATGACGATCGACAGGGCGAGGCCGGCCAGCAGCGCCAGCATGACGACCAAGGTCACGCTGCCAGGCGCCGCGTCGGGCGCGAGGGCGCCACGCATGATCCAAGCGGTCAGCAGGGCGCATTGGTTGGTGGTGGCGATGATGGCGAGGTTCAGGCCGCCGGTGATGAGCGGCACCACCATGGCGAGCGACAGGAGGCCGAGCAGCGGCAGCTGCTGCATGAACGACTGGGCGGTCCCCAGGCTGGCGAAGCCCGGCACCACGGCCGAGAAGGCCATCAGAAGCACGAGCAATAAGCCGAGCAGGCCCGGCGCACCGCCCGGGAGGCCTCGGCGGAGACGGGCCACAAGGGCCGGGAGACCGTCCCGGCGCGCCTCCGAACTCAGCGTGTCAACCATGGACCGGCTCCCCGGCGGCATTGCGGCGGCGGCGGCGCTGGCGCGCGCTCATCACCGTGATCGAGGTCGATATGAGGATCGTCAGGCCGATCACGATCTGGAAGAAGTAGGACGACACGCCCAGGAGGTTGAGGCCGTTCTGCAGCATGGCCAGGAGGACGATGCCGCACAACACGCCGCCCACGGTGCCGATGCCGCCCGACAGGCTCGCGCCGCCCAGCACGGCCGCGGACAACACCGATAGCTCACTGCCGTACATGGCGTTGGGCACGCTCTCCCCGACCCTGTGGGCCTGGATCAGTCCGCCGAGCCCAGCCATGAGCCCGAGGTAGCCATAAGCGACGAACTGGAGTCGGCCGATGGAAATGCCGACCCGTCGCGCGGCTTCGGGATTGCCCCCCATGGCGTAAATCTGCCGTCCGAGCTTGCTGCGGGTCATCAGCACCCAAGTGAACAGGCCCGCGGCCAGCATGGCCACGATCGGCAGCGTGACGCGGGTGAGGTCGCCGGCCGCGTCCTCGGTCTGCCAGAGCACGACGCGGTCGCTCCACCAGTCGGGCAGGTTGTAGATCGACTTGCCCCCGGTGAAGAACATCAGCAGCGAGAAATAGACGCTCATCGTGGCGATGGTGGCGATGATCGAGGTGATGCGGACGAAGTGGATGAGCGCCGCGTTGATGCAGCCGAGCAGTGTCCCGGTCAGCAGCCCCGCGGCCAGGCAGACCGCGGGCGACAGGCCGGCGCGCGTGGCCAGCAGAGCCGATATGTATTGAGCCACGGAGGCGGTCGCCGCGAAGGAGATGTCGATACCGCCCGACACCAGCACCACGAAGAGCCCCATGGCCATGATGGCCTGCACCGAATAAGTTTCGAGCAGGTCGACCGCATTGGCGAGCGTCAGGAAGCCGGGCGCCACGGCGCCCAGCACCGCGCCCACCATGACGATGACGGCCAGGAGCCAGAGTTCGGGCCGGCGCTGCAGACGCCGCAGCGCGGCGCGGCGCTCAGGCATAGATGCGCTCCTCGAGCTCGTGTTCGCTCACCCGACCCGGCACGTCGTCCCCGACCAGGCGGCCCGCCCGCATGTGGAGCACGCGGTCGCAGGTCGCGAAGATCTCTCCCACCTCGTCCGAGATGACGATGACGCCGACGCCATCCCGGGCGAGTTCGGCCACGACGTCGTAGATCCCCTTCTTGTTCTTGATGTCGACGCCGACGGTCGGGGAATCGAGGATCAGCAGCTTGGGCCTTGCTGCCAGCCATTTGGCCAGGACCACGCGCTGCTGATTGCCGCCCGACAGCGTCCCGACCGCGCGGTCGACGGCCGGCACCTTGATGGCGAGGCGACCGACCCAGTCTTCCGCGAGGGTCCGGCGCGCCCGCTCCGGGATCAGCCCGAGCGGACCTCGCAGCCCTTTCAGCACCGCCAGAGCGACGTTGTCGGCGATGGCCTGCTTCAGGATCACCCCCAAGCCGAGCCGGTCCTCGGACACGTAGGCGATGCCGGCGCGGAGCGCGTCGCGGTTGGAGCGGAGCCGGAGCGGCTGCCCCTCGAGGCGCATGGTGCCGCGGTCCGGGTTGGTCATGCCGAACAGGGTCAGGGCGAGTTCCGTCCGCCCCGCTCCGAGCAGCCCGACGATGCCCAGCACCTCGCCGCGCCGGAGCGTGAAATCGATGTCGGCATATTCGCCGTCCCGGCCCAGCCCCTCGACCGCCAGCAGCGGCGGCGCGTCGCCGAGGTCGCGCGCCACCACCTGGGGATCGAAATCGAGGCCCGTCATGAGATGAGCGATGCGGCGCTGGTCGACCTCGGTGACAGGCCAAGTGCCCACCTTGCGGCCGTCGCGCATCACGGTCACGCGCTCGGCGATCTTCACCACCTCGTCGAGCCGGTGAGACACGAACACAACCGCGATGCCGTCGGCCTTGAGGCGCGCCACGATGGCGAGCAGCCGGTCGACTTCAGCGCGGGTGAGGGAGGCGGTCGGCTCGTCCATGAAGATGAGGCGGGCTTCGGCCGCGAGGCCGCGGCAGATGGCGACGATCTGGCGTTCGGCGACCGACAGGTCGGCCACGGATGCGCGGGGGTCGAGGGTGAAATCGAGCCGCGCCAGCGTGGCTTCGGCGAGCCTGCGCATGCCGCGGTAGCTGACCGGCCCTGCCGGGCCGTCGAGATGCGTTTCGACCGCGATGTTCTCGGCCACGCTGAGGTTGGGGAACAGCGACAGGTCCTGGAAGATCACCTGGATGCCGAGCGCCCGGGCTTTGGCGGGCGTCAGGGGCAGGACCAGGCGGCCCTCGATTTCGACGAGTCCCGCCGATGGCGGATGGACGCCCGCCACCGTCTTGATCAAGGTCGACTTGCCGCAGCCGTTCTCGCCGACGAGGCAATGCACCTCGCCGGGCAGGACGTCCCAGTCGACGCCGTCGAGCGCCACGACGCCGCCGAAGCGCTTGCCGACACCGGCAAGGCGCAGGAATGGGATGGCATCCGTCATGCGAGTCCCGCAGGCGTGGCGGCCGCCCCTCAGAGACCCAGGGCGACGAGGCGCTTGATGTTGTCCTTGTCGAGCGCTTCGAGCTTCTGCGCCTGGATCAGCCGCTTGTCGGGGTCGATCTTCACGGGCCCGACACCGACGAGGTCCATGCCGTCCACGAGGGGCTTGCCGGCCGCCAGCAGGGTCGCGATCTGGATGAACATCTCGCCTGCCGTCATCGGGTTCCAAATGTAGCCGCCCCGGATAGTGCCGTTCATGACGTATTTCTCGCCCTGGCCCGGCGAGAAGCCGCCCACCAGGGCGATCTGCTTGGCCTTGCCGCGATCGTCGAGCACCTTGGCGGCGCCGATCGGCCCCTGCGAGCCGAAGGTCAGGATGCCCTTGAGGTCGGGGTGGGCGCGGAGCTGGTCCTGCGTGGTCTTGAGGCTGTCGTCGAGGCTCTCGGCAACCCCGAAGCGGTCGCCCAGCATCTCCATCTTGGGATATTTCGTCTTCTGGTACGCGATGGCGGCATCGGCCCAGGCGTTATGCAGCGGCACCGTGAGAGAACCCACGTAGACGATGTATCTGCCGGTCCCGCCCATCTGCTCGGCCAGGAGGTCCATGTGCTTGTCGCCATAGGCTTCGACGGTGGTCAGCTCGAAGTCCCAGTCGTTGTCCTTCTGGTTCGGGCTCTCGTGGGTCAGGACCTTGATGCCGGCCGCCCTGGCGCGCTGGCACACGGGTTCGATCGCCGCGGCGTCGTTGGGCACGATGCCGATCACGTCCACCTTGCGGGCGATCAGGTCTTCGATGGCGCGCACCTGCTGGGCCGCGTCGGCCTGGGTCGGGCCAATCATGAAGCCGTTGGCCCCATATTGCTGGTCGGCCTTCTTGATGCCGACCTCCATGGCGTTGAACCACGGGATGCCGCCGATCTTCACCACGACACCGACCTGGGGCTGCTTGCCCTGGGCCAGCAGGGCCGGCGTGCCGAGCGCGCTGACCAGCGCACCGCCGCCGAGTGTTCCGAGAAGCTCACGACGCGTCATCATCATTGTGTTCCTCCTGTGTGGTTCGGCATCTGCCATCGGGCGGTCGTTCATGCCGCCGCGTGGGCCGGTCGTCCGGCAAGCCGCGGTGTCGAACCGCGGATCGTGACGGCGCAGGCGAGGCGCCGCGTTTGGGGGGGGCCGACGCCTCCGGCCATTCTGAGCATCAACTGGGTCCAGGCGGCGGCGGCCAGATCCTCGACGGGCTGGCGCACCGCCGTGACGGCCGGCGTCACCAGCCGCATCCATTCGGTCTCGTCGAAGCTCGCGAAGGCGATCCGGTCCGGAATGGGCAAGCGCAACTCCGCCAGCATCGAATAGGCGAGCAGCGACGTGACATGATCCAGGGTGAACAGCGCGTCGGGCAAAGGCGCACGCGACAGGCGCTCGCGCAGGCCGTGGCGGGTGCCCTCCGGCTCGACGCCCACCGCGAGGAACGAGGTCGCCATGGAACCGGCCGCGCCCCGCACCCCGTCCCAGCGCTCGCTCACGTTGCTGATCCCGAGGGAACTGCCGGCCACGAGGCACGATCCGGCACCGATGTCCGCGAGATGAGCCGCGACCGTCGCGGCGGCAGGCCCGTTATCGACCGCGACGAGGTCGAAGGTCTCGTCATCCGGGATCCGGTCCGCCACCACGATCGGCGGACGCGGCCCGTTCGGTATTCGCTGCATCAGGGCACCGTCGCACGGGATGACGATCAGACCGGCCGGGCGCCAAGCTCGGAGGGCCTTGAGCCGCTCGGCCTCCTGCGAGGCATCGTTTGCCGAACTGACCACCAGGAGGTCGAAGCCTTCGACCCGCGCCAGATGTTCAAGCGTCGACACGAAGGTACCGAACATCGGGTTGGCGAGGTCCGGCACCATCACGGCCGCGAGCGCGTGCTTGCCCGAGCGGAGGCGGGACGCATGAGGGTCGGCGACATAGCCGAGTTCGTCGGCCGCGGCCCGGACGCGCAACGCCAGGGCCGGATGGACTGTCGGCTTGCCGGTCAGGACATTCGACACGGTCGCGACCGACACGCCCGCTCGAAGCGCCACCGCACGAATGGAGATGGATTCCGTCATAGACGCAATACCGGTTCGCCCGGACCAGCGCCGAGCCTTCCCGTAAATCGTTTCACCACAACGTAGACTTCGCCTCGGTTTGAGTCAACAATAGATCGGCGCCGAGGAGAAGCTCTCTTCCTGGGCAACGCAACAGACTTCTTCGCATCTGCAACAAACGCGTCGAGGTTGGAACGATGAACAAGCTGGGAGTGCACGCGCTCGTGTGGGCGGCGGGATGGAGCCATGACGAATGCGCCCGTGCCATCGCGCGGACCGCCGAGACGGGGTTCGACCTGATCGAGGCTCCGGCGCTCGACCCCTCGTCGATCGACGTCGATTTCACGCGCCGGGAACTGGAGAAGAACGGGATCGCCATCACATTGTCGCTCGGCCTCGACGCCGACACGGATATATCGGGCGGCGACGCCGAGAAGGCGCGCCGGGGTCAGGCGCGTCTGGAGCAGGCCGTCGCGGTGGCGCGCGACCTCAGCGCCAGCCACGTCTGCGGGATCCTTCACTCCGCGTTCCAGAAATACGCGGCCCCGACCACGGCCGAGGGGGTCAAGCAATCGGTGGAGGTTCTGGGTCGCGTGGCCGTGATCGCGGCCCGAAGCGGCATCACGCTCGGACTCGAGGTCGTGAACCGTTACGAGTCCAACGTGCTCAACACGGCCTCGCAGGCGGTCGAGATGTGCCGGCGCATCGGCGCCACCAACGTCAAGGTCCACCTCGACGTCTACCACATGAACATCGAAGAGTCCGACATCGCGGCCGCCATCGTCGAGACCGGCCCCTATCTCGGTTATTTCCACACGGGCGACTCACATCGCGGCTACATGGGCTCGGGCACGATCGACCTCGCGGGCGTTTTCCGCGCTTTGGTGCGCTCGGGCTACGATGGCCCGATCACCTTCGAGTCCTTCTCGTCGCGCGTGGTCGGCCAGCCTCTCGAAGGTATCCTCGGTATCTGGCGCAACCTTTGGGAAGACAGCGGCGATCTCGCGTCCCATGCCTTGATGTACACACGGTCTCAACTCAAGGCCGCGCAGGAAGCGCAGCGCCAGCAGGCTCGGAGCCGCTTGCCCTGAAGCGGGCATCGTGGGCCAGTGCACGCCACGGTCTCTCCGACGACCATCGTCGACCCCAGCTCCCGAGATCGCCGAGCCTCTCTCGGGCTTCTGTCCAGGCCGACGCTCGCAGGAGTCGGGGCGCCCAGAGATGGGCCGGCCGACGGCAGGATCAACATATGCGAATGCCGCCCTCGCCCCCGAAGAGATGGATCGAGCCCTCGTCGAAGTCTATGCCGACCGCCGCCCCGATGGCGCGGGAATAGGTCTTGTCGGCCTTGACCGCCACGGTGGGGCCGCCGCAACGACAGGTCACCAGCACATGATCGCCCATGAGCTCCGTCGCGTAGACGTCGCCCCGGATCTTGCCCTCCTCGGCCGCGGTGATCCTGCAATCCTCAGGCCGAATTCCCGCCACGGCATCGCGACATGAGACGCGGCTCCGCGTACCGAACGCGCCGGCGGGGCAGGCGAATCTTCCCTCGCCGAGGCTTCCTTCGAGCATGTTCATCGGCGGAGAGCCGATGAAGCCCGCGACGAACAGGTTGGCGGGGGCATTGTAGATATTGGCCGGTGTGTCGAGTTGCTGCAGCACGCCCTTGTCGAGCAGGGCGACGCGATGGGCCAGGGTCAAGGCCTCGATCTGGTCGTGGGTGACGTAGATGGTCGTGGTGCCGAGCTGGCTCTGCATGTGCTTCAGTTCGGCGCGCATGTGACCGCGCAGTTTCGCGTCGAGGTTCGACAGCGGTTCGTCCATGAGGAACGCGGCAGGTCTCCGCACGATGGCGCGCGCCAGCGCGACCCGTTGGCGCTGACCGCCGGAGAGCTGCCGCGGGTAGCGGTCGAGCAGGGCGTCGAGTTGCACCTGGCGGGCGACATCCATGACGCTGGCCTCGATGTGGGCGCGCGAGTGCTTCCGCACCGCCAACGGATAGGCGATGTTGGCGAAGACGGTCTTGTGCGGGTAGAGCGCATAGGACTGGAACACCATGGCGATGTCCCGGTACTTCGGCAGAACGTCCGTGACGTCGCGCTCGCCGATCAGCACGCGGCCGGAGGTTACGGATTCGAGCCCCGCGATCATCCTGAGTGCGGTGGTCTTTCCCGATCCGGAGGCGCCCAGCAGGACGAGGAACTCGCCATCGTCGACCTCTATGTCGAGACCCTTGACGACGTCGACGATCCCGAACGACTTGTGGATGTCCTTCAGCCTGACCCGCATCGCCGAGACCTAGCCTTTCACGGCGCCGGCCAGCAGACCGCGCGCGATATGTTTCTGCAGGAAGGTCGCGACGACGATCACCGGTGCGATCATGATGACGATCAGCACCGACATGTACCACCACTGCGGACCTCGCGTCGTGTTCTGCGCCGAAACCAGCACCGGCATGGTCTGGGCGTTCGCGTTGGAAAGGAAGAGCGCCAGCAGGTACTCGTTCCAGGACAGGATCAGGATCAGGAGGAAGGTCGCGGCGAGCCCGGACCGGACGAGCGGCAGCGCTATCGTGAAGAACACGCGAAACTTCGAGGCGCCGTCGATCTCGGCGCTTTCCTCGATTTCGAGCGGGATGCCGGCGAAGAAGTCGCGCGTCAGCCACACGACGATCGGCAGGTTCACGGCCGTGTAGGTCGAGATCAGCGCGAACCGAGTATCGAGAAGCCGGAGATGCTGGAACATCACATAGATCGGCAGCACCGCGACGATCGGCGGCATGATCCGGTTCGAAATCATCCAGAATTCGATGTCGTTGTTGCCCACGGCCGCCCGGAAGCGCCGCACGAAGGTGGACAGGGCAAGAAGGAAGAGCGCGATGGCAAACGCGATCGCGACCGGCCACGGCACGGCGAAGTCGACGACCGCGGCGATCGCCACGAAGACCAGGACGATGAAGGTCAATATGGCGGCGACCTTCACCCGAAGGCGAATGCGGACCAGCGCGTAAGCGGCCAGCGAGCCGATCAGAACGGCTAGCAGTGTGCTGGCCGACGCCACCTCGACCGAGTTCAGATAGGGCCCGAGCGTGTTGTTGTGCAGGAGCATGAAGGTCCATGCATCGAGCGTCGGCTTGAAATCCACGAAGGGCACGTAGAAGGGCCCGCTATCCACGTCGACCTCGATCTTCAGCGACGTGACCACCACCCAGTAGAGAGGGAACAGCACGACGGCGGTCCAGACGGCCAGGACAGCGTAGGCCGCGACCTTCGGAACCGTCGCCATGACGTCGAGGCTCTTCGGCTCGAACAGCCGCTGCATGAGGGGGCGTGTGTCGGGCGGCCTCGTCACTGAAACCTCCGCGTGCGCCGCACCACGAAGTTGAAGAACGACACGCAGGTGACGGTGGAGACGAACAGCAGAATGTAACCCACCGCCGCCGAGCCCCCGAGGTCCTGCGTGCGCCAAGCGATGAAGGATTGCAGCGTCAGAGACTCCGTGGCGATCCCGGGTCCCCCCGCGGTCAGCACGTTGGGCATGTCGACGATCTTGAAGGCCTCGATGAGACGGATCAGCACGACAGTTGCGGCGACCGGAGCGATCGCGGGCCAGGTAATGTCGCGAAAGATCTGAAACCGTCCGGCGCCGTCCACATGCGCCGCCTCGATCTGATCACGCGGCTGGTTCTCGATGGCGGCCAGGAGCACGATGAACATGAACGGCGTCCACTGCCAAGTGTCGCCGATCAACACCATGAGGCGCGCCGACCAGCCCTGCGTGGCCCAGGACCAATCGCTGAAGCCGAATGCGCGGCTGAGCGGCGCGAACGGGCCTTTCTGCATGTCGGCCAGCATGCGGAACATGTAGGCGACGCCGACCGGGGTCACCATCAGCGGTATGAAGAAGATGACGCGAAACCAGTTCCGCCCCCGGATCGGCTGGGCGCAGACGAGGGCGAGCCCGAGTCCGAGCCCGAACTGGGCCAGGACGCCGACCGAGACATAGAGCAGCGTCGTCAGCAATGTGCCCTGCACGCCGCCCGAGAAGCTCGTGGCGAGTGCCGCAAGGACGACCGCCGATGCGAGGCCGGCCGAGATGAGGCGACCGACGAAACCGACGAGGCCGAAGCCGGTCGCGGCATAGCGACCGAGCCAGAACAGCATTAGCAGGGCCACGAGCGCAAAGGCCGCCCAGTTGGGCCAACTCATGGCCTTGATGGTCCCGACGAGGTGATATTGCTGCACGCCGACCAGGAGCCGGCTGAAGTTATAGGTGCCGATGAAGGTGAGCTTGAAGCTGCCCGCCACCAGGGCGAAGCGCGACAGCGACAGATAGGCCGAGATGACGAGCGGGAAAATCGCGAAGACCAGGAGAATGAGCACCGCGGGCAGCACCATGATGCGGCCGCTGTTGCGGTCGACCCATTGGCCGAAGCCGGGCGGATCCCGAGTGCCGAGGGCGGTGACGACCGCGGTGCTTTCGCTGATGTGCATCTGGAGGGTTGCCCGTGGTGGCGGCGGACCGCGAAGCCCTAGTGGTCCGACCCAGACGGATGGTTCATCCGTCTAGAACAGTCGGCCCACCAGCTTAGAGGCGGTGCACCGATTCATCTCAGACGACAGGTGTACCTTCCGTCTGAGTCGGTGCACTAGGGCCTGTCTGACTTACGTCAAAGCGGCGCTTCAGCGTAAGTCTGTGGGCAGGCGCGGTCTTTTGAACTGGCGCCTATCGGCGGCAGCATGACATCGGCTGGGCGGCCGCGCCTGCAAGCCGAAAAGCGCGCTGGCGGCGTCCGCGCGCACTACCGGCCGGGCAGGGCGTCGCGCGGGTAGCGCCG
>JAABUY010001985.1_pt1 | contig 25581 bp, 22 predicted proteins | sample 5560271 | NCBI WGS metagenome assembly JAABUY01 (sample SAMN10711886, study PRJNA513374) | rock metagenome | isolation source: Antarctica rocks | place: Antarctica: Victoria Land, University Valley | reverse complement strand
TTACGTCCTTAAAAATTCTCGGATCAGGAACTATGTTGGCGCGCGAGAGTGGTTGCAATGGAAGCCGAGATCGGAGCAAGAGGTTCGCGACAAGAAGAAGCAACAGGAATAAAAATCCGAGGGCACGCGTCGCCCAGCCAAAACCGACCGACCTGAACAGAGATGAGAGCATCAGCGGGAATACCACCCCGCCAAGAGAGCCTCCGCAGCTGGCTATCCCCGTAGCAAATCCACGGCGCTTGTTAAAAAAGTGTCCAATCGAGGCAATGGCGGGAGAAGATACCAAGGAGGTTCCAAAGCCACCAAGGATTGAGAAGACAAGAACGAAGTGGTAATATTCTTTAGCGCGATGTCAGCGGCTAGGTACATAGAAGGGCTAGGAGTCTGTAACAAAATCCACGAACGGTACTGACTTTTGCAAGCGCTTAGAAGGAACATACAGGCAACCAAACATACAGCTCCCATAGCCATCAGAAACCTCGGCCCTTGCGCATCAAATAACGATCCTGTGACAATGCCGCTGAAGTATGCTATGAACAGATACAAACCAAAGATCCAGCCTATGTCAGCCTGGCTGTAGGACGCCAATTGATTCCGGCTGATGTAGGCTTGGAATGTTCCAATTGTATTCATCAAACCAAAGCAGCACATCATGCCACACAAGGAGCCCAGTACCGATAGCCAGGCACGCAGACCGCCTTCAGGGTACGGTTCTTCCTCTTGTTCGGGTTGTGCTGACACATTTGACGAATTCGATACCTTTGGAGACATCGGACTTTCAATATCACGACCGGCCACATATTCAGAATCTCGTCCGGCTACCGCAGGACTGATCTTTTTCTTGACTTCGTGTTCGGATGTGACCATAACTGACGAAAATCGGGCAGCTACAATTTTGGTCCGCTAGAAATAGAAGAACAGCACTTATGGTGGTGGACCAGATTAATGCAGGCAAAAGGCGACCAGTCGAGCTTACCTTACGGAGTATAGTGCATACTGGAAACACAAACGACAGTCCGATCTGCCAGTCACCCTGTCATCCAATTCTACGAATCGGGCGACCTGAAAGTTTGGACTTCGAGGTAGGTGCTGCATCAAGCTCAAATCTCCGCAACAACACATACCAAGTCCACTGATATGTGAAGCAACACTCCATTGCACTTTACGCGGTTTGAATTATAAGGCGGACATATCAGCTACCTTACAACTTCTTCTGGCTAGCGCTGCAACTACTAGTCAACCCCGCCTTTACCTAAGGTACTCGTACTGTGTAGGTAGGTACCTTAGCGAAAATAGCTGGGATTGCTTTACCGTAACCACATCGTAGTGACACCGTAATGAAATTGATCGGTAAACTTGATTTAATACGGCCCCGAAACAGTCCTGCGATAGAGCAGATGACTCGATTAAACCGTTCTTAATAAATATACCGTTACGAGTAATTAACCGTTCACTCCTTATTACTACTTTGACACCGTTATCGCAAATAACTGTAATTATAAGCGCAGAGATGAAATATCCCGTTCCGTATTTTATTACAGATGTCATGTAGAATATACAGAATGTACATGTTGTACACACAGCGTACATGTACACATGATGCACACGTCTTTAACGTTGCACACGTGAACGCATACGTAACGCCCTCGCGAGTAAATCGTCTGAATCGCTCGGTTTTACATTTTAAAATTAAAAAGCGTTGATATTTTTAATAAATCTGAATTGCCAAGTGTATATCTTGGCATTTTTTAATAGTATTTCACGGTAAAAAAATGATAACGGTGTCAAAAGAATTTCGTTTATTTCTTGTAAACCTTTATTTAATCAAGGGTACCACTAAACATACACCCCTTTTTACTACATTGACGCCCCTCACTTACTACATAAACGCCCCTTGTTTACTACACATACACCTTCCCAGATAGATCTAGCGGCTACCCAACTAGGGTTTAGCGGCTCAATAATCATAACAACGCGCACACGTTCTTCTTCATCAACCAACTACTTTATCTATTCTACCCACCATCCACCCTACCTCGTCGCCGCCATGGATCTTGCACCCCCTTCAGTGAATGAGTTCTATGTGAACCACGAAGAGCACATCGCCGCCGCCAATACATGGGCTGAAGCTCACGATTACGCGCTCAATATCAAACGAGGGATAGAGGTAGGGGTGAGGAAGGTAGGGCGCGAAGCGATGGTAGAGATAGAGGGCTAGGTCGAGAAGGTCGAGAAAGTGAAGAGGGTGAAGCTTCGACTGAGCCTCTGTTCGAACATCAGCAGGAAGCTTCAAACGATGAAGGCTTCTACGAAGTGTTTCAAATTTGATATGTGGTTGCAAATGTAAATCAGCTTCGAAAAACATATCGATCTCAAAGATACTTAATTTTGAGTGAGTCGCTCATATGAAATCAAGTATCTTTAAGTATTATGTTCATCTGTTTCAAAGCTGTCAAACTCTGACTGAGTAGTCGCTAAACCTATTTGAGAGAAATGTATGTGTAGTAAACGAGAAACGTTTATGTAGTAAGTTGAGAGCGTCAATGTAGTAAAAAAAGATGTATGTTTAGTGATATTCTTAATCAAACCGTAATAATATCGATATTTATAAAGAACAGTAATTTTAGTTAATCAATAGCTTTAATCGACTGTGACTGATCGTCAAGTCGAGTTTTCATACCTACTTTCTGACTCGCTTGAGTACTCGATATCAATCTTGTGACTCGACTTGAATACTTGATATCAATCTCATGACTCGACTCAATATTGATCTCAAGTTGAGTCAGAATTTGAGTTTTCGACTCGACTCGTCAAGCAATCGAAAATGACATCAAATGTCAAGATTTACTATTTTTGAATCTATTGCGTCATTATATTTGAAAGATTTACGTGCAACAAAGAAAACTATTTCTCATTTCTTCATTATCATTCTCTCGTTGTTTACATTATCTTGTTGCATTATCAATAAAATACATTGCAAGATGTCTGATTCTGATAAGACATATGAATTATCAAGATCTTCAATTGAGAAAGAATTTAATTTCTTGATTATTTATTCATCTACTTTCAGTAGTCTTCATTCTAATGACTTTGCAAGTTAAGATTCACGAAACATTAATAAGATTTTCATCGAAAAGAAATGAACTCTTCAAGAAGCAATGAATAGAATTCATCGCAATACTTCTCTTCTAATATTAAGAGAGAATAATCAGTACATTGAGTGAAGTTTCGATATCAATGCTCAATTTCAACAATGATGACTACAGATGTTTATTGACGAAAGTGTCATCAACAAGATTCAAAGAAAGATAAGTAATTCACTTTGAGTTAAGAAGATCAAAGTAAATAAACAATTCAACATCTGAAATCAATTTATTCAAATGATCTTGACATTGAAAGAATGTTCTAAAATTTCATGCAAGAATTATCTTAAAATTTTAAATTATTCTACAGCTATTGATGAATCTTGTCATGATGTCAGATCATCAACTCAATTTAAAACATAAATCGTTGATATTTTAAATAATCTCGATTCATTGAATTTGTTTTGCAGTTCAATGAATCAAGTCATCAATCTAGTCATCATCATCTTAATTTAGTTTCAACAATTTTGTTTCAATCATCTCAGTCATGTATGCAAACTTCTGCAATCTTAAGTCAATAAAACTATTGTTTAGTCTTGATTTTGCTTAATTCATGTATATAAAAGTTGAATTTTCATTCTTTTCTTTCATTCTTTGTCTTTTATCTTGTACATTATTTGATGTATTGTTTTGTATTTAAATTCTATCAAAGTAATAATAATATCAGTCTTTTATATTGATAATATCTTTAGTTTAGCTTAATTTCTGACATTATGAAAGATTTACACTTTTTGCAACGTTTTCATATATTAAAATCTCATCTAGTTATTCTTTCACTTAAATGAAGTCATCTTACAATTTCTTGATTGACAATGAGCATGCTGTTGAACAGTTTATTCAAAGTGTGATCAAAAATTCAATTGAGATTTTTCATGCAATGCGTAAGCTTCAAAATTAAGTTTGACAACATGATGTCATTACTTCATCTTCATTCATCATTTTCAATTCTTCAATTTATATAAAATTGAATTTTCAGTTTCTTGTAATGATAACTCAGATCATTGCATAAATCTTGAATAATCAATCTCTTGTTATCATTCATTTCTTTGCAAACTCTGTTGCTGTCTTTATTGCTTTTAGATTCAAGAAGCTTCTTGACATATCTGAATATGAGAGAAACAAAGATTAATTGAATGCATGAGAGCAGAGTCTGATACAGCGCATGAACATGAATAATGATCATTATCTCTTTCATCAAGTCAAGATCATTTATGTTGAGTCATGATTTATCATAAATAAAAAGATTTACAATTTAATAAGTCAATATCAAGTCAATGATCTTTGTATTATTTTCATCTTTGCAAATTAACAACACAAATTGCATCATTGCTGTGACAATTCTTTCAAGACAAAAGATGCTCATTTATATTTTCGCGAAATTCTGAAGCAAGACATGAATAACTTTGTTGACTATTACAATCTTTTCTATCAAAAGAAAGAACATTATTTGATGAAAGATTTCTTATTGATTGATTGTCTGAAGCACAATGTCAATTATTTCACTTAACTTATCATTTTCTTCTGACAAAATCTCAATGAAATTCAAACATTCTTTGATATCAATGAAGAGCTTCAGCAGCTTAAGCATCATTAATCTCACTTCATCTTCATCATCATTTTATTCATCAAAGTCAAGAGCATCTTTGCATTGATTAATAATTTTTTGAGTTCAAAAATCATCATTTCTGTAACTGTTATTTTGACAATATCTTCATTTTTCTCTTTCTTGTCTTTTAATGAGTTAATGAATTTAAGCTTCATCATTGTCATCATTCAAACTAAGATTCTGATCATTTTTAAGATCAAGAAAATCTGCAACAAGTGAAAGCTGTGCTACTACTGCAAGTTGCAACATTTGAGCAAAATCATTAAAGAATGCTCAAATAAGAAGTTTTTCACTTTGTGTATCATGAACGTTTATGACAATAACATCATCATCAATATAGATGAAGAAATCTCGCTGTTTGCAAGAAAAGTTTAGTTTCTGAACTAAGTCACATTTAGAAATTTGTATACATATCATCTTGTTTACTAGTTTCAATCTTTTCATTCTCACTTCAATCATATAAAAAGTTTTCTGTTAAATTTATCTTGAAACTCTTTGAATTCAATTTGACATTCAAAGATAATCACATGATAGTATTTTGTATTCTACGTCAAGCTCAATCTAAAGTTCTCACTTTCACTTTGATTGATAATGAAGTCTTCACTTATGTCTTTATGAATAAATTCTTCGCGCAACAACATCATCTTTTCTTGCATCAATTAATTCATTCTTGCAGACTTTAAGAATTTAATGATCAAGTCGCTTTAATTGATGATATTACTCATGTCGTTGAAATCACAATGATTCTTAATGAACACATCGAAAGACTATTCTTTTATGTCATTGAATTAAGTTAGTATCTCATCATCATGAGTTTATCATGACTTCATCATTACGTCATTGATGTTAATTTTGAACACAATATTCTCATTTTGTCTTTCTTCTTTTGTCTTAATTATTATTGTCAATTTCTCATCAAGATTCATGATTTTAATCAACAAGAAGAAAATTTCTCGCTTGAAGTTAACAAAGTAACTTTCTTTCAGTCTTGCTCTCAATTCACTCACAAGAAGTAACTCAGTTCATGAATTGCTCACAAGAAGTAATTCAGTTTACAGATTGCTCACAAGAAGTAATTCAGTCTACAAATTGCTCACAAGAAGCAATTCAGCATTCAGTTTGCTTGCAAGAAGTAATTTAGTTTCTCATTCATTTGAAAGAAGTAACTCAGTTTTCAGTTCATTCATAAGAAGCAATTCAGTCTTCAATTCACTTGCAAGAAGCAACTCAGTTTTCAATTCGCTCACAAGAAGTAATTCAGTTCTCAATTCACTCGCAAGAAGTAATTCAGTTTTTCGTCTGCTCACAAGAAGTAATATAATTCTTCATTCACTCATGAAAAGTCAATTAATATTCAGCTCATTCACAAAAAACAAATCTCATTCAGTCTTGTCTCTCGTTTGAAGTAAGAAGCTTTTAATTATATTTTTCAAGTCATTCAAAAAGAATACTCATTAAAAATCAAGTATTGAAATTCTTTTCTCTTTAGAACTTCTGTTGTCTTTCAAGCAGATCAATTCAATCGATTTTTTATACAAGTTGACATAGTTGAGTTGAAAGCTCGAAGCTTTGATCATGCTGCTCATGTCAAAGACATTGAAGTGTTTAGCGTCACTTTAAAGAAAATCAATGTCTTTTTGAATCTTGAATTAATCTCGTTTTCTAGTCTAAATTCTGATAAGTCAAAATCGCGTCATGTGACTTTGACTATCTGTTCAAAGAACAGCTCAACTCTTGCTCAATTTTCATCTCGTTCTCAAAACAGTATGTATGATAAGAATTATCGTTTGAATCTTCATCAAATAAAAAAGAAATTTCATTTGACTGCATTCACAACACAAGAAAATCTTGAAGTTTATTGACAAAGCAAGAACGTCGATTCAGTCACAATTTTATCATTCAAATATTTCAAGTTTTTAAACATTTTTTTCAAGAAAAACATCAATATCTTGTCTTTGCATCAAGCTCATAATCATGTCATACATCTTAAAGAAGATGCTCAATTCTCAGTCTTCGCTTTGTATGACATGAGTCGTGATGAAATTCTAGAACTTCATTGTTATCTGAATGAAAATCTGAGCAAAGATTTCATTTAAGTCAGTTGCTCTCAGACAATCATCTTTGTTCTCTTCATCAAGAAACTCGAAGAAGAACTTTGCTTCTGCATGAACTATCAAGATCTGAACGCTATCACAGTCAAGAATTAATATTCTCTGTCTCTGATCTCAGAAACACTGAATCATCTAAATTAAACTAAAATCTTTATCAAGCTGAATATCATCTCTGCGTTCAATTGACTTCAAATCAAAGAAGAAGATGAAGCTTTCATCGTCTTTTGCACTCAATTTAAATTATTCAAGTATCTAGTTATGTTCTCTGATTTATATAATGAGTCTGTCTCATTTCAGAAGTACATCAACAATACTTTTTGCAAACATTTAAATAAGTTTTGTACAGCTTATTTGAATGACATCTTGATTTATTTTGACAATGAACTTAAGCATGAGATTCATGTCAAGCTCATTCTGCAAAAGCTGCAAGAAGCAGATCTTCAGATGAATATAATCAAATGCAAGTTTCATGTCACTCAAGTTTCATATTTAGAATTGATAATTATCATCAAAGAAATCAAGATGAATTTTTCTAAGATAAACATCATTGTCAACTGACTCATCTTAATCAACGTTAAAGATGTTCAAAGTTTTCTAGATTTCGCGAACTTTTATAAAAGATTTATCTATGATTATAGTAAAATAGTGTCAGGACCGTGCCTAGATGATACAACCAATGGAGGTCAGGGTTGATAGTGCTTGATCTTTAGAGGTAGCTATAACTGAATATTAAGAATACAGAAGAAGGTTGGTACAAAAGCTTCTATTTATGTAATGTTCAGAGGCTGCGCTAGGCCCGAAAGGGATGTGTTTGTGACACGGGAAGAATGTGATGTAGGTGAACAAGATGTTGGTGAAAGAAAAGGGTGTTGGGGAAGGAAAAGGGTGTTGGGCCATATCTGGGCCATATCTGGGCCAAACTTGACTAGCTCGCTGGTTAGCCCTAATCATTACGCAGGGAACTCGCTAGCGTTCACTGCGAATTGATTAGGGCTTCAGCCTTGTTCAGCCTTGGTACGCTCGTAACAAATAGTTATCTTGCTCAATCGTCTCATCAGAAAAGATGTACTCTTTGTCTGATTTCAGAAATGTCAGATTGCATTCAACATTCTTAATGTTATGATTCTAGTCTTCATCTATTCTTTCTCGTCTTCATCTTGATTTCATTCTAATCGAGTCTAGTGAGCATTCGAGCTAGAAGTGATGTCATTGAAACTCTGCATCATATGTGTAAGATGTCAACTCAATCGAGTTTAGCACAGAGCTGAGAAACATACATATAAGAATCGAGTTCTTTTCTGTAGATACTTTTCTTTCTTAGCATTTATCTATTAGTTAAATGACATTCATATGACTCGCTCTATGTCAATCTCTAACAGTAGATAAATGCTAATCAACTACTCTGCTATCGACGTGTAGACGATACGAAATAACCTACTTCGTTTATTCAGAAAATTCGCAAGAAATTCTTCGAATTACTTTCATCAAATTTACTCAAATTTATCAAATCACTCACTACACACTCACATATCTATCTGTATCTTCATCTTCAATTTCTCATCATGACACACGACTTTGAATCAGTCGAATTTCGAACGACTCGCCTGCTTAGAAGCACTGCAAATAGACGAGTTTCTCTTCTTTCTTTCGATGTCTCAGCTGAATCTCAGAATGTCGCGATCTCATGAAACATCAAGATCGAAGAACAACTACGTCAGTGAGTTCTTGATCAGTCGAACGAGATCATCAAGATGTTAGACGAGCTAAGAGATCAACGAGACATGACTCTGAAATGCAACAAGCACTGAATCATTCTACAAGTTGAACATATTTGAAGACTGAAACAGCTAGAGATCAATCGCACGATAATGAACACTTTAGAAGAGACTAACACTCGACTACAAGAGATAATGTTGAAACTCAAAGAGAAACAACGTTCAGCTGATCAGCTTCGATCTCGACAGTCTACTGAGTCTCGATCTACTATGAATTATTTATCTCAACAAGATATCGAATCGCATGCTTCTATCGAGAATCATACTCGACAAGAGACGTCTACTAAGTTCATCTCATTCGAAAATGAACATCATCGATTCTACAAATTTTCAAACCTCTCTATATTTACTGATGAAGATGAATCGACTTGAGAAGATTGAAGAAACAAGATGAACGACAAGCTGATTGTCAATGTCGATCAGTTCGATAATGAGACTATCTGCATTGTTTATATGTTGTTTAGGCTAGAAGATAACGCTGCTGAGCACATCTACGCTCGACGTCATCATGATTCTTCTCGTTCATACTACTCGATCTACGAGCTATTCAAACATCTGAAAGAAATATACGATGAAGTGAATAAGAATCGAAAGTGTCGTCGCGAATACAACGCTCTGAGACAAGCAGACAAGTTCTTCAATGTCTTCTACTTCAACTTTATAAAGCTATTCAGCTATCTCGAATATGATGATCACATTCTGATGAACGATCTTCAGAATAAAATCAATAATCGCTTGCAGAATGCTTTATCAGTCTGTCTCGAAGATTTCACTTCGCTTCATCGACTAAAGATCTTTCTTCAAGATGTGAATAGTAAACAACGAGTCAATTATCAGCTTCGCAGCGAACGTCGCACTGTCATCGTCAAAGTCACTGTCGTATCTGACAAATGTGCTACTACTCTCTTGTCAGCAGTGATGACTTCGATAATCAATTATGTTAAGTCGACTATCTTTTCTATCTTTGAGTCAGCGAGATCGTCAATCATCTGCTACATCTGCAAGATCTCAAGTCACTTGTTCAAGAATTGCTCTCAGCTGAACAAGATCGACATCTCTGCATCTCGAGCTTTCATTCTTCGTTTACATGAAATCGTCATTTCGAAAGATAAAGAGAATGAGAAAATGTCTTCTTTCGAGAATAACGAGGCAAAAAACTAGTGACTTTCATCAAAGGCGCGATGAAAGATGTGTTAATTTCTTCAACGACGAGCATGTCAGATGATTCTTTTGCTTCTGAATCTTTGACTATTGAATGTGTACTTTCTAGCAAAGAAATTAGTTACTCATTGAAGTCATTGATTGACATCGAAGCTGCTGACTATTCGTTCATTGATGAAGTGATCGCGCAGATTGTTAGTGATCAGTTGCAAATCAAGTTTCTGACTTTGATCAAAGCAAAGTCAATACGAGAATTCAACGATCATTATGCAAAAAAACTCATTACTCATGTCATCTATTCGAACCTGACAGTTCAAGATCATACGATTGACATCGCTTTTATGTTAATCACTCGATTAGATCAACATCAAATGATTCTTAAAAAAACATGAATGAACAAAATTGATCTAGTAATTGATATGCGAACCGATTTTCTTCGATTTTCGAATTTCAATTCTACTAGTCAGAAGTTGATTGCTTTATTCTCAAGCAATAAATCAATCACGAAACAGAAGAGCTTGACTTCTACTCATATACTAAAGAGATCTTTCACTTCGATTACACCTCAATTCAGTCAGAAATCACTCTCTTTCAGTCAAAAGAAGAGTTCAATCGAACAGTTAAAATCGCGTGACGCGACTTTAACTAGCGTCAAAATTTCTAAATCGACGTCAGGTTCAACGAACATTGCAATGATAGAGGCTGCGACTTATAGAATGTTAGTCAAACGATCAGACGTGAAGACTTTTGCTGTTATTGTCTCGAAAATTGATCGACTCATAACTACAGTCGAAAATAAGTTCGAAGAAGTGAATTTGCATGAGCTTTCACACGTCAAGATTCTCGAAAAGGTCAAAGTCAAGCTCTTCTTCGAGTATCATGACTATCTAGACGTGTTCGATCGAGCTATGATCGATCAGCTATCATCTCATCGTTTCTACGATCACAAAATTGAGTTGATCGACGAAGAAATGTTTTCTCGAAGCAGACTTTACCAGATGTTCGATCACAAACTTCAGAAGATAAAGAAGTATCTGATCAATCATCTAAACAAAGAGTTCATTTTCTTCAGCTTCGTATCATACGTCTCGCTCATCTTGTTCGTTGAAAAGAAAGACGAAAGTCTGCGTTTCTGCGTCGATTACAGAAAGCTCAATGCTTTGATCAAACGAGATCGTTATTCTTTGTCATTGATAGACGAGACTCTCGCTCGTATACAAGAAAGCAAGTATCTGACTCGATTGAACATCATTGTCGCGTTCAACAAACTACGTATGCATTCAGATAGCGAAGATTTGACTATTTTTATTATCTTCTTCGACTTATACAAATATCATGTAATGCTCTTTGAATTAACAAACGAATCGACGTTCTATCAACATTATATGAACGACGTGTTGTTTGAATATCTACATCAGTTTTGTCAGATCTATCTAGATGACATTATCATCTACAGCAAGATTTTGAAGAAACACAGATGACATGTACGATTGATCTTGCATTGACTACGAGAGATCGATCTACAGATAGACATAAACAAATGCGAGTTTCATGTGCAGAAAATCATCTTTCTAGAACTTTTGATGTCAATCGAAGAATTGAAGATGAATTCGCGAAAAATGCAAGCAGTCGTTGATTGATCTACACTCAATAATCTCACTCAGATGCAGTTCTTCATTGACTTCTGCAATTTCTATCGACGCTTCATCAAGAACTTTTCGAAGATTGTTCGTTCAATAATTCGACTCACTCAAAAGAAGATCATATTTGAATGAAATGAAGTCTGTCAGATCGTCTTCGATCATATGAAGAGACGTATGATCGAGACTTCTATACTACGTCACTTTGATCAAACTCGTGAGACTATTCTCGAAATTGACTCATTCAACTACGTCAACGATGAAGTTCTTTCTCAATATGATGACGAAGAAGTACTACATTCGATTGTCTTCTATAGCAAGAACATGTCTTCTGCTGAATGCAACTACGAGATATATGATAAAGAACTTCTGATCATCATTTGAGCATTTGAACACTGACGATTCGAACTGAAGCTAACTGACATTTCTATCAAGATGTTCATCGATCATCAAGCGCTCATCTCATTGATGAAAGATAAAGAGCTGAGCAGACGTCAGATGCGCTGAGTTCAGAAGCTCGCTGATTTCAACTTCAGAATAATGTATTGATCTGACAAACAGAACATCAAGATCGATGCATTAACTCGTCAAGCTGACGTCGTGCTCAGAGATTCAGAAGATGAGCGCGTTCGCTATCAATGAATCACTATTTTGACTTCGAATTGAATGAAAATTGCTGATCTAAAGAAGAACATCAGTGAATCAATCTATAAACAGGTTCTTGAGGCTAATGAAATTGACGAGAATTGTACGCTACTTCGCGAAGCAATAGCAAGAGATGAGACACAATATGAAGATATCAAATTGAAGAATTGTCGAATTCAGAATGAAATCTTGTATCATGATAATCAGCTATGAGTTTCGTTCAATGAACTTCTACAAATGAATCTGATTCGTGAAGTACATGATCAGTCATCGATGAATCATTCTGATATTCTTAGAACTGTGAAGATCATAAAACGAAATTACTATTGATCATTTATGCGAAAAACGATAGAGCGATATATTCGGAACTGCTATATCTGTCAACGTTCAAAGACATCTAGAAATAAATCAAATGACTTGCTTCAATCTCTATCGATATCTGAACAGCGATGACAGAACATAGTCATGAACTTCATTATTGATCTATCTGATTCGTACGACTATAACGCTATTCTGACTGTCATCTGCAGATTGTTAAAAGAAAGGCATTATATTTCTTGCATCACTGATGATGAAGATATCACAGTCGAAAAAACAGCTGAAATGTTGCTTCAATGAGTATATCGATCTCACGATCTATCAAACTTCATTGTGTTCGATCGAGATTCTCAGTTCATCTTCATTCTCTGAAAGTCTCTTTGCAAACGACTGAGCATTTTTCTTCGATTGTTCATCGTCTATCATTCTCAGATCGACGATCAAAGCGAACGAGTCAATCAGAACGTCGAAAGATATCTTCGTTTCTTCTGTTCATACATGCAGAATGACTGATTCAAGTGACTATTCATGATCGAGTTTGTCGACAATAACATCTTGTCTTCAGTCATCTTCTTGACTTTCTTCTTCATGAATAAGAGCTTTCATTCTCGTATGAGCTTCGATTCTGACATCATTGAGTATGAAAGAACTCGCGAGCGCTTGCAGATCATCAGAGTCGAAGATATATTTGATCACATGAACAAGACATTGATCTTCGCTCGCGAAGCTCTGATCAAAACACGAGAACGAATGATGAAACAAGCTAACAAGCATAGAAAGAAGATCAATTACAAGATCGAATCAAAGATGTTTCTGAACGAAAGAAACATCGTTACAGCGAGACTCTTCAAAAAGCTAGATGACAAGATGCTCGATTCATTCAAGATCACAGATTCTGTTGACTTCTTTTATAAATTGAAACTATCAGACACTATGCGTATACATGATGTATTTCATTCAGAGCTTCTTCGTTCTGCCGTCGATAATCTTCTGTCTGATCAGAAGAATGAACTCTTGAAATCAATAGTGGTAAACGATGAGAACGAATGAAAGATCGACGATATATTGAACTTTCGACGATATCGAAGACGACTTCAATATCAAGTTAAATGAAAGAGCTATGACAACGATCTCAACTGATATAACGCTGACGGCGACGAATTTATGAACGCTCAAAAGATGGTTGACGACTTTCATATCAAATATTCGAGAAAAGCGCACTAAGAAATAACATTCATGCGAACATGAATAGTCAAAGAGAGAGAGTAATGTTACGATTCTAGCCTTCGTCTACTCTTTCTCGTCTTCGTCTTGATTTCATTCTAATCGAGTCTAGTGAGCATTCGAGCTAGAGATGATGTCATTGAAACTCTGCATCATATGTGTAAGACGTCAATTCAATCGAGTCTAGCACAGAGCTGAGAAACACACATATAAGAATCGAGTTCTTTTCTGTAGATACTTTTCTTTCTTAGCATTTATCTATTAGTTAAATGATATTCATATGACTCGCTCTATGCCGATCTCTAACACTTAAGAAAGTCTTCACTTTCAAGATTATTCTTCATCATTATAATTCAGATCACAAGATTGTGATAGAAATCAATGCTTTGAACTATGTGTTCAAAGACATTCTTTCTCAATATGATGAGAATAAGATTCTTCATTCAGTCGCTTACTTTTCAAAGAAGCATAACTCAATTGAGTGTAACTACGAGATCTACGATAAAGAACTCATAATCATTGTTTGCACTTTCAAGAAATGATGATCAGAGCTCAAAGACTTTATTTATTCTGTCGAGATGATCATGAATCACAAAAATCTTGAGTATTTCATGTCAATTAAGCAATTGAGTCATCATCAAGCTCGTTGAAGTGAGTTTCTGTCTAGATTCAACTATCGCATCGCTTATCATTTCAACAAAATCAATGATAAGTTAAATGCTTTGACATGTCACTCAGAAGATCTCTCTAAAGAGAAGAATACATTTGATTCTCAATATTAATATCAACATCAAACAATTCTGAAAACTCATGTTTTAAACTTTAATATTGTTGAGAATCTTGTTCTTGATATCTTCAACATCAAAGTCATAAAGCTTCAGTCATAAATCATCGCTTTAGATTCAATTCAGTTACATCTGTTCTCAGTTATCTCAGCATTCTTGCAAATTCTAGCTCTCATGAATCTAGAAATCAAAGAATTCAATGTTGAAAACATCAAGTCTCAGCTAGATTAAAACATTCTGAATCTTGATGAAAATTTTGCTGACATTTTCACTCAGACATTGTGAAAGCAAGTTAAAATCAATGATAAATTCGCAGCTCAGATAATCAAAGTGCTTCATAATAAAGCACAACATCACAACAAGATTTCTCTAATTGAGTGTGAAGAACACAAGAATCATCTGTACTTTCAAGAAAGAAAGTACATGCTCAACTCAAATAAACTACGTCTTTGTATCATTCAGCTCACTCATGATAATGTCGTTGATGATCATTCAGAAAGAGCAAAAAGCTATGAACTGATCAGTCAAGTTTACTGATGATCAAACATTTATAAGTGTGTTCAACGCTTCGTACAAAACTATTACATGTGCACACGTTTCAAGCTCTTTAAACAATGAACTCAAGAATGATTGCATTCTCTTTCAGTTCTTGAACGTCGTTGACGTGATATTTTCATGAACTATGTAAATTCTTTATCGCTCAGTATCTTCATGAATATCACATATAAATATGTTCTAATCTTTGTTGATCATTTTATCAAAATGAGACATTTAGTTCTCATTACTTTTATGAAAGTTGAAGAAGTTATCAATTGCTTCTATGCTCATGTTTGAAAACATCATGATTTACTTAAGTTCTTCATGTCTGATCAAGATATACAATTCATCTTCAATGTTTGAAAGCATATGTGTAAAATGCTGAAGATAAACATTAAGTTATCAACGATATATCACTCTGAAATTGATGATCAAATCGAGAAAGTCAATGCTGTCATGAAGCATTATCTTTGAGTCTTCGTCAACTACATGCAGAATGACTGAGTTAAGTGACTTTCAAAAGTCAAATTCATCGTCAATAATGCATCATCATTAATCACTTTAGCATCATTCTTCTTGATTAATTCGAATCAGAACTCATGTCTAAACTTCAAGTTTTCTGAGTTTCTGCTTAAAAATCTTACATCTCAAGCTCGAAACAAGTTAATCAATGTCAAAAAGTTCATTAAGAAGATGAAGAAACTAACTGAGCATCTACATGATGAGATGCTTATAGCTCAGATCATTTATGAATTCAATGTCAATCTCTTTCATCGTTCTTGTTTTAAATACTTTATCAAAAATGAAGTCTGATTGAATGTTTGTAATCGCAGCATCACTCATTTTATTATCAAGTTAAATGATCATAATGTTGATTTCTTCAAGATCAAGCGTGTCTTTAAGAACAATTCTCTGATTATTGAGTTAAATCTTTCAGCATTCATAAAGATTCATTTAATCTTTCATGTCATTCTTTTGAATCATATCACAAGTGATTTTCTTTCAAGTCAACATCAAAAATCTTGAGAACTCATTATCATCAAGAATGACGAAAGATTCTGATATGTAAACAGCATATTAAACTTCAAGCATGATAGATGTTATAACTCATTTCTGCTCAAGTATTATGTTGATTGAAAAAATCACTTCTTTACTTAAGAATCTTTTTATCTTCTGAATAATTGTAAGCAAACACTTGATGAATATCATCTCGTCAACTCTGTCATTGAAGAATCACATGTACTGTCATGTGTGATATCTTAATGTCAATGTCAAAAACTTTAAGTTCAATCTTCATCATTTTAATTCAGCTCAGATCTGACTCAGATCTTGTTTAAATCTGACTCAAACATCTTGTTTAAATTTGACTCAGATGTGATTCAAATGTATTTTAATTTCATTTGTACATCATCACATTAAACTATGTTTCATCTTTCTCTTACTCAAATCTGACTCAGATCTTGTCTAGATTTAACTCAGACATCTCATTTAAATCTGACTTAAATGTGATTCAGATGTGTTTTAATTCATTGTACATCATTACATTCACATTAAAATGCATCTTGTCTTGTCTTATTTTTCTTTTACTCAAATCTGACTCAGATCTTGTCTAAATTTAACTCAGACATCTCATTTAAATTTGACTCAGATGTGACTTAAATATGTTTCAATTTCACTGTGCATCATCACGTTAAAATGTGTCTCATTTCGTCTTACTCTTCAGACATCTTGCTCAGATTTGACTCAAATGTGACTTAGATTTATTCTAGTCTCATTTATGCTTCATCACATTAAAATGCATTTACATCAATTCTTATTTCATTTCAGTCTTTATTTTCAATTCTTTCTGATTTCATCTTGTTTCTTCTTATTGTTTTGCAAAAGCTCAGTCTTGAAGAGAAGAATTACTGTCATGATGTCAGATCATTAACTCAATTTAAAACATAAATCATCAATATTTTAAATAATCTTGATTCATTGAATCTATTTTGCAGTTTAATGAATTAAGTCATTAGTTCAATCATCATCATCTTAATCTAGTTTCAGCAATTCTGTTTCAATCATCTCAGTCATGTGCATGAACTTTTGCAATCTTAAGTCAATAAAACTATTGTTTAGTCTTGATTCTGCTCAATTCATGTATATAAAAGTTGAGCTTTCGTTCTTTTCTTTTGCTCTTTGTCTTTCATTTTATACATTATCTGATGTATTATCTTGTATCTAGATTCTATCAAAGTAATAATAATATTAGTCTTTTATATTAATAGTATCTTTAGTCTAGCTTAGTTTCTGACAAGTATCATTCATGTTATTTTGATCATTCATGTTATTTTGATGATTCATGTTATTTTGATGATTCATGTCATTTTGATGATTCATGTCATTTAAGCTATTAGACATGCATCTGCAGTTAATCACGTCAAAGTGATCTTATAAGAAGAGAGATTGATCAAAATAATAAATCATTTAATTTATCATTTAATTACGTGATTAGACACTCGATGAAATTTGTTGATGCAAACATCACAATTTGTTATCACTTGTTTTGACTAATGAAGCGAAACAATATTTAAAACAAAGTAAGTTTTTCTTCTCTTTATTTCGTTCGTTGCATAATTAATGTTGTTTCATAATTTCTTTGCAATCAATTTTGCAATCAATTTTGCAATCAACTTTGCAATCAACTTTGCAATCAATTTTGCAATTATATATTTTGAAATATCAAATTCTAATAAGCTTTAAACATTGTTCAAGACATTGATCTCATTAAGTTTTGAAGAAATTATCTCAGAGACTTTGTTAATTTAAGCAGAATGACTCAAGATATTTTAGCAATTTCAACTATTTTGACAGATGTTGAATGAACTTTCAATTTAAAATGAGACATATTATTTTATCATTGCAGCTTTCTTGTTGTTAACATCATATTAAATATCATGATGATTAAGCATGTGAATGCTCTGGAGTTGAAATCAGAGTTTGAGTCTCACTCTCACAAGCTTATTAAGAAGAAAAGAGCTTTCGATGCACAGAAACAAGAAAAGAACAAAGATTTAATCTTCATCATCAATATTAATGAAGATTTAGAGTATATCAGCGATGCATCAGATGATGATGTTGATGATAATGAGTATGATAAGTAATGTTATATTTTTCATCATCAAACATTTAATTAACAATATCAGAACTGAAGAATGATGATTCAATTGATGTTGATCTTTTTATAACATCTTCACAATCTAGATTCTTAAACTTTGAAGAACTCATGTTGTCTACATTACTTAATACAGCAAGATCTACAACAACTTCACTTTCAAATGCTCAATTTTCAGCGTCTGCTCATTTTGATCGAGTTACATCACACTTGACTGAGAGAAACAGATTGAAGAAAGATGATCAATCATTATAAAAGATTGTGAATCAAAGAAATTTGATGAAATTCATTACAGTCTTTAAATTGAACGAAGAATCTAAGTTATCATCTTTAGCAGTGAAAAAAGAACAGCGTAAGATAACTTCTTCTTTGAAGTTGAGTTCTGTTTCAACACGTAAACGTAGCTTTGAAATGACTAATTTCAAGAAGAGATTATCATTTAAAAGTAAAGCTAAATTGAATGCATTGTCTGAGCAAAAAAGACAAGAAGACATCAATAGAAAGCTCATGTAAATAGTTTTGCAATTTATTTTGCAATTTACTGTTTTTATGAAATTGCTTACGCATTTTTCAAGCAGTTTAGTTAGAAACAGTGACTGAAGTCTGAATCAACGATAGAGAAGTTGAAGACATTTTTCTACATATATATAAATTTCTTTTCGACATTTAAATAAAGATCATTCATACACACACATTTTAAAATTTCATAATTTCATTCTACTAGTACTTATTTCAAATAAGTAAAATGTCTAAACATGTTATCAAGTTTAAGTCAACTCATCAAGTTGATTGAGTTGAGTCAAGAGTCTGACTCAACTCAATTGAGTTAAGTTGATTCTTCTCAACTCAAATTAAGTTGAGTTAAGTAACTTGAACTCAATGACAGATTTACTTAAGCACAAGATTTATGTCAAGCTCATTCTGCAAAAGCTGCAAGAAGCAGATCTTCAGACAAATATAATCAAATGTGAGTTTCACATCACTTAAGTCTTGTATCTAGAATTGATAATCATCATTGAAAAAATCAAGATGAATTCTTCTAAGATAAACATCATTGTCAATTGATTCATCTTGATCAACGTTAAAGACGTTTAAAGTTTTCTAGATTTCACGAACTTCTATAGAAGATTCATTTATTACTATAGTAAAATAACTATTTCGCTCACTCGTCTCATCAGAAAAGATGTACTTTTTGTCTGATCTTAGAAATGTCAGATTGCATTCAACATTCTTAAGAAAGTCTTCACTTTTAAGATTATTTTTCATCACTATAATTCAGATCACAAGATTGTAATAGAAATCAATGCTTCAAACTATGTGTTTGAAGACATTCTCTTTTAATATGATGAAAACGAAATTTTTCATTCAGTCGCTTACTTTTTGAAGAAGCATAACTCAGTCGAGTGTAACTATGAAATCTACGATAAAGAACTCATGATCATTGTTTGCGCTTTCAAGAAATGATAATCAGAGCTTGAAAACTTTATTTATTTTGTTGAGATGATCACGAATCACAAAAATCTTGAGTATTTCATGTCAACTAAGCAGTTGAGTCATCATCAAGCTCGTTGAAGTGAGTTTCTGTTTAGATTCAACTATCACATCGCTTATCATTTCAACAAGATTGATGATAAGTTGAATGCTCTGACACGTTGCTCAGAAGATTTTTCTAAAGAGAGAAATACATTTAATTCTTGACATTAATATCAACATCAGACAATTTTGAAAACTCATGTTTTAAATCTTGATATTGTTGAGAATAAACTGATCGCGTTGAGTTGAATCATCGAGGTTGAGTCGAGTTCTCGACTCGTCAAGATTCAATTCGAGTCAGAATTTTGAAATTGAATATTCGAGTTAAGTTATGATGTTGATATCAAGTATTGACTCAAATTCTCAATTCAACTCGTCAAGATATGATTTACTACTACTAAATTGTTGAATGATAATGCAACAGAATAATGCAATAATTCGATCATATTTTCATGATTCATGAAGATACTAACTACTACTAATAGAGATTTTCTCATGAGTATTGATCATGATTCATAAGAATATTCACTACTACTGATAGAGGTTTTTCGAGTCTAGTAATTGCAAGCATAAGCTTTAATCAATTGCATTACTCTGTTGCATTATCAATAGTATCATGAATTCTGCTCGGGAAATCTCTATTAGTAGTAGTCAGTATCTTCATGAGTCATGAGCTCTGAAAATGTCATTCAATAGTATCATGAATTCTGCTCGAGAAACTTCTATCAGTAGTTGAATTCTGAATTTTCGATTGCTTGACGAGTCAAGTCAAGAACTTGAATTCTGACTTAACTCGAGATCAATATCGAGTTGAATCACAAGATTGATATCAAGTATTCAAGTCAAGTCACGACATTGATATCAAGTACTCAAGTGAATCAGAAAGTAGATATGAAAACTTGACTTGATGATCAGTTTAGTTAAGAATCTCGCTTTTGACATCTTCAACATCAAAATCATGAAGCTTCAATCACAAATCATCATTTTAGATTCAGTTCAGTTACATTTATTTTCAATTATTTCAGCATCTTTGCAAATTTTAGTTTTCATGAATCTAAAAATTGAAGAATTCAATGTTGAAAACATCAAGTCTCAGCTAAATCAAGACACTCTGAATCTTATGAAAGATTTTGCTGATATTCTCATTCAGACATTGTGAAAGCAAATCGAAATCAATGACAAATTCGCAGCTCAGATAATCAAAGTGCTTTGCAATGAAGCATGATATCACAACAAGATTTCTCTAATTGAGTGTGAAGAACATGAGAATCATCTGTACTTTCAAGAAAGAAAGTACAGATTCAACTCAGATAAACTACGTCTTTGTATCATTCAACTCATTCATGATAATGTCATCAATAATCATTCAGAAAGAGCAAAAAGCTATAAACTGATCAGTTGAGTTTATTGATGATTAAACATTTATAAGTATGTTCAATGCTTTGTATGAAACTATGACGTGTGCACACGTTTCAAGCTCTTTAAACAATGAACTCAAGAATGATTGCATCTTCTTTCAGTTTTTAAACGTCGTTGATGTGATATCTTCATGAACTATGTAGATTTTTTATCGTTCAGTATCTTCATGAGTATCACATATAAATATGTTTTAGTCTTTATTGATCATCTTATCAAAATGAAACATTTAATTCTTATTACTTTTATGAAAGTTGAAGAAGTTATCAACTACTTCTATGCTCATGTTTAAAAACATCATGATTTACTTGAGTTCTTCATGTCTGATTGAAACATACAATTCATCTTTGATATTTGAAAGCATATGTGTAAACGGTTGAATATAGATGTTAAGTTATCAACGACATATCATTTTAAGATCAATAATCAAATTAAGAGAGTCAATGCTGTCATGAAGCATTATTTTCAAGTCTTCATCAACTACATGTAGAATGACTGAGCTAAGTAACTTTCTGAAGTTGAATTCATCATCAATAATGCATCATCATTAATTACTTTAGCATCATTCTTCTTGATCAATTTGAGTCAAAACTCACATTTAGACTTCAAGTTTTCTGAATTTCTGCTTGAAAATCTTACATTTTAAGTTCAAGACAAGTTAATTAATGTCAAAGAGTTCATCAAGAAAATGAAGAAACTAACTGAGCATCTACGTGATAAGATGCTTATAACTCAAATCATTTACAAATTCAATGTTAATTTCTTTCATCATTCTTGTTTTAAATACTTCGTTGAAGATGAAGTATGACTGAATGCTCATAATCTCAGCATTATTTGTCTTGCTGTTAAGTTAGATGATCATAACATTGACTTCTTCAAAATCAAGCATGTCTTCAAGAACAATTTTCTAATCATTGAGTTAAATCTTTCAAGATTCATGAAGATTCATTCAATCTTTCATGTCACTCTTCTGAGTTATATCACAAGTGATTCTCTTTCAAGTTAACATCAGAAATTTCAAGAACTTATTATCATCAAGAATGATGAAAGATTCTGATATGTAAACAGCATACTAAACTTCAAGCATGATAAACATTATAATTTATCTTTGCTTAAATATTATGTTGATTGAGAAAATTACTTCTTTACTTGAGAGTCTTTTCATCTTCTGAATAATTGTGAGCAAGCATTCAATGAATATCATCTTGTCAACTCTGTCGTTGAAGAATTACATATACTATTATGTGTGATATTTCAATGTTAATATTAAGAACTTTAAATTCAATCTTCATCATCTCAATTCAATCTTGATCTGACTCAGATCTTGTTTAAATCTGACTCAGATATCTTGTTTAAATCTGACTCAGATGTGATTTAAATGTATTTTAGTTTCATCTGTGCATCATCATATTAAACTGCATTTCATCTCTTTCTTGTTCAAATCTGACTCAGATCTTGTTTAAATCTGACTCAGATATTTCGTTTAAATCTGATTCAAATGTGACTCAAATGTATTTTAATTTCGATGTGCATCATCATATTAAACTGCATTTCATCTTTTTCTTACTCAAATCTGACTCAGATTTTGTCTAAATTTGACTCAAACATCTTGTTTAAATCTGACTCAAATGTGACTTAAATGTATTTCAATTTTCTGTGCATCATCATGTTAAAATGCATCTTGTTTCATTTCATCTTTCAAATCTTGTCAAGATCTGACTTAAACATCTTAATCAGATCTGACTCAGATGTGATTCAGATTTATTTCAGTTTCATCTGTGCTTCATTACATTAAAATGCATTCATATTAATTCTTGTCTCATTTCAATCTTTATTTTCAGTTCTTTCTCATTTTATCTTGTTTCTTCTCATTATTTTGCAGAAGCTCAGTCTTGAAGAGAAAAACTACTGTCATGATGTCAAATCATCAACTCAATTTAAAACATAAATCATTGATATTTTAAATAATCTTGATTCATTGAATCTGTTTTGCAAATCAATGAATCAAGTCATTAATTTAATCATCATTATCTTAATTTAGTCTCAGCAATTCTATTTCAATCATCTCAGTTATATGCGTGAACTTCTGCAATCTTAAGTCAATAAAACTACTGTCTAGTCTTGATTCTGCTTAATTCATGTATATAAAAGTTGAGCTTTCGTTTTTTTCTTTTACTCTTTGTCTTTCATCTTTATCAACGTTTCGACGAAGAGCTTGAGTAGCTTGTAAGCTAGTGAGCAACGACATCTGAATCTTAATGCGCTTGAGACGCATATGCTAGCTACTAGAACAGACACTTTTCATAATTCAGCAATTAGCTGATTTAGCAACATAGATCAATCATCAGTCAGTCATTAGCTGATTAGATCAGCTACAAGCTGATTCAACAGAGTAGAACTTGTATCAAGCTATCGTGCGTTCATGATTCTGCGCGATGTTTATCTTAATAAGCTTCAATTTTACTTCACTCATTTCTCTCATCACAGTTATTCAATTATCGTACATCATGTTTGTCAGTGATCGTGCAGAACTCGTCTTTCTACAACGTTTACAGTCTTATTTATCATCAGTTTCGATCACAGCAGTCGATCGTGCTCACAGCAATCTCATGTATGATTATCAGTTTGCACAGTTTCGAAATAGATTGAAACAAATTGATTACGCGTCTCTTCTTCTGCGATTGAAGATTTCGACTTTGATTGATCAGAATGCAAAAATCTTTGAGCAGAAGATTGACGAGACTGCAAAACAACTGATGATGAATATATATGATAATTTGATTTGAACATTTGATACTGAGAAGAAATGACATTTCATCGAAATCATCATCTACGCGAAACTCATCATCAAATCTATTCTTCGCTTGAAAAATTGAATCGAAGCTTTCATTCACTTGAAACATTCTTCTTCGATGACAGAAAAGACATCGATAGAAGAAAAGAATGCTAGTGTACATAGAAAGAGAACACTATCTCGAAAATTTACAGCTCTCTTCAACAAGTCGTGAACTTCTACTGACAGACGTTGTGTGTAATGCGTCAGATGCATTGAAGAATGCATAGAGTAAGTAGAAATTTCGTTTAACGAATGAGCAGACACTATGATTAATAGATTAATTAATTTTAGATTTTCTCATCATCTGAACTATGTAAGTTCTTGTATGTCGCTAGCTGCTACACAATCAATCTCATTGTTTACAGATCTTTACAGTGAAATTTCAGTCACTTGTTCGTTCTCAATATTCTGTCATCATAGTCATGATTAGACGCTATCGACTGAAATGTTTTGATCATTCATATATGCTTCATTCGACGTGACTATATGCTTTTCATTCATTTTCTTCAATTTATCTCAATCTACTTCAATTTATCTCAATTTATTCTAATTTATCTCAACTTACATAATGTCGAACTTTCTTCATTATCGAGTGAATTTCGTCTTTTCTCATCTGTCTAAGCTCGCAAGCTCGTTCGTCTTTCAAGCTTTCTTTTTCAGAAAATTCTCTTCGTATAAGATGTTGAATGTATCTCAGTTGATGTAATTATTCACGTAAAAGAACTTCTTGTTTTCAGTTGATATCAGATGTGCACTTCGTAATATAGTACTCATATTGTAAAATCATCGACATTCAAGATATCGAGACTTCTTGACAGTATTCTTCGATCACTGCTCGACTTCTATCATATCATGTAGAGCATCAAATACTTTATTGTTTTTGAACTTTAGCAATTCTATTAAAGCTCTCGAGTATTGCACAGATTTTTCATTGTCATCTTGACGAAGCGAATCACGAACAGTGATTATAATTTGCAACTGTCTCATCAGTCTATCATTCAGAGCTTCGACTATGTCAGAATTCTCTTGATCATTCTCAGCATACTCTTGAACATAGATGTAGTCACGTCTTTAATTCAACATTTGTTTCTGTCATGCAGAAGCACATTGAATTCGCTTCAATGTAAGCTTTTCAGAGTTTGTCGAGTCTTTATCTTTGCATTTTCAGCATTCAATCGATGCATGAACAGAAACGAAGTAATCATTTATTCAGAAGAAGTCGATTTCTTTTCGATTCATTTGATACTTGTTTGACTTTATTTCTGATTTCTTGCGTCGAGATTCTCTTATAAAAATCGACAATTCGTTCAAGAAACTCTCAATATGTATCATCTTCGCTATTTCAGAAGCAATGTGTCAGAATCAAAAATTACTAAATCAGTTTTGTCATCGATTCAAATTCATTTCTGACAAATCTCATTTGAGCTGCGTTAAATCAAGACTTCTAAAAGACTTTGTAATCATGACTTTCATTCTCTCGTCAATCTCTGATCTGAACGTGATTAAATCATGAAGAATGATATCTTTCATTATCAACATATTGACTCGTTAAGTATTGTGATGCAATATCTGCATTTGAAAGTTCTCTCACTTGTTTGTAAGATCATAATAATCTTTGATCAGAAATTTATGTGCAATCTTCATGTAAGATGTGTCAAAATCATTTGCATCTTCATATCTTTGAATAAAATTCATAT
>JAABUY010001983.1_pt1 | contig 25601 bp, 47 predicted proteins | sample 5560271 | NCBI WGS metagenome assembly JAABUY01 (sample SAMN10711886, study PRJNA513374) | rock metagenome | isolation source: Antarctica rocks | place: Antarctica: Victoria Land, University Valley | reverse complement strand
GAGGACGATATGCAAGAGGTTAGCAAGAAAACGTGCTCAGTGGACAGGTGCGAAATGCCCTGCTACCAATACAAAAAGATGTGCTGCTCTCACTACATGAGGTGGTATCGCCACGGCGATCCGTTCTACGTGAAACCGCGTCGAGTCCCCGCCCCAAGAGTTGTCAACAAGCCCCGCGTACTCAACCTGACCGGTATGCAATTCGGGCGCTTGACGGTCACTGAGTCGATTGGGAATGCCAGATGGCGTTGTGAGTGCATCTGTGGTAAGTCGAGGAATGTTCCAGCGTCAAAGTTGCGGTCTGGTGAAATAACGTCATGCGCCAAGCTGGACGGTAGAATCCGCGAAAAGCGGGGCGGTAGAGCGCGCGTCGAAAACGCCGCGTACGTGACAGTGCATGCCAGGCTGAGGAGAGATCGAGGACCGGCAGCGGCGCATCCGTGCGTTGACTGCAATGGGCTGGGTGCGCACTGGTCGTACGACCACAATGACCCGGATCAGATGGTAGACCGAGGCTTGGCATACAGCCTCAAGGCGGAGCACTACGCGCCTCGCTGCAATCGCTGTCACGCGACGTTTGATGACCTCGGAGTGAAATCCGCTGCCTATCAAGCACGTATGCGTGAGTTGGCGACGTCATGAGCACCCTCACCGTGTTGGACTGGCCCCGCCTGCTGAACACCCCGGACACCCGCTGGTACCTGGACCGCGAGCCGTGGGCCACTATCGGGCAGTGCGAATGGCAGAACGACTGCCTCGCCCCGGTGATCGCGTACGTGTCGTACATGGTGGAAGACCTCCCCGGCGATGCCTCGCCCGTGGACTTCCTGAACCGCGACGGGCTGGTGTGCTCCCACCACCTGCCCGCCCTCATCGCCTATGCCACGGACAGCCCCGGCGGCAACCCCCTCGTCGCCGGCACGGTGGTGGAGGTTGGGGTGGACCCCGCCTTGCTGCGGTTGACGGGTGTTGACCCCGCTGTGGTGGCCCGCTTCAACGACGGCGCACTGGGTTGTTCGGCATGAACGCCCGCGACGCCCGGAACGCCGATGTCGACGCAGCAATGCGACGACACCCGTCCGGGTTCTCACTCGATGCGGTGAACCCGGTATGGACGGACTGCGACCAGCTCGCCGCCTGGACAGCCCACCTCGACGCACAACCCGAACCGGAGATGTCCCCGTTGCACAGGGTGGCTGTGTGGGTGCTGCTGGACGTCGCCGCGGTGTTGGTGTTGTTGGTGGTGGGCCGGATCGTGTGGCAGGGCATCAGCACGGTGGTGGGGCTGTGAGCGCCGCGACCGTGGACCTGCCCGAGACGCACTACAGCTCCTGTGGCAAGCCCGTGTTCACCTCGACTCTGTTCGAGGTTGCAGCTGATCCCGGAAGCGAAAGGGTGGAGGTGTGGTTGCGCGATGGCGACCTATACCTCGACGCCGACGAGGCCCGTTCCCTCGCTGCTGCTCTCCTGGCCGCCGCCGACGCGAGCGAGGCGACGACATGAACACCGAACCGGCCGCCGATATTCGGATGTTCGCCTCAGCGATGTGGCAGACGTACGTGGCGCTGACCCTTGAGGGCTTCAGCGAGCAGCAAGCCTTGACCGTGGTCGGGCAGATTCTCCTTGCGAACATGGGAGGCAACGCAAAATGACCGCCTACCTGTTGGCCATGCGGATGCGCCGGGGTTTGGACGGCACCCGCATCCCCTTCACCCGCGCACTTCGGTTTGCTCGTGTGGGGTTGGCGGACGCCGCAACACTGACCGGTGCACGATGAGCCTCACTGATCGTCGCGCCCAGCAGATTCTCCGCCCCTACGGCGGCTGGATGCTCACGAACATTCTCATCGACCCAGACGCCGGTATCGCCGATGCGAAGGGCAGTTTCTACGGTGCGACCGGCTACGTGGTCGGCGGGGAGCGGTGTTGGATGCAGACGCGAGCCAAGGGCATCGAACTGGGCCAGGAAGATCCCCGCGAGGTGCTGCCGTGGACACAGGTGAAGCGCATCGCTGGCGCTGTTCCTGCTGACCTCCGTGAGCGGCTCGCCAACCACCGGCTGCGCAGCAGATTGCACGCCGCTGACTCTCCCCGGTTCGCCGCCCACGGTGAAGCGGTGGGGTGCGGCCGCGGGCGCGCCTTCGGACCACTCACCCGATCCCAAGCCCTCTACGACGAGCAGTACCAAGCGTGGGAGGGCAGCGGCGTCTACGACCAATGGCTAGCGGAACGGGCAACACTCATCGCCGATGAGGGACGCTTGCAGGACGAGGCGCTGCCACTGTCGGTTGCCGGCGCTGAGCCGACTGACCTGCTCGAACTGCTGGCAGTAGGTGCGGTATGACCACCGACGAGCTGGCCCTACGCCTGTCCACTCTGGTGCCGAACCCCACGCAGATCACCGAAACCCTGTGGGGGCCGAAGCTGGACGCGGATTCGTGCACGGAGGCGGACACCGCCACAGCGTGGGCACGTTGGTGCTCACAGCACACCGGGGGTGAGGTCGCATGATCGGGTCGACTGTGCACTACCTGGCCTGGTGCGACAGGTGCAAGCAGGAACGCAACCACGGGTATGTCGGCTGGTTCGACACATCCGAGCTAAACGCCGAGAGCGCAGCCCGCGACGAGTACTGGCATATCGAGGGCGGAAACCACCTGTGCCCGGACTGCATCCCGCCGCTACCTGATGAGGACGACACATGAACGACTGGGAGCCCACACCGGGGCAATGCCTGTGCTGCGGCGGCCGAGGTGGTTGGTGGTCCGGCGACTTCCGCGAGAAATGTTCACCGTGCGCCGGTAGCGGATGGGATCCGGACGCTGACAAGCAGTGGTTCAGGGACACGATCATCCCGCTGCAAATACCGAGCGGTGGTGTGCATGAGTGACGACCTGTCCCCTGCTGGGCAGGCCCGCGCCGCACGGTGGGCAGCGGATTGGATCGCGCGGAACACGCTGTGCGGTTATTCGCCCGATGAGGTGAATCAATGCTTGCTCGCTCACGCCAGCAGGATCGACCCACCCGAGACGGTGGAGTCCCTACGGGCCGAGCAGGACAAAGTAGTGGCCCAGTTCGAGATGGTGCTACTTGAGCGCAACAAGGCCCGGAAGGACGTCGAGTACTGGCGGGAGCAGTTCAAGCTCGCGTGCGATGAGTCGGAGGACCGCAAGAAACAAGCCGATGAAGCCAGGGCGCGTCACGCCACGGTTAGCCAGGAGCGGGACGCGTTGCGTGATGTCCTGGCCGCGGTCGCCGCTCACGCTGAGGCCGCACGGGAACGGGCCAAACGGCAGCCCAGGGTGTGGAAGGACGGTGATCCGGAGCCGGTGGGCGTCACCGTAGTGCGGGACACCGCGCGACAGTGGAATTGCACATGGCGGAAGGTCTCAGACGACGCGTGGCGTTGCGATGATCACGGCGTGCATTACTCCTGGCGGTCGGTTGCGACTCGGGGCGTGACCGAGTGAGGACTGACGCGGCCCGCGCCGTGCATGTTCCCAAGCATCTCCTTGACACCCTCACTGCAGAGTCGTGGGAGGTGCAGGCCCTTTGCCGCGGCCCCCTGGCCTACCTGTGGGATGACCACCTGGATGGTGCAGGCAGCGAAACCCCACAGGAACGCCGGGCCCGGCACCGCCAAGCGCAAGCCGTCTGCGCTACCTGCCCGGCTCTGCAAGCCTGTGCTGCGGCGGTCACCCCCCAGGATGCCGGGGTGTGGGCCGGCCGGTTGGTGGGCGCCGATCAGTGCACGGACTGTGGGTTCCCGATGACCCGCCATCACACCCGGCGACGCCCTGGCACCCGACGTCACGCGGCGCACGGGCGTTGCCACTCCTGTTTCAAGCACGCACGCAAGCACCCGGAGATGGTGGGGGCATGAGCACGCACACGATTCGCCTCGACTTCCAGCGCCCGCCGATGACCGCGAACGACCAGAGAAAGGCGCACTGGACCGAGGTGCGCCGCGCCAAGGTGGAGGTCGAGACCGATGTGTACTGGCGCGTGAAGGCCGCCCGCATCGCCGTGCAGCCCCCGGTGGAGGTGTTCCTAACCTGGTACGCCAAAGACGCCCGAATCAGAGACAGCGACGCCGCCTCTCCGATGCTAAAAGCCGCTTTGGACGCGCTGGTGCTGGCCGATGTGTTGCCCGGTGATGATCATCGGTACGTCACCCGTTCCGGGTCGTCGGTGGTTGTGGACCGCGCCCACCCCCGCATAGAACTGCAAATCGTAGAGCTGGAGGCAGTATGAGTGTGATCAGGGTAGACAGCATCGAGGATGACGTGACGCTTAATCTTAATCTGACACCTGCACCTGGCGAGGCGTGGCTTGCGCTACGTGAGGGTGAGAGACGGCGGCGGGTACGCCTAGAGGACAGTCAGGCCGAAACGATATCTACGGCGCTCAATCAGATTTGGCAAGCGATCGTGCCGCTGTTGGAGGACTCGCCTGATGAGTGACGCGGAACCATCGTTCAGCCCGTACGAAAACGTCATGGCTGGCCTGAAATATGGGTGGAGCCGGTACGCGCCGGAAGAGTACGCACGGTGGTACGCCCTCACGCCCGAGCAGCGGGAGGTAGAGACTGCCGAGCGCCGCCGTGTGCGGGACGCTGAGCGGGCGGCCGAGCGCTACAAGGCCGAGTTTGCGCACTACAAGGCACTCGCGGACTCGCTGGGGTTTCGCCGCGCTGTTCTGGAGTTGCACGCACCGACGTTCGAGGAGTTCGGGTTCAAGCCGAGCTGTTCGTGCTGTCCCGACTCCGAGTGGGGGCCTGATGATTGGCCGTGTGAGACGTACGTGCTGGCCCGCGACTTTCCGGGGGATGCAGCATGAGCCGCATTCAAGTTCTGCCGCTGCCAACAGAAACAGTCGGAGCGGTGACACGAACCCCGTACATCCTGGTGCTAGATGAGACCGAGGGGCATGAGGGTGGAGATGGAGCAAGGTCTCGTGCGGTGGCTCGACAGCAATCCGAATGGGCCGCTTGGTGTGATGGTGTTCAACGGAACGTGCGACGTGGTGACGCCGTGAGGTGGGAGCGGGTACCACCACCGGAGCCGTGCACCTCCCCGGACGGGCACCGAAGCCTGGACTTCATGTCGCCCAGTGACAGCATTCCGATAGCAGTGCGTTGTCGCTTCTGTGGTCGTCACTGGCAGGTCGTCGTGTTCGAGGAGGACAAGTGAGCACCGCGCAGCAGGTCATTGACGACATCGACGCCCTGGTCGATGAGCAGCTAGCGGCAGGTGAGGCGCCAGGTGGGTATGACTACAACGACCCGGAGTTCCCGCGCTGCCGTTGTGGCTGTATGTGGCACGGTCTGAGGCAGGGTATTTGCCCCGGATCCGACGTCGAGGGTCCGCTCATGGCGACCGGGCTCAGGTTCGGGAATTGGGCGTCTGAGATGGCGCTCCCTCCCCGCCGGACCAGCCACGTCGATCCGGAGGATCTACGCGAGGCGGCGGAGGTGATCACCGCCGCGTTCCGTGTCGTGGCCGCCGAGGTAAGTCGGGTGTGGGAGTCAATGAGGCGCACGTTTTTGGGTCTCCCGCACCCGCAGGCGCAGGCGCAGTCTCGTTGCGCTCTGGCCGCTCGCCGCCGTATGCACTCCGACCAGTTGCGGGTGCAGCGCCGGGCTGTCAGGCGGGAACGTCGAGCACGACGACGGGAGGCGAGGTACGACCCCGTGGAAGTGCACGACGACCATGTGGTCCTCACGTTGATCCCTGATGTGTCCGGCTTTCGTCGGGAATTGCGGAGGACGTATGACCCATTCTGAGCGCACCACCACCGACACCCGCGAACGTTTGTCCGGGGTACGGGAACAACTCGACGACGCTGTGCAAGACCTGATCGGGGTTCGGCATGGCACGATCACCGTGGACACCCCCACCGGCACCACGATTCGGGCTGTGTACCGGGACAGTGTGTACACGGAGATGGTCGCAGCCCTGCCGGGTGGGCAAGGCACACAACTGGGCAGCACAGCCCGGTCGATGCCCCCACTGTGGGTGGACGGCTTGATCTGGCTCAACGATGTGCACGCCACGATCGACGTGTGGGTGCGCACCTACCAGCTCCGCACCGACCTCACCGTCACCGAACAACTCGACGCCCTCACCGCCCTCACCTGGCGGCCCCAGGATGTGCCCCTCGTCCAGGACCACGCCGACAGCATCCGCCGCTGGGTGCGCACCGCCACCACCCTGATCGACGGTGAAGAGCAACGGAAGATGGAGCTATGCGCCCCATGTCCTCAGTGTGAAACCCGGTTCACTTACCGCAAAGACTCCGGCGGCGATGTGGTTCGGTTGGCTGCACTGTCGATGACCGTCAAGGGCTGCGTGTGCCTCGTATGCCACGCGGAGTGGGGGCCACAGCTTTACGAACACTTGGCCGCGGTCCTTGGCTGCGAGCCGGTGAGCAGGTAATGGGGGCAGCGCGTGAAGGATGTCAAGTATGACTGATGAAGAAGCGGTAGCGGCGCTGGACGCGCTGAGCGGTCAGGATCAGGGCGATGACCACTCGGCCTGTGATGAGATCGTGTTGAGCACGGCACCGCGATCGGTCCAAGAGGCCGTTCGCCGGCTAATGGACCGCAGCTGGGGCTGGTGGTATGAGTGACCCCGGGAGTGTCGTGAAATCACACCAATGTAATTTCTGATGTATGGTGGGCTTACGGCAGCAGTGACTCTCCAGCCAGCCGTTCATGTCGTCCCCGCCACTGTCCGGGGACCGCCCCCGCTGTTGCGGCACGTCTCCACTCCCCTTTGCGGACGGTCAACCCAACTGTGGGGGCACCTAACTCCCCGTCGTCCTCCCGGGCCTGGCGGGGCATACGGGGTGGGTGTTGACTCGCTCGCAGGGGCACAGCTAGGCACGGAGATTGAAGGCTCAGGCCTTGGCTGTCCGTGCAGCTTCTGGCCGGGAGAACCGGTCGGCGGCTTCCCTGCGAGGCGAGTGAGCACCCACCGAAACTCGACCAAGGTCGCCAGTCATGCCCGATGCTGTCGAAGCCCTCGCCGTTGCGCTGCTGTTGCGCGGGGACGACACCTACGCCGTGCACCTGCTGGCCGAGTTGGAGGCGCAGGGCTGGACTTTGGTGCATTTGCCCACGGTGGAGCAGGCCGCGGACGCAATCGCACACCAACGGTTCGACCCGTCCGGCCGCCATCGTGAAGATCGTGACGCGGCCGCGGTGCTGGACCTCGTACGCGGCATAGACCCGTACTGGCACCTCATGCACGGCTATGACAGGGGAAGCGCATGATCGATCTCGGTTACCACCCCCACATTCACATCTCGTACGAGGGGCAGGCGCCGCCGCTGTGCATCGGTGCCCTGCACCGCGACGATGGCATGTGGACCGTGGCGCACCCGATCGGCGGGTATTACAGCTTCCATCCCGACACCGACCCGTTCACGGTGACCGACGACTGCAGGTCTGCGGCACGACCTGCCGTGAACGCCGCCAACCGATGAGCAGCACCAGTTACCCTAACCCGTGCCAAAGGTGCGGAGCTAAGCCGTTTCAGCCGTGTGTGGCGCTCACCAACGGCAAGCGCACCGACACGCACGCCATCCGGCTGCATCGATCACATCAATTACCTAGGTGCCGGACCTGTCACCACGAGCGTGTCGATGGCCCGCGCTGCGACTACTGCGGAACCGTTGCCGGGAGCGGCGGCCAGTGATGACGCATGACCTGCTCACCGCCCTGTGCTGGGGTGTCATCGGCTCTGTGATGGTTGTTGCTGCGGGGGCGACGGCGATGGTGATGGTCGCTGAGCGGTCTACCACCATCGGCTGGCGCCACGATCCGTGCGAGTACCTGGAGGACTGACGATGAAGACTTTCACCTCGGACATGCTCGGCCGGTACCGCCGCGAGCTGTTGAGTGAAGGCTTCGACTATGATCAGACGTTCACCTTGGTGCAGGACGCCGCAAAGACTCTCGTGGACCTCCACGGCCTCACAGTGAAAAGCACCGACGCCGACGTGGTTGAGGCCCGCTGACTGACGTGATGGCCGTGTCGAGCAAGTTCGCCGGGCATTGCATCGCCTGGGCCATGACGAACTGCCGCTGCTCCAGGGTCGAAGCCACCGCCTTCGCGGAATGGGCGATGCTGCAAGCCGCTGCCGGTCGGATCACCCCACGCACCGAGTTCCTAGCCTGCTGTGCTGGTTGGGGTGAGTGGTGCGCTGAGATGTACAAGATGGTCACGGAGGGGTGATGAAACTCAAGTACGGCAATGCCGAGATCGACTTGGACGAGCCCCCGATTCGGTGTACGCGATCTGAGCGCAAGGATTACCGACGCGAGGCCATCGAGTTGACCCGGAGCAGCCCGTTCTACGACGGTTCGAAGGCCGGTCGGCGTGCTTGGATGATCCCCGCTAAGAACTGGATTCCCGAGCCCGATGATGACGACTACCCGCGAGCACGGGGAGATCGTTGGTGGCATGTGCTGTTCAGTGGAGACGAATACGGGCGCACCACCATCGTGTTTCCGATCTGGTACCGCCGGGCCGCGGTGATGGTTGTGCGGGATCACCCCTGCGGATGGTGCGAGTCTCAGTTACTCGACATGATCGAAATGATGAAAGAGGATCTGGCAGAGCCGGAAGATGCACGGCAGTTCTACGCGAGCTGCACAGGATGGTGACGGCATGAGCGACCGGGTTCCAGTTCGAGAGGTGTCCGCCCGCGACGCCTTCACCGTGTTCGACAACGTTGTCCGCCACGAGATGGGCATAACCGGTGCAAAGTTCATGGCGGGTTACGCCAAGGGTGTCTACGCAGTAGACCCCGACTCTGTTGACGGCCTCCCCGCAGTTCTGACGGTGCTGCCCTTCGCGGAGACCGAATGACCATCCAGGTCGTGGCCAGCGTGCAGTCCCGCGAGTTCCTGTTGGCCACCATCGACGAGAAGCTGGCGTGGACCCGGTATTCCCGTGAGGTGTCCCGCCAGGTCGCCGCCGACTCCCACGACGAACCTGTCGCCGAGCAGATGGCGTTGACCAGGGTGCAGGTCATGAGCGAACGAATCGACTTCCTGCTCGAGCGTCGGATCCGTGTCAGTAGGGGGGCACTGTGAAAAGCCCTGACAACGACACCACCGGCCACGACGGCCACGGCAGATTCATCCGCACCATCGACACCGCCGAACGTGACGCCGAATGCGCCCGCCTCCGCGCCCGCGACCACACATACCAGCAGATCGCTGACACCGTCGGCTTCACCTCTGCTAGCGGTGCCCGGTTCGCCGTCGAACGCGCCCTGGCTCGGACCATCACCGAACCCGGCGAAGAATTACGGTGCATCGAACTGATGAAACTCGACGCACTCGCCCGCGCCGCCTGGCGAGTACTCGAAGCCCGCCACTACCTGGTGTCCCAAGGCCGGCTCATCCGACTCGAAGACGGCGCCCCGCCGCTGGAGGACGACGGGCCTGTCTTGCAGGCTATCGACCGGTTGCTGAAAATCTCCGAACGCCGCAGCAAGCTCCTAGGGTTGAATGCGCCGATCAGGGTTGGGGTGAGCACCATTGACCACATCGACGCAGAAATCGCCGAACTCCAAGCCGAACTCACTGCCCGAGCTGCAAATATCGAAATTGCAGCTATTGAGGGAACTGCGGACGGCGAAACAAACCGCTGACGCTGCCGATGCAGCCAACGCCGACGTGTTCGGGATGCTCGGCTACGAACCGAACTGCCTACCCCGCGCCAAAGCCGCCGAACAAGGACTAGACGTCCCCGCGTGCGGGCAATGCCCGCAAGAACTGTTTCACGCCGCAACCGAATGGGATGTCCTGTTCGGTGGATCGGCAGGCGGGGGAAAAGCCTGGCCCTCCTGATGGAGGGCATCCGCATCTGCATGCGTCACCCCGGCATCCGGGTCGGCGCCTTCCGCCGCTCCTACCCCGAGCTCGAAGAGTCCCTGCTCGCCGAACTGGGCAACTACTCCTTCGCCCGCGACGTCGGCGCCGAATACGACCGCTCCCACCACGACCTGCGGTTCCCCAACGGATCGCTGATGATGTTCCGGTACGCCGAGAACATCACGGACGCCACGAAACGCCAAGGCGGGCAGTACCAGCTGTTGTTGTTCGATGAGCGGACCCTGACTCCGCCGGATGTGGTGTCGTTCCTCGAATCCCGGTTACGGTCCGGGCGTGAGGACATCCCCGTGTTGGGGGTACGCAGCAGCTCCAACCCCGGCGGCGTCGGGCACGGCGCAGTGAAGCAGCGTTACATCGACGCCACCGACCACGGGGCGAAAATCATCACCGACAACCGGGGCCGGCAGGTGCGGTTCATCCCCGCGAAGCTCACCGATAATCCGCACCTGAACCCCGAATACGCCTCCGACCTGGACAACCTGCCCGAGGCGATGCGCGCCGCGTTCCGCGACGGATCATGGACCAGTTTCAGCGGCCAAGTCTTCACCGAATGGCGCCACGACCGGCACGTCGTGCCCCGCATCGAACTCCCCGCCACCTGGTTGCGGTACGCGGGCATGGACTACGGGTGGACCGCACCATCAGTGGTCATCTGGGGCGCCCGCGACAACGACGGCCGCATGTGGCTGTACCGCGAGCTGACCATGGTGCAAACCCCGGAACGGGAACAGGCCCGGAACATCCTCACCGCCGAAACCGGGGAACAAGTCGTCCGGCACGCCGCGGACCCCGCGATGTGGGGCAAAACCGGGTCAGCACTACCACCGTCATCACAGTTCGCCATCGAAGGTGTGGCCCTGTCGAAGGCGGACAACGACCGGCTCGGCGGCAAAGCCCGCTACCACACCTACCTGGCCGATGGACCGGCGTGCGCCCATCACCGGGCACTCGGTTGGGACACCTGCCCGATGCTGCACATCCTCGACGGCACCTGCCCCGAACTGGTACGGACCCTGCCGAACCTGACCTACGACCCGCACCGCCCCGAAGATGTGAATACCGCTGGCGCTGACCACCATTACGACGCCAGTCGCTACCTCCTGATGGCTGTGGGCACCGTGTCATCCCTGCTTCTCGACCCGGACCTGCACGACCCGGTGGTCGCTGTGGAGCAGTTGACGACACCGTCCGGCAACGGTTACGGGTGGGCACCGGGTGCACCGGAGCGTGACCCGGACCTGGGGAAAATCACCCGCGCACCGTGGGCCACATGAGACGATGAGGAGGCGGTTGTGGGTTGGTTACGTGACTTCCTCTTCGAAGGCCCTACCGAACCCGTCACCGAAGCCACCCCGATCCTTGCCCCAGCCCGCCCCGCTGCCACCCCGGTACGGGCCGGTTACGACAGTGATGTCCCCGTCGGTGGCGCCACCCCGTTCAACCCCGGCGGCGACTACGAAAACGGGCGCGCCGAAACGATGCGCCAGTTCTACTCCGCGTACACCTCCTGCCCCTGGGTGTCCGCCCCCGTCGACGTCATCGCCCGCACCGTCACCGCCGGCGGCCTGCACGTGGTACCCGACGACGAACTGGACGCCGAACACCCACCGCCACCCGTGCAGCAGTTGCAGGCGTTGCTCGACTACGTGAACCCCCACGAAGACGTGCGGCAACTCCTGCGCGGAGTGATCACCGACGCCGAAATATACGGCGACTCCTTCACCGAAATCGTGGTGCTCTTCGGCAAACCAGTGGCCCTGTACAGCTTGGACGCAGCGACGATGAGCGTCGATGCCGACGAACACGGCCAAGTCACCGGGTTCGACCAAACATTGGGGTACCGCACCGCGCACTTCGAGCCCGAGCAGATCATCCACGTCTCCAAAGACGCCCCCCGCGGCTCCCTGTACGGCATCGGGACCTGCGAAAAAGCGTATCTGCCCGTCCTCGTGTGGCTGTTCACCGCCGGACTACTGAAAGAAACCATGCGGAAAGGGAACCCGCTGAACCTGCACGTCGGGTTCGGTGTGGAGCACCAGGACTCCGACATCCGGCTGTGGCGGCAACAGCACATGATCCGCAACGTGGGCATCGGGAACATCGGCACTCCCATCACCACCCACGGCGACACCACCGTCGCCGAGCTGAACGTGGGGAAAATCGGCGACTACCTCGCGGTGCTCGACCAGCAACGCGACGTCATCCTGTCCGCAGCAGGGGTGCCCCCGTCGAAGGTGGGGGTCATAGAGTCCGGGAACCTCGGCGGCGGCACAGGATCATCACAGGACAAAACCTTTCGCGTCAACACGTGCGGGCCGGTGGGGGAAATTGTCCTCGAAAAGTTCAACTTCACCCTCCTGTCCGCGTTCAGTGTCGACGGCTGGAAAATGCACTTCGGGACCGTCGACTGGCGGGACGACAAAGTTGTCGAGGACATCCGCGACACGCGGTTGAAGAACGGCAGCTGGACCCTGAACAGGTACCGGCAGGAAATCGATGAGCCCGACGTCGGCCCCGAGGGTGACAACCCGGCGCTGATCCTGAGCCGTATCGCGCTGTTGTGGCGGGACTTGGGTGCCATGTCCACCGCTGAGGTTGACGCCCTCGCCGGTAAGGGCGCGGACGTCCTCCCCATTCCCCCCGCTGATCCACAGTCCGGTGCAGCCCTGCCAACGCAGCCCGACGAATCCGCCGCATACACCATGAGCATCGCGGAGAAGGTCCGTAACCACATCCTCAACCTCCACGACGACACCCTGTGATTCCCCCGGCGGCGTCGGCGGCGATCAACGCGTGGATGCAGTCCGTCGAAACCCGCTTCGAACACGCCCAAACGAACACTTGGATCGAAACCATCAGTACCCGACTCGCTGTGTGCGAGAACCGAATGGAGACCCTCATGACCAGCCCCACTGTCAGCCCCGTCACCACTGCCCTCACCGACCTCGCGGCGGTCACCAACATGATCGAGTCGCAGGTGGCGAATCTGAAGTCGCAGCTCTCTGCGGCGGAGCACGCCCCGTCCCCGGAGGTGCAGGCCGCGGCGGATGCCATCGAAACGCAGGTCGCGTCGTTGCGGGCGTCGGTGGATGCGGTGCCTGTCCCTGCCCGGGTGACGCCGGTGGGTGCCACGGTGGAGCCGGGTTCGGCGTTGGCGCCTGGGACGACGGTGGCGGGTGCCACGGTGGATGCTTCGACGGGTGCCCCGGTGACAGTGCCGACCATCGGTGGTGGCACCGTAGCGGCCCCGGCGGCGCAGCAGACCCCCACACAGGAGCAGACGCAGGCTCAGGCCACGGGCCCGGGTACGGAGCAGGCGGGTCCCTCAGCATCCCCCGATTCCTCGACACCCCCGGCGGCGGGTGGTGTGGCGACGTCCACGAACCAGCCCACCGCAGCGCCCACGGGTGCGGGTACGGCCCCGGACGCAGCATCAGGGGCGGGTACCCCGGTGGCGGGTGCCACACCGGAGCCTCCGCAGTCGGCGGCGTCGGCGAAGGACGAGCCGAAGCCCGACAATGCGTCCAGCTCGACGAGCTCGTCGAGCTCAGACACCTCGAAGTCGAGCACGGACACCACCACGGCGAAGCCGAAGGACAGCAGCAGCAGCCTGCCGTCTTCGCCGTCGGGCACATCCAGCTCGGCATCGTCCAGCACCGACACCTCCTCGAAGCCTTCGGATGCCAGCACGGCGGCGGCGATGACGCCGAACACGTCCAGCCCCTCCGACAGCTCCGCAGCGAAGTCGGACGCGAAGTCGGCGGCCAGCAGCAGCAGCCTGCCGTCTTCGCCGTCGGGCACCGAGTCGGCGAAGTAACCCATGAGCGCACCAACGCCGCCACCACCGGTACCTGTGTCCCCCGCTGAACCGCCCAAGGTGACCGCCCCTTCCCGGTCCCCGGCGAACGCGGGCGTGGAAACGGCCGACAAGGTGGCGGCGTTGGTGCCCAAGGAAATCGGCTGACCTGTGCCCCGTGGTGGTAGGCGCGGTCCCCGCACCGAATCAAGCGCCCAACGCGGGGCTGCTGCCCACAACCTGATCGCCGCCCGCCTGGCGCAAAAAGGACGACCACGGTCCGCCGCGCAGCTCTCCGCCGCCCGCGGCAACCTCATCAAGGCCAGGGCGGCACAGAAAGGCCGCCCCCGTACTTCTGCGCAACTGGCGGCCGCCCGCACCAACCTCGTCAAAGCGAGGTCTGCGGAACACGGAAGACCACGTACCGCAGCCCAGCACGCCGCCGCACTGGTGAACTTGGCGAAGGGACGGGCCACACAGCGGGGCAGACCCCATACAGCGGCTCAACGAGCGGCGGGTGTCCGCAACCTCGCCCATGCTCGGCAAGCCGCGAAGGGACGACCACGTACTGGTCGGCAACGGGCGGCAGGGATCCGCAACCTCACCCGGGCTCGACAGGCCGCAAAGGGCAGGACCCGCACCACCCGGCAACGGGCGGCGAGTATCCACAACCTGTCCCGGCGCCGAAGGAAGAGGTAGCCCCGATGAAACGCCTCAACGCAGCCCTCGCAGCAATCCCCGGTCTGCTCGCCTCGAAGCCGTCGATCATCTTCTACCTGCTGCTGTTCGTCTATCTCGTGGGGTTCGGCGTCCTCGGCCTGTTCGTCCCAGCGCTCGAACCATCGGCCACCCTGCAGCTCGTGCTCGGTAACTACACCAACGTCGTGTCAGCCCTCGGCGCGAGCATCGCCGCCGGTGGCACCGTCCACGTGATCCGCGAGCAGGCCAAGCACAACGAGCGGCAGCATCAGTTCCGTGAGCAGGTCCGGGCGCACCTCAACTTACCGCACCCCGACCCACCACCATCACCTCACCAGTGACCACCAAGACTGAACAGAAACAAGCCGCTCTGCTCGCGAACGTGGACAAGCAGCGCCGGAAGATGCACCGGAAAGCTGCCCTCGCCCTCATCGGTGTCCTCGGGGTGTTCGCCGCCGCGGTGGACGTGCCGAGTCTCCGATCAGCGGTCAACCCTGACGCCCACCCCGCAGCCCGTAAACAGCAGGCCACCGCCGACCTCACCCGCCAAGCCACCGTTACGGGTGTGATCCCCGACTGGTCGGCCGTCAACCAGGACGCGCAGGCCACGGCGCAACGCTCCGGTGCTGCTGCCGCTGGGCATGTACTCACCCGAGGGCACCTGCCCGTCGAACCCGACACCACGACACCATCGGACACCGGTCTGTACGTCGCGGACGGAAGAGTCCTCGACCAACTGTCCGGGGTCGGCGCCGACGCCGCCACCGCCCTCGGCAACGACGTGGACGACGCCGAACTGATCGACCTCATGGGCGAATCCCCCGGCGCCCTGTACTACCTGGACCTCATGAACAGCCGGGACTTCCTCGACGCCACCCACGCCATCTACGCGACTCTTCAGGTGACACAGGTGAACTGGTCAACGATGCTCGACGAGCGGGTGTGCCAGACGTGCGACGAGTACGAGGCCCGCAGCCCCTACGACCTGAAAGACGTGCCCGAGGTGCCGCACGGGATGTGCCGCTGCTGGACGATGCCCGCCTAGCTGCGGCGGCGTCGGGGAACAGAAGGGCCGTCCCCGTCGACGACCAGGGTCGGCCAGACAGTGCGCGCCCACGCCTTCACTACTGCCTCAGGGTCCGGGAGAGACGCAGGGATAGGGACGGACTTCATAACAGCGTCCGCCCGGTCACCTGCCAGCCTGGGGTTGCAGTCACAGTCGCTGCACTGACCAAGGCGTAGACCCCCGCGGTCAAGCTCGTGGCGGTCGCTTGCGTGATCACACCACCCGCAGCAGTTCTTCATGTCATCCAGCGACGGGGTTACCTCAGGGGTGCTCACCGGAACAGCCGGAAGAGTCCGCGGGTGGCACGGCGGCGGATGAGCCGTTTCGGCAGCACCCCGCGTTGCAACGCTGATGCATCCCCTGCGGTGCGGGAGATCAGGTACGTGTCCCGCTGGATTTGCTTGAGCAAAGACCTAGCCATTGTCGTTTCCTTTCGCTCGTTTATCGATGGTGGCAATGACCGCCGGGGTCACGCCGAGGGCTTCGGCCAGCTTCCGTTGGGTGTAACCGGCGGCCCGCCACTCACGGACGAACTCGGCCCGGCGTTCCAGAGACTCGCGGGCGTACCGCGTGCACTGCTCAAGGTCGAGCGCTAACGCGCCTGCGTGGGTGGCGAACCCCAACCTGTCCGCTTCGTTGATCTCACCGTCGCTCATACCCCTAAGCATACCCCCCTACATGCGAGGTGACCATGCCGAATGCTGCCCCGATCACCGGCACGTTCCTCGCCCCCGGCGTCTCCAAGAACGGGCGCCTCTACGACAAGGCGGCGATCGGCAAAGCCGTGACCCGCATGCAGGAACGCATCGCGGACCCCACCGCCCTGCCCATCACGATGCGCACCCACCACGCCGCCGGTGACGATTCCACGAAGATCGCCGCCGTCGTTACCGCCGTGCAGCAACTCCCCAACGGCACCGCCACCTGGGAAGCCGCCCCCGTCGGCACCACCGCCGGCAAAGACATTGCCGCCGCGTCCCGCCCGGGCACTGACGGGAAACGCGCCCTCGCCGCCGTCAGCATCCGCGGGTGGTGGCTCGGCCCCGTCACCAACGTTGAGCACAACGGGCAAACCGTGGAAACCGCCGAAGACATGGAAATCGACGGCATCGACTTCACCGCCTCACCTGGTGTTGACGCCGCCCGGATCCGCACCTTCGAAACCCGGTTGGCCGCCGAAGCGGCACCCGCCGGACGAACCCCCATCACCGAATCCGTGGAGGCCCTCGTGGCAGACGAAATCACCGACCAGGCCACCACCACAGAGGCGGACACCCAAGCCCACGTCCAAGCGGCCTGGGAGCACATCAACCAGACCGCGAACCAAAAGCCGTACACCGCCGCGCAGCTCGCCGACTTGGTGGAAGCCACGATCTCCATCTACCACGACGCGGGCAAGGACTACATGTCCATGTCCAAGCACGGTGTGGACCCCAACGACATCGACACCGCCGCCACGCAGGTCGGGTCCGCTGCGAAAGCAGCCGCCCAAACCATGGGCACCGACAACGCCGCGGGTTGCGGGTCGTGCGGTGCGGACACCCCCGACGGCGCCAACTACTGCCCCCAGTGCGGGGCCATGCAGGGAATACCCACCGACTCAACCGAGTCGACCAACGAGCAAGGGAGGCCCGTCGTGGCCGAGAGCAAGAGCACCGCCCCCAAGGCCGACGCGAAGGCCGCCGAGTCCACCGACGGCAAGCCGACCGATGCTGTGACCGAAACGGCGAAGCCCGACGAGAAGGTCACCGAAACCGCGCCGGTCACCGAGAAGACACCCGAAACCAAGCCCGTCACCGAGCAGGCGGACGTCACCGAAACCGTGCGCAACGCCGTCACCGAAGCTGTCCGCGCCGAACGCCAGGCCATCGTCGGCGAGCTCGGGGAAACCATGGCCACCAAGGTCACCGAAGCCGTCGACGCCCTCCGCTCCGAGATCGTCACCAAGTACGGGCCACCGCGCCGCGCCGGTCTCGTCGCCAAGGAATCCGCGCCGGAAAAGCCCGTCGAAAAGATGACCACCGAAGAGTTCAACGCCTACGCCACCGCCACCTGGGACCGCGTACTCCCCCAAGCCCGCTAGCTAGACCCCACCCCCTGGACCACCCCACCCCCCAGGGGTCGGGAGCCACCCCCAGCAAGGAGAAAACATGTCCACCGAACTCGAGGAAGCCCTCACCGCTGCTGGTGTTGGTGCGCTCATCCAAAAGCAGATCGACCCGATGATGCTGGAGTACCAGCGCCGTTACTCACCGTTGGTGCGCACTGTTCCTGCGCAGCAGTGGGGGGCCACGGACTACAACTTCAACCGGCGCACGAACCGGGCACCGGGTGGTTTCGTCACCGATGGTGGCGCCCGCCCCGTGGGCAACAGTGTGTACGAGCAGTTCAAGTTCACCATCCGCAACATGCAGTCCGTTGGTGCCGTCACCGGCTACGCCCAGACGGTGACCGCGTCTCTGATCGGTGACCTGCGCCGCCAGGAAATCGAGTCCTGTGTGCAGGGTCTGCTGTGGGACATCGAGACCGCGATGCTGTGGGGCAACGACCCCGCCACCAACCTCGGCCCGTACCCGCAGTTCTCCGGGTTGGCGAACCTGATCACCCAGTTCGCGTCGGTGGGGATGTCCCCGCAGAACGCGGTCGATGAGAACGGTGTCTCGTTCACCACCAACCAGTTGGATCGGCTGATCGACTTGGTGGAGTCCAACGCGGCGGCCCCCGTTGGTAGCAACTACATGTTCGTCATGTCTCCCACCGCGAACAGCAAGGTGTCGCAGGGGGAGACGGCGTTCCAGCGGTTCACGAACCAGGTGGAGGTCGCCGCCGGGCTGAACGTCATGTCCTACCGCGACATCCCCATCATCAAGTCCAGTTTCCTGTCCTCCCGCGGTGGTGCCATGTCCCCGGTCGCCGCCACCCCCGGTGGCACGGGTGGCGCTTTGCCTGCCGGTGCCCGTTCCTACATCATCACGGCCGTCGTGTCCCGCTACGGGGAGCTGTCCCCGTCCGCGGAGGTCACCGCGACCACCACCACCGCCACATCCACCGTGGCCCTCGCGTTCACCCCACCGCAGGGGCCGGAGGGCGCGTTCCCCCTGTCCTACAAGGTGTACGAGGGTGCGGCCGGGGCGGAAACCCTTCTCGGGGTCGTGGATGCTGTCGTCGGGTTGCAAGGCGATGGGGTGACCCCCATCTTCACCACGTCGATCGTGGACACCGGGGCTGCCTTGGTCCCGCAGAACGGGAACATCATCCCCGCGTCCACCCCCGCCGCTTATGTCGGTGGGTCGGCGGAACGGCCCCGCAGCGCCGGTGGTGAGGACGTGTACCTCATCCCCAAGGACCGGGACGTGCTGTTGCGGCCCTACACCCGCGATGTGCGCCCGGTGGACATCTACCCCACCACCAGCTCCCCGGACAGCCTCCCATTCGCGCTCTTGACGGACACCTGCCTTGCGCTTAGGGCACCCAAGTACGCCGGCCGTTTGCGCAACGTCACCGCCACCCTGGCGGCGTAAGAGAAGAGGGGAGCACCGTGACCACATCGGAGTCCTTCACTTCCCCCGCCGGGCAGGTGATCCGCGTCGCCCTGTTCGACGCCCTGGGCAACGCATCCCCCACCCTGCGCGTCAACGCCGGGGCCGCTGGGATCGGGCAAACCCTGAAGTCCTATGTGGGGACGGTCAGCATCGCCACCGGCGCCACCGTGCCCCTGGAAACGGTCAGCACCGGCAAATCGTTCATCATCACCGACATCTACATCTCTGGGAATACCGCCACCCAGTTCTCGGCGACGATCAACGCCGCCGGTACCCCCATCTTCCAGGGGTTCGCCAAAGGTGACACCGGGCCGATCGGCCTCACCGGCATCGAGACGGGACCTTCCGCACCCTCGGGTACCGCCGTGAACCTCGTGCTGGGCGCCGCCGCCGCAACGACCGCGGCCTTCATGGTAAGTGGGTACGAACAATGAGCCTGACGGTCACGAACCAAACCGGTGACGGTGTTCTCGACGATCTGTTCAACGTGGTCGTCACCCTCCCCGACACCGGCACCGCGGTGCAGTTGGACGGCTACGTACAGCCGGTAGGTGGCCCCTCGGTGAACATCACCGGGGGACCGTTGACGATTCCCACCGCCCCCGCGTCGGGGTCGGTGTTCTACAACATCCAGGTTGATTCGGTGGCGGGTGCGGCGTCGGTGCAGCAGTCCACGACCGCCGACCCGGCGCCGGTCACCGGCACATCACGGGTCGTGTTCCGGCAGACCCTCACCTCGTCTGTGACGGACCCGGCGCTGGGCGCCGAGTCCACCCCAGACAACAACTGAGGAGTCTTTCATGGCTTTGGTGCGTAAGGACTTGCCTGGCACAGTCCCCGGCTACGAATGGCATAAGGCTGGGGATGTGGTGGACGTGCACGACGCGCTCGCGCACGAGTTGTTTCGCATCGCCGGCTTCACCGAAGTCCTCACCAAAGTCATCCCCGACACCGCCTCATCCGGCACCGACGTCCATGCGGCGCCGGATGAGCGGCACCGGAAGGTGACCCGTAAGGGCATGTGATGACAGCACCCTTGTACCTGCCGATCGCCACCCCCACGGACATGAACAGCGGTGCCCTGTCGTTCATGCTCCGGGGTGTCAGCGCCGCCTACCAGCAGTCGGTGATGGTCCGGGCATCACGGTCGGTGGAGGCACGATGTGGGCGCAGGTTCGCACCGTTCACGGTCACCGAATCCTCCACCGCCGAGGGTGTGTCCCCGTTCGCGGCGGGTGGGGACACGGGTGTGCCCATGTCGATGGCCGGGTCGCTGGGGTTGTCCCGCACCCGGTCGTTGGGGGTGTCGTCGTTGGTGCAGGACTTCTGGGTGAGTGAGTGCGCACCGCTGTGGCCCGACCTGTGGGCGTACAGCAACCTGTCGGTGCAGTTGCGGCACACCTGGGGCGACACCCAACCCCTCACCGGGGCGCACCTCATCGGCCCCGAAACCGACACCGGGCACGTCCGGTTGCCGATCGGCACGTTCTGCCCGGTGGGTACCACCATCGTCGCCACCTACTCCGGTGGCTACATCCTCGGCATGCCCGACGATTTGGTACAAGCCGTGAAACTGCAGGCCGCCAAGTCGCTGATCGTGGAGATCGAACCGGAGAACCGGCCGGGGATGGACACCGGCGACCTGGAGGCGGAGATCATCGACCTCCTCGCCCCCTACGCCCGCGCCTGAGAAGGAGCCCGTCGTGCAGATGGATTTGACGTTCTCCGCTGACCGCACCCTCGCCACGTTGGACAAGATGGCCGCCACCGCCGCAACCCTGCTCGAAGTCGCGGGCCCGGCTATCGTCGGCGACTTCCACCGCATGGAAGCCGCCCGGTTCGACGCGAACGGCCCCGGTTGGGACCCCCTGACCCCCGCCACGATTGCCATCAAAACCGCCCGCGGGATGCCGCAACCGGAACGCATCCTCTACGGCCAAGGCGACCTGCTCAACAGCCTGACGGGGCACACCGAGCACACCGTTATCGACATCAAACCGGATGAGCTGTTCGTCGGCACCAACGTGCCCTACGCCCAATACCACCAGAGTGGGCCGCGGGTCATCAAAGTGTTCGGCCGGGGTGACGCCAAGCTTCCCGAACGGATCCTCGTGCAGGTGAGTGAGGAGGACGCCGCCCGGTGGGGTGCCATCCTCTCCGCCGGTTTGCGGTCCACCACCACGATCGTCGCGGAAGCCGGTGTCTAGCCCGTGGGGTCCGTTCGTCGGCCCCGCCCACGTCCGGGACGCCGTGGAAGCCACTTTGAACCTGTGGGCCGCGACCTACGTCGGGGAAGCGGTCCGGCAAACCGCCGCCCGCAACCTCAACCCACCCCTCACCAGCTTCGAGGACTGGGTGAACGAACCGGGCATCACCGGTCTGAACCCGACGATGGCCCCCCGCTACGTGGTCGCTGTGCCTGGGACCGTGGGTGATCCGCAACGCCACGGGGACGGCACGTACCGCGCCATCTGGCAAGTCCTGGTCAACGTGTGGATGTGGGGACCGGACTACCAAACTACCGAAGACTACTTGGGTTACTACCTCGTTGCGTTGCGGATGGCCCTCTGCCAACACCCCTCACTTGGGGGTTTCGCGGAGTCCACTCATTGGGCGGGGGAACGGTACGCCCAAGCGGGAACGCCGACGGCGTTCCACACCTGGGGCCACGGTGTCCTCACTGTCCTGGTCACCGTCGACGGGGTGCTGAACGCATACGCCGGACCCAGCACCGTCCCGGCGAACCCCGCCACCCCGCCGGTGCCGTCACCCGCTGTGACCTCTGAGCACGTCACGGTCGCAGCCCTGCCGTTGTCGTAAGCGACCTTCCCCGCGTTTACGCCAGCCCCACCACACCCTCACTTCCCCTGATGCAGAAGGGCGCCTCTGATGCGCGTACGCAACATTTCCAGCCACGTCGTGGACCTCGACTCGGGCCGCACTTTGGCCCCCGGTGAGGCCGCGGACACCGACGCCTCCGACCGGGTGACCGAGCTGATCGACGCCGACCAGCTCGCCGACGAGGACGACGACGAACCCGCCGCCCCCGCACCACTACCCGTCGACGTGCCCGTGGAGTCCGCGCCCGCCGTGCTGCCGCCGGAGCCCGCCAGCGACGCACCCGGCACCACAGTCACCGAACCCACCACCGTGCCCGACCAGGCAGTCGCAGAGGCCCCTACAGACCCGGCGCCCGAGTCGGCACCTGACACGTCCCCGGAAGCGGACACCTCCGCTGCCACCACCGAGAAGGAGTCCTAACCCATGCCCGCACCGGGAATCACCGTCACCTCCGTCACCTCCGCACCACCCACCGTCGGCTCCGCGCCCACCGGCAACTGGTTCGTCACCGGCATCGCCTCCCGCGGTGTCATCGGTTCGCCGATCCTGGTGTCGTCCATGTCGCAGTTCGTCAGCGCCTGCGGTGCACGCAACCCTGCCAGCCCCCTGTTCGACTGCGCGGACCTGTTCTTCCGCGACGGTGGCACCCAGATGTTCGTGTCCCGCGTCGGTGGGACCGGGCAGGCCGCCGCCACATTGGTGTTGAAGGACACCACCGCCACCACCGCCCTGAACACATTGACCGTCAACGCCAACAGCTCCGGTGTGTGGGGCAACGGCCTGTCGGTGGCGGTGACCGTACCGGCACCCGGCCAGTACCAACTGACCGTCACCGGACCCAACGGGGTCGAAACGTCCCCGGTCCTCACCCAGCCTGCTGATGCGGTGGCCTGGTCCTCGGTGTCGCAGTACGTGACGATCACCAACAACAACGCGGCCAGCGTGAACCCCGTCAACAACCCCGCCGCCCTCGCCACCACTCCCCTGGCCGGGGGTGTGGACGACACCGCCAGCATCACCGAAGCCACCTGGACTGCGGCGCTCACCGCGTTCACCCGCGACCTCGGACCCGGCCAAGTCTCGGCACCAGGGCGCACCACCGACGCCGCGCACCAAGCCCTCCTCACCCATGCCGCAGCCAACAACCGGGTCGCCTACTGCGACGGGGTGGACACCCCCACCGCCGCCACCCTGCTCACCGAAGCCACCAACGCTATCGCCAACAATGTCGACGGCTCCTACGGTGACCTCACCAACTGGGTGATCATCCCCGGTTTGCCCACCGGCAACGCCCTACCCGCCGCGCCCCGCGTGGTGCCCGGGTCGGCGTTCAAAGCTGCGGTCACCGCCAAATCCGACGGCGCCACCTACAGCAACGGCATCGCCAACACCAACATCGCCCCCGCTGCAGCCAACGGCGTCAGTAGCTTCGCGATCGGTGTCACCCAGACCTACTCCGACACCGACCGGGCCGTCCTGAACGCCGCAGGGTTCAACGTCATCCGCTCCATCGCCGGGAAAGTGCAGCTGTACGGGTTCCGTTCCCTGGCCACCGACCCCACCTGGACACAACTGTCCTGGTGCCGCCTGCGGATGGATTTGCAGGACCACGCGAACACCATCGCCTCCGGGATCGGCGAATTCTCCGAGATCGACGCCAAAGGGCAGGTGTTCGGCCGGTTGGCGGGGGCTTTGGGCGGCCTGTTGTCCTCCTACTGGCTGATCGGCGCCCTGTTCGGGGCGACCGCTTCCGCCGCGTACAAGGTGAATGTCGGTCCCTCCGTGAACACCCCCGCCACGATCGCCGCCGGGCAGTTGAACGCTGTGATGTCGGTGAAGCGTTCCCCGTTCGCGGAACAGGTGAACATCACCATAGCCAACGTCCCCCTGCTGCAGGCCCTGTAACCCCCACCATCACCTGATCTCATAGAAGGAGGCCCGCTATGTCGGCCGAAATGCAGTACTTGCTCTCCGTCAACGTCGATGGTGTCGGTGACCTGGGGGTGTTCGACAAGCGCACCGGTGGCGACACCACCATCGCCTCCGCGAAACACCGCCCCGGCGGCATGGGACCGGAGAAAACCTACGTCACCCTGCCCACCTACTCGAACATCACCATCACCCGCGTTTACGAGCGGGTCCGCGACCACGAACTGGTCCGCGCCATGCGCAACCTCGGTGGGAAACGGTACGTCACCGTCACCGAGCAACCGTTGGACGATGACGGCAACGCGTGGGGTGTCCCGGTGACGTGGCGCGGCCGGCTGTCGAATGTGAAGCCCGGTCAGGTGGACTCCGCATCGAACGCGGTGCGCATGTTCGAGCTCGACGTGGAGCCGGAGACGGTCGCATGACCGAACCTTTCAGTGGCGGGATCACGGTGACGGTGCCACCACCGTCACCGAACGGTTCACCGATGGACGCTGCCCCTACAGCATCCCCCACCGCCCCGCTGCCTGATCCGCCGCCCACCGCCGCCCCCACCGGCCAGGGCTCGCCCCTCGCGTCGCTGCGCGCCCGACGTGAGGCGTTGCAGGAGAAGCTGTACCTCGACCTGAAAGTGCCCCGCTGGGACGACGACGGTGGCCCCGCCATCTACGTCCGCTACAACCCGTCATCCCCCGCGTTCCTGGGGAAAACCATCGAAAAGGCGAAGAAGCAGAAACCGCGCCCGGACGACTGGATGGTCAACGCCAACGCTGACGCCCTGATCCAGTCGTGTGTGGCGGTGTTCGCCATCGAGGATGGCACCCCACCGGAGAAAGCGACCCGCGAGCAGATGATCTCCCTCAAAGACGGGGAGCCCACCGGGGACTGGACCCGTTTCGACCACGAGTTGGGGTTCAGTTTGGGGGTGGAAGGTGTGCAATCCGCTCGCGCCGTCGTCCGCAAGCTGTACCTCACCGAAGGTGACCTGCTGGCCGCCGCGAACAAGTTGGTGGAGTGGTCCGGGGTGGCGGAACCGGAGGCGGATGAGGATTTTTTCACGGGCTGACCGAACCCGGTGACCCCGACGACGGTTTCGGCCGTGAACGGGCCATCATCGGGTCCGCGGCCGCCGCCCTGCACCTGGGTGTCGCGGACCCCATCACCTTCCTCGATCACGACTCGGGTTGCGACTGGCTGATCGCGCAAGCCGTTGTGCAGCGGGCGATGGAACTGCGCCGCGAGGAACTGAAGGCGACAGCGGAGTTGATCGGCAACGAAGTGGGCCGGGTCGTCGCCAAAGCGTTCGGCTGACCAACAACTACAGAGGGCGAGGTGAGACGTGACTAACAGCATCGCTGATGTGGGGGCACGGCTCGTCCTCACCGGCCGGGCGGAGTTTCTCGGAACGCTGAAAGACGCCCAGAAGGCGCTCGTGGACGCCGGGAAAGCCGCGAAGGACTCCGGTGCGGCCATGACGTCGGCGGCCGGCGGGTCGGACAAGCTGTCCGCCGCCCAGAAGAAGGTCGCAGACACCTCCACGGCGGCTGCGGGTGGCGCCGACAAGTTGGCGGCCGCGCAGAAACGGGTCGCCGCGTCCACGGCGGAGCTGGCGGCGGCGCAACGTGAGTACGAAGCGTCGATGGCCACGGTCGCCACCGAAGGTGACGCCGCCATCGCCTCCGCCGACCGGCAGGTTGTGGCCCTGGACCGGTTGAAAGCCGCTGAGGTCGAAGCTGGGGCGGCGGCGAAGGACTCCGCGAAGGTGCAGGCCGAAGCTGCTGCTGCGAGCGCTGATGCGACTGTGGCGTCGGCGGACAAG
>JAABUY010001982.1_pt1 | contig 25611 bp, 40 predicted proteins | sample 5560271 | NCBI WGS metagenome assembly JAABUY01 (sample SAMN10711886, study PRJNA513374) | rock metagenome | isolation source: Antarctica rocks | place: Antarctica: Victoria Land, University Valley | reverse complement strand
GCGCTGCAGCCGGACTGCGGCCAGGCTGCCGCGGGCTGCCTGGTGCGCGCGTGGCAGCGCTGCGCGCGCTGCCCGCGGCCGGACTGCGCACTGGAATGCGCGCTGGGCCCCTGGCAGGGACTCCCGGCATGGGCGGTGGCCACGAAGGGAGCTCGCTGGGTGGCTGCGCAAGTGGGCGCCCGTGCGCCGGCAAGGAGCGAGGGGCGAGGTTGGCCGATGGAGGGCGCGGCAGGCTCCGCAAAGCCACAGCGGCTGGCTGCAGGGCCGCAGGGCGGCGCAGCGCAGGGCAAGCGCTCCGAGGTTTGTGGCTGCTACAGGCGGGGCGGCGGCGGCAGCGGCGGCGGCGGCGGCGCGCGTTGCGGCGGCGAGCGAGGCAAATAAGGATGCGGTTTTGGGTCTGCGGCCGAGTGGGCAGCCCCGGCGCTGCACCCAGCTTGCGGAGGTGGGCTGGGCGCATGCGATGTGTGGTGTTGTGCGGGGGCGCGGCTGGCAGGGGTGCGGCATCGTCGAGTTCGAGACCGCCGAGTCGGCCGCGGAGGCCATCAACACGCTGCACCAGTCTGAGGCGCGCCCCTGCTTGTTCCAGCGCCTGATACGATTCAAGTGCCTGGCGAAGTGCCTGGCGCGACACAGCAGTGCACAGGCGGTCAAGCACAGGTGTGCTTAGCTGCCTACTCTGCCGCTGACAGCCCCAGTTCCATCGTCAGGTCCGCTCGCTGCGAGCGGGCTCTTCATGCCGTGCGGACACTCCGCCGCGCGAGTCCCCGCGCTCTGAGCAGCCACATCCAACATACTGCGCGGCCCGACATGGCACTGTCTGTACTGCTTGTGCCTGTGCTTGGAAATTTCACGAGGGTAGGAGGGCGCGCATTTGGGACCGCGAGGTCGCTGACCTGGAGCTCGGGCAGGGCTTGGACAGAGCACTAGGGTTTTGCAAGGGATTGCAGTGACGCGGCGGGCGCGCGCGGAGCTGGACGGGCGTGAGGTGTATGCGCGCGAGGACCGCAAGGACGCCGACCAGGAGCTTGGACAGAGCTTCAGGGTTTGCACAGGGTTTGCAGTGACCCGGTGGGCGCGCGTACAGCTGGACGGGCGCGAGGTGTACGTGCGCGAGGACCGCGAGGACGCCGACCTGAAGCAGGCGCTGGGCGGCGAGCCGGGCGCCGCGCGGCCCAAGCGCGGCCGGCCCAGCGGCGGCGCGCCGCCGCCCGGCTACGCCGAGCGCGGGCCGCCGCGGGGCGGCCCGCGCGGCGGGCCGGGCCCGCCGCCGTACGGCGGCGGCGGCGGCGGCGGCGAGGTGCTGCTCGTCGGGCGGCGCGTGGTGGTGGAGGGCCTGGGCCCCGACACCACCTGGAAGACGCTCAAGGACCACTTCCGCGCCGCCGGCGCCGTGCTGCACGCCGACGTGCTGCCGGTGCGCCCCGGCCGCGGCCTGTGTGCGCGCCGAGGCGCCCGCCTCGCGTGCGTCCGGCCGTGTGCTGCCCGCCCTGTGTGCTGCCGGCGCCGCTCCGGCTGCCTTCCTTGCTAGATGCTGAGGGGCCGCTTATGTGCGGCCGGCAATGCGCTGCACGCTGCATGCGGCCGGCAATGCGCTGCACGCTGCATGCGGCGGCCTCCGGTTGCCGTGTTCTCACGCTCCTAGCGCTGTCTGTGGGTGCTCAGGGAGGCGAGCCGTACAGATGGCTGTGTTGAAACGTGCCGTCTGTCGTGCTGCGACTGCGCTCCCGCGCTGTTATTTCTCTTGGCGCCTATGCCAGGTGTCACTTCTGTGACACTGCCGTCAAGGTCCTAGCGGGCGCGAGCAGTGCTGCGGTGTTGACAGGCAAGCCTGGTGGCGGAAATTGAAAAAGACCGCTTTGTTGACAACCAGTGCACCCTGCACTCCCATCACAGCGCATGTGCGCCCGGCAGGGCGGCGCGGGCGAGGTAGAGTTTGCCACCGCGGCGGATGCGCTTCGCGCCATCTCCCAGTTCTCCAATTCGACCATGGATGGTCACACCATCACCGTGCGGTGCGAGCGCCCGGCAGCCCGCTCCGCTGCGCCGCGCCTGACTCGTGCGTGACGTGGCGATGAGCGCTGTGGCTCTGCCATGTGTGACACGTATCAAGCGTACGCTAAGGTTGCTTGTTGCATGGACTTGGCCTGCTGCTGCAATGCGGGCCTGGCGCTGAGTGTGTTGCGTGGCAATTCTAGTGCGCTGCTGGCATGCTGTCGCTCTCGCCGCATGCTTTTGAGGGCGATCACGGACAGGCCGAGCGCAGGGGCCGCGCCATGTGCGGTGCACGGCAGCGACGTGGCGGCTGCTGGATGCTGTCGCATGTACCATATCTGCTCGCTGGCGCGCAGGGACAAGGGCGAGCGCGGGGGCGCGCCGCCGATGCCGCGGTTCGGCGGCCGCGGCGCCGACCCGCCGCCGCGGCCGTACATGGACGAGCGGCCGCCGCGGCCGTTCATGGATGATCGGCAGGTGCTGCGCAACAATGCGCCGCGCGAGGGGCGGCAGGTGCGGGCTGCGCCCGCACGGGGCAGCGCAATGGTTTCCAAAGCGCGCCATTCCATCGTCACGCGCATCGCCAGCCCCTGCTTGCAGGAATTCATGCGCAGCTGCGCGGGTGCCTGGGCGCGGCCATGCACCGCCGGGCGCGCCGCTCCCCAGGCTGCGCTGCGGCTGCACAGGTGAGGCTGCACGGCAGGCCGGCCTCCACGCCCGCCACGAAGCAGCCGCCTGGCGCTCGCCGCAGCCTGGCCCCACGTCCTTAGGTCCCGCCCGTGGGGGGGGGGCCGGCGGACGCGGTGGAGGCGCTGCACCGTGATGGGGCGCGCCCGCGCGCGCAGGTGGTGGTCCAGGGCCTGCTGTTCTCGGCCGGCTGGCAGGAGCTCAAGGACCTGACGCGGCCGTTCGGCAGCGTGGCGCGCGCCGACATCGCCATGGGCACCGACGGCCGCTCCAAGGGCTGGGGCACCGTGCTGTTTGACGACCCGCGCGACGCCGCGGCTGCCATGCATGTGCGCGCCCGCGCGGCCACGCCGCAACGCCCTGCAAATGGCTCGGCGCCGGGGAGCAGACGTAGAGTCGTGCGGCGGAGCGGCGGCCGGCCGCTCGTGCGCGCCCCGGGCGCGGCCCATTTGGGCGCCCGCGGCATGCCCAGCAACAGCTATGTGGGATGTGGCAAACAGGCCGAGGCACAGGCTGCCCGTGTGGCTGCGCAGCCCTCCGATATCGAGGATGCTAGGGCATGTGGCGTCACAGAGGCCGCCTGCCTGACCCAGGCAATGCGGATGCCAGTGCGCGCTAGCGCCATGTTTGACGGGCCCGCCTCATCAGGCCGCCCGCCCGCGCGCAGGAGCTGAACGGGCGCGAGTTCCAGGGGCGCACGCTGGCGGTGAAGCTGGACAAGTTTGCCGCCTAGCGCTGCGCTCGCGCGCGCCTCTGCTTCCCCTGTCTGCGCGCTCGAAGTCCCGGCCTGCATGCCTCGGCCGTTCGCGGTGTGTTCTTGTTGCACCGCTTTGCATGCGACTGCGGCGCGCGTGGCTGCAGCAGCAGCTGCTGCAAGGAGGGACGGCCGCCCGCATGCAGCAGCAGTGCAGGCCTGCTGTCCTGCTAGCTTGCTACGGAGCTGTGCCGGGCGGACATGGGTGTGTGCAACCCTTGCAGACGGGCAGGGCTGCGTGCGCAGTCGCCCTTGACGTGTGCGGCATCTTCTGGCAGAGTGCTGTGGGCGGCGGTTGCTGCAGTTCACCTGCAATGTACATGTGGGCAGAGCACACAACATGTAGCCACGCCGCTTGACTCGTACTCTGGAGGTTGCGTCGGCTGCCTGGTGCAAGCCCCAAAGACATAGTTCGCTACAGCAGGTGACTCGTCTGAAGCGTGCAGGGCGTCGCGCAGCAGGGTGCATGGGGTGACTTTGCTGCAGCATGAGAGTGGGCGCACCCGTGCAGACCTCACTCACGTAGTTGAAGGGAGGAGGGTGTATGGCAGGCGCCTCCTGCAGAGTGGGAATCAGCGTCCTCTGCGGCGCCGGTCTGGTCGTGTTCTACTGGTTGTGTGTGAAGTGCCATTACGACGACATCATTTTACGCCTATGTGCATGTCATGACCTTGGTACTGCTGCATACAGCACGCGCTCTAAGCGTGCTTCGCACCAAATGGCCACTCACCCAGCTCACCTAACAGCTGCGTAGACATCACTCTCGGTTGTGTGCCTTGCAACACACCCCCACCTGCGCTCGAAGCAGGCTTGCGCTCCCCCAATGCCCCAGCGCTAAGCACTCCTCAACAGGGTGCAAGAATAGCAGACTGACAAGTGCTCATGACCCTGAACAGCACCACGTGGCTGAAACGCTAGCAACTCCCGCCACCCCATGATCACCCTCACAGCAGGGGCCCGTGCACACCGCAGAGAGCTCCCACCCTGCCTGATCGACTTTCAACTGCAAATGCAACATGGTGACGGCCGGTCGCTTCCGCATCCTGGCCTGCAGACCAGTGACGCTGGCAAGGCGCCCCACACAAGGCACACGCGCCGCCCACCAAGCAGCCGCCTGCCCCGCAACCAGGCAGCGCACGCATCTGTCGCCCGCGACTCATCAAGGCATGCTGGGTTGACGCATATCAACATGCCGTTAGAGGCTGTGGTGTCCCGCCCGCACACACCGCCTGTGCTATCTGTGTCCGTCTGTTTTGTACGTAACGTTGCGGTGAGGGGGGGGGCCCGCGGCGTGGACCTTGCTGTGCGGCATGACCTGCCCAGCCACCAGCCGCACGTGTCGCCGCGTGGTGTCCACATGGTGTCCTAGTCCGCATAGCCCTCGTGCGCCTTGGGCGCAGAAAACCCGGGCGGACCCTGCTTGTTCACCTTTGCAGCATCGGCTTGTGCCTGCGCGCAGCATTGGTAACGGTTAGCGTGTGAAGCTGGCAAGTAGGGCACGTACGCTATACAAGCCACTCTGTGTCCAAGTCACAGCTGCCTGGCGAGTGCTGGAGCAGAACAACACGAGGCGAGGGGGCGCACGCAGCGCAGGGTGCCCTCGGCACCCTTGAACGCCGGGTCGAGCTTGCTTATGTGCTCCTTCATGAACGGCATCAGGAAGTGCTCAAAGACAAAGGCCGCGCCCTGCAAGTTGGCGGAAAAGGCACGTTGTTGACCAGCAACTTCCACCGCCAAGCTTACGGCATGTAGCCGCTTGGCATGCTGCAAGCAGCTATACTTGGCAAGGCACCATATCAGTTGGCGTGCAGACGCGTGCCTTTGTCTGGGGCAGTGCCAGCCACAGAAGGAACACCAGCTTGAGCTCAGAGTAGAACGGAATCCTGCCACACGCTCGGCGTGAGTGCAGTGTCACTGGAGCGCACGCGGCTGTCAGCAAGAAGCGTCCTTCAGGGACCGGACCATGCGAACACGGACCCCGCGGCTGTCTCCAGGGCGGTCAGTGAGCTGTAGACCACCCAGTACGTCAGCCACTGCGCGCGTCACGAGAGCCATCTTACAGGCCTGCACTTGGAAGGTACTTAGAGCTTCTGCTTAGCACAATAGCACATGTCGCGACGGCAGGGCCCCACCTGCGTGTCATCCTGAGCTCCCGGAGACACCAGCGCCTTGAAGCTGGCATATCTGTGCGGTGCGCAAGCGCTCCGACTGGTCAGGTCGCGTCATTGACTGGCAGGTGCTGCGTAACACATAGTCAAGCAAGAAACAGCAGAAAGGGGTGTGCTGCGCACGTCGGGTAAAGCAGTCCCACAACGTAGCTGCCGCAGCCACACCAACAGTCAGTACGGTGCGTGTTGACAAGCACAGGTGTGGAAGTTAATGCTACCAACATCAGCCGGGCATGCACAAGCAGAGGCATGATCAGGGACATGTAGGACGGTTGCCGGGTGCCCGACAAGACAGGCACTGAGCAGTGCGCATAAGCACGTACATGCACAGCGCTTGGCTGCGCAGGCGCCAAAACCTAAGAAGCGCAGGCGGCACGCACCAGGCCGCCGACGTAATCCCAAAGCTGAACACCATAGTCGGCGGCTGGGTGATCAGATGGACGCTGCGGTGGCTCTCAAAGCAAAGAAGTATGCAGGCAAGGCGCTCAACACAGGCTCATGCATTGACCCTAATGTGTGTAGGTACATGCACACCTGGGCAATAGGGGCGCCTGGGAGCTCCGCAAGAGTGCCTCAACACATTGTCGGGTGGCTGGGTGCCTCAGTCTGTTGACAATGAGGTAGCACACTCCAGTACAGCGACGCCTGACATGTCTGAACTGGTCGACTGACCGCTGTTCCTAGGTGCACCTTCATAGTTGAAAGAGGGAGGTGCACCACACAGAACGGACGGTGTCTATGTACTCCGCAGCTTACCAGCGCTTTGATGCAGGCAGGCGCTTTCGCCCGTCCACACACCCACGCAGCCACACTGACCACTTGTGTGCGGACAGCCCACACCGCTTTCAGAGCCAGGGGCGCACGCGTGTTACCCAGCTGCGCTTGCCAGAGCGCAGACGCGTACCTGGCGCGCAGCCTGGCCGCAGCAGCTGCAGCGCTGGTGGCCTGCACGCCGCTTGTGCCTGGTGCATACGCACAGGTAAGCCGGCGCACCTGTCTCAGCACGAGCTTTGCGGACAGCAGCACTATCGTGTTTGTCTGCGCCAAACCACTGTTATGTTGGGGCCATAGGCTGCGCTCTGGTCCAGCCTCCTGCGCCCGTGCCCGTGCAGGTGCCCCTGGGCCAGGTGGCTGTGCACTCGTATGATGAGCAGACAGCCAGCAGGCGGCGAAGGGCGTCCGCGCCGGCCAGCACGCTGCCGAGCGCGGGCGAGGCCGAGGCGCTGCTGGACCTCAACCGCGACCTGTTCACCGACGATGCCTGGCAGGGCATGCAGAGGCGCGCAGCGCAGTCTCGCAGCGCTGCCTGTCCCAGCTGTTCATATCTCAGTTCAAGATGAACAGGAGCTTATCCACCTGCGCACCTGCCTGCTTCTACCTGCTCCTAGCCTGCCTTACCACGTGCACGAGCTAGAGCAGAGCAGGCGCAGGCTCGCCATCCGACAGGCACGGCAGAATGCTGCCGAGGAGAGATGGTGTCTCCTGGGGGCGCGCAGCATCAAGGCGTATGCGGCGTACCTGGACACGCTGGAGGACGCGGAGGAGGCGCACCCGGCCTGCACCGCCAACCGCCTGCTGCTCGAGCACACCTGGCAGGTGGCGGGCCGCTCGCCTGCACAGCGCTCCGCGCGCCGCGGCGGAGCCCGCAGCTGTCATGTGACCCTCGCACTGGCTTGTGCATTGCCGCCACGCCGTGTCCTGAAGGGGCTCTGTCACCCTAGGCCATGCTTGCGATGTTGCCAGCTGCGCGAGCTGCTGCCAGGGCTCGTCCTTGGTCTAAGAGACCTTGCTTGTGGACCTATGCATGCCGCTGACCAGGTCGCGCCTTCGCCATGTGGTCACCGCAGAGACGCCAGCCCTGCCGCGCAGTGCATTCATGGGCCACATGGCACAAAGGCAGGCGCTGTGCAAGAGCGCGCATGCGGCCCGCCGCTCCTGAAACCCTACCCTCACCCAAGGCCAACGCGCGGCAGGTCGTCGCCAACGAGTTCTTCGACGCCCGCGGCCGCTTCTCGCAGGCGCGCATGCGTGCCTCCCATGAGGCCCCGCTTACTGCAAGGAGTACCTCTTTGCAAGCAACCATGTCTGGGTAGCCGCTCCTGTGGCACTCTCTCCTGTAGCACACGCCAGTGGTCTCCCTGGCTAGCGCGCTTTGCTCTGCTCTGCTGCCAGGCATCAGCTCCCGAGTGAGCGATGTGCAACTGTGCGTTAACAGCACTTTTCTTTTCAACTAATTCCATCGCATGAGACTGACTCATCTGGGTCGGCGTGACGCGGTGTTGCTCGCCTTTAGTCTGATGCCCGGGCGCCAGGCGGCCTGGGCGCGGGAGCTGCAGGCAACGCTGCAGCGCGCGGGCGGCTGCATCGAGCGGCGAGCGGAGGCGTACGCGGCCGCCAAGGCCATGGTGGCCACGCTGGGCGACCGCTACACGGAGTTCCTCACGCCCTGGCAGGCGAGCGCTCGCGCCTGCACGCGCGCTTGCATGCGATTGCTTGACGACTGAGGCGTAAAGGACACAGAGAAGCCAGTGCTGGCCAGGATGGATATGAATATATATCCATGGTGGATGAGGGGACACAAATTGATATTGCTTGTTCTACAATTGTCACTGCTTGTTCTGCAGTAGTCCCCAATGCGGCTGCCTGCTTCTGCAGCTATGTTTTTGAAACCATGGGGGTCTCAGTGGCTGAACGTGGCCCGCCGGCATGGTATTGCCGCCGTGTCCGACGTCTGCACCGCGCTCAACGCACCAGCCGCGCGCAGTTCGCGCAGGCGATGAACAAGCCGCCGCCGCGCGAGCGCGAGTACCTGGCCAAGCAGTTCACGGGCGTGGGCGTGCAGCTGGGGCCGCGCGCTCGGTGCGCGCTCCAGCCTGCGCTCCTGTGCCGGCGAGGGGGTTGAGGGATTGCGGCCAGCTGCTGCGGCCGGGCCGTATGCTGACTGTGACATCTCAGGACAGAGCATGTCCGGCACAATTCTCTCAATTCTGACAATCGCCCTGACACATGTCTCTGGGCATGTCAGCGGCGAGAGAAGCCGCGCCTGCAGCTCCTGCAAGCGGTAACAGACATCCAGGCGAGTGAGCGTGTTCCTGGGGCCTGTCGCGGGGCGTGCCTCGCGCGCCGCAGAGCGGACACGCCAGGGCCCGATTCCCACAGAGGGTTAAGGGTACACTGACCCTGTATGGCACCCGCGCGCCGCATGCAGCGGCGGCGGCTACGTCGTGGAGGGGCCGCTCGCTGGCCCGCGGGCCGAGGAGGCGGGCATCCTGGCGGGCGAGGCGCTGCTGGATAGGGTAAATCTAACCCTATGGGCACGCGCGCGCCGCGCGCAGCGGCGGCGGCTACGTCGTGGAGGGGCCGCTCGCGGGGTCGCCGGCCGAGGAGGCGGGCATCCTGGCGGGCGAGGCGCTGCTGGAGGTCGACTTCTACCGCGCGGACCTGCTGTCCGCGGCCGACGTGGCGGCGCTGCTGCGCGGGCCGGCCAGCAGCGGCGTGCTGCTGCGCCTGCGCGCCGCCGACGGCGCCGAGCGCGAGCTGTACGTCGAGCGGCGGCCGCTGCCGCAGCCGGCCGTCCGCGAGGTGCGCAGCGGGCGCCCTTCTGTCTTCTGATTGACTGCTGCGATTCATGTGCGAGCACTTTGCGTGGGTAGCTGCGGCCGGTTGTCCTGCGCATGCGCGGCCGCGCCGAGCGCGAGCTGTGCTTCGGGTCGGCCTGTCAGCTGTGAGCAAGATAGCAGCCCGTTGATGCGCAAGGTTGCCAGTGCCTCGCCCTCGACCACTGGAACACATTGCACAGCGATGCAGCCACGCCTGAGCGCGGCGCGGCGCCGATGCGCGAGCTGTGCTCCAACCGCATGCCACCTCAGCTGCTTCCATGGTGCTCAGCACGTCGCCAGCACCGAGCAGGCCGGCCTGCGCGCAGATGCGCGTGCTGCTGGCGAGCGCGGCGCGGCCGGCCGCCTACGTGCGCCTGCACTACATGAGCTCCGACACCACGCGCGCGCTGGCCGCGGCGCTGCGCCGCGCCGAGGCCGACCGCTGCCTGGGCGTCATCATTGACCTGCGCAATAACCCTGGTGCGCGCGCGCTGCCGTCGGCACTGGCTGCGATTGTGGCGGACCACTTGGGGGGTCGCACGCGCGCATGGTGGTGTCGGAAAACACATGCGCTGACTTGCGGAGGCGTCGTGTGCTGTCGAGTTCTTACAATGGCAATGCACTGTGGTGCACACCACGCCTTTGAACAGGTAAGGTTATATTAGTGTTGAAGTGTAGGCTTAGGTTAGAGTTAGTACAGACGCACAAGTCACGGACACCTGCCGCGCAGGCGGCGTGTTCGAGGAGGCGATTGCGGAGGCGGCGCTGCTGCTGGGCGACGGCTGCAAGATCGTGGAGACCGTGCGCGGCGGCGGCGCCGCCATCGACGCCGCCTTCTGGGCCGGTCGCCTGCCGCCGGAGGCGCGCGCCGGCCATACAGCGCGCACAGAGCGCGCCATCAGAGCGCCTGTCATAAAGACGTGCTGCGCTTCCACTGTGGGCGCTACACTGGACGAGGCGTACACCGGGGGTCCCATCCTGCGGGAAGCCTGCCTGTCCTAGGGTTCACGTGCGCGGGGGGGCCCATGAGGTGGCAGTGCGGCAGCCGCCTCGGCAGGCCCAGGCAGGGCGCGTCACGCCCCTGCGGCGCTGCGCCAGGTGTTCCCGGATGCGCCGGGGCGGCTGACGCGGCTGCCGGTCGTGCTGCTGACCAACGGCCGCACCGCCAGCGCCGCCGAGGTGCTCGCCGGCGCGCTGCAGGGCAACCAGCGGTGCGCTGCCTGCCCTGTTGCTCCACCTTCTGCCCTGCATCTTGACCAGTTGTGGCACCGCCGGCCGCTGAGGCGCTGGCCAGCGCGCTGCAGGGCAGCCGGCAGTGCGTCGCCGGTGCTTACACTGCTATACATCTTTCCCTGCTTGCCCATCGTCCACAGACACCATGCCCCAATGCGTCAGGGCATGCCCACCGAGTTGTTGCTGAGTGCATGTGCGCCTGCATGGGATAGGAGGACATGCCAATAGGAGGATAGCCCTTGTTGCAGTTCAGCGTATTGCGGCGAAACGCCACGGAAAGCGACGGCGGCGCGCAGGGCGGTGCTGGTGGGCGAGCGCACGTTCGGCAAAGGCGTCGTGCAGTACTACTTCCCCACGACCGACGAGCGGCCGCGGCGCGGCGGCACGCCCACGCCGGCCGATGGCTCCGGCGTGAAGGTGACCGTGGCCAAGTTCATCACCCCAGGTGCGGCCACCCGGCTTGAGCTCGTGCGCCTCCAGTGCAGGGCTTCTCTCATGGTGACCCCGTACAACACACCCAGTGCGGCCGTCCAGCCGGAACTCTTTGGTGCTCCTGGTGTATGGCTCGTCCAGCCTGGCTCATGCTGCGGGGCAGTGGGCCGCCATGCACGCAGGCATGCGAGTGGGCGTGGTGGGCTGTTGCAAGCATTCCCTCTGTGACAGAATCTCTGGCCAAGTCATCGAGGGCTCTGCCAGGTGGCGCGGGCCGGCAGTGCTGAAGGAGGTTGCAGCGCAGCTCTTGCTGCAGCACAGCATGCATGCGGCAGACGAGCCGCGCCGCTTCCAGCCACGGTGGCAGGTCCGCGACAGAGGTGCAGGCAGCGCCCCGAAGACGCTCTCGCCAGCCTGTTACGCTGGGCCTCCGCAGGCCAGCATGATCCCGCAGCGAGCGGTGCGCTGCTGCCCGACATGCCGGGCACCGACGGGGCGCACATGCGCGCCTCACAGCCTGCTGTGCCTGCTCTGGCAGGCGGGCGGGACATCACGGCGAGCGGCGGGCTGCAGCCAGACGTGGCGTGCAGCGACTACCCGCATGGCGGCCTGCCCACCCCGGCCGATGATCGCTGCATCGCCGCTGCGCTGAAGCTGCTCGCGCGGCACGGGTAGGCCCGTCAGGCAGGGCTGCGGTGCAACGTCTGCCAGCCGATGAGGCCGGTTCAAACGCGCGGCGCCCTGCAGACTGAGCGATCTCATGCGCGGGTCGTTAGGCAGCCCACAGGGTTGCGCATTGAACCAGAGTGACTGGGTAGAGCATTGAGGCGACATTGAAATTGTACAATTATGAGTGTGGCGGGAGTGTGAAAGCAACCCAGCTTACTGTGTACCCGCGTGCTAGAGTTGCTGCTGTAATTGTATCGAGCAGAAGACCACCCTACATGGCACGGTGAAGTGAGCACTTGCCCGCTGCGTCCTTTGCGCATGCATTGTAGGCTGTGCAGACGTAAGCGTCCCTGTAGCGGGCGCTTTTTTGACGTCCCGTTCATGCACTTGGGTTGGTGGCATGCATGCATTTGCTGGAGGTGCTGGCTTCAGGCAGTACAGGCTGTGTGAAGAATGTCACTGCTGTGTGATGAATGTCTGTCACTGTTGACTTGACTGTGCTTGTGATGCACCGTGAAGGGCGGGAATAAAGCAGACACACTGCTGGGAGATCTGACGCAACACCAGCACTGCAGCGCTGCAGGCTTTGAGGTCGCAGAATTGAGTACTGCAACTTTTTACAACCTCGTGAAATGCACCAGCTGCAAAGTGGTAAACACCACTACCTGCCATTGCTAAATGCAGCGCCAGCCACTTCTTGGTGATAGGCGCATGGCCCTCTGCACACGCACTTTGACGACACTGTAACATGTAACCCATGTTTGCGCTAACGACGCTGACATTGCGCTTTCTCTCATGCTGTCTCACTCTGATCTCTCAGCTACCCCCCAACTACAACCCGCTCTCCAGACATATGGTACAGGCCACCACGCAACAAACTTGCTGGCAACACTGCGCTGTGGCAGCTGCACAGAAACACCGGAGCGCAGCAGCGCAGCCCGCGTGCGTCTCGGGCGCGCAAAGCGCCGCGCCCGCCAATCCCCGCGCGAGGGCGTCAGAAGACATCGGGCGGACGGGGCCCGCCGCCAAAGCCGCCGGCCGCGCCGCCGCCGGTCGCCTGGCGCAGGTGCAGCGCGAGCGAGTAGTTGGCGAGCTCCAGGCCGTGCGCGCGCTCCTGCAGCGCCGCCAGCGCGCTGCGCCCGGCGGCCAGCTCCGCATCCCTGGCCGCCACCACATCCTGGCGCAGCAGCGACACAGCGGGTTCAGGTTGCTGACACACTGCACGCTGTGCCCCTAGGACGGACTGCGGCGCTTGGCGCGCGAGGCGCATGCAACCAGCGGTGCCTGCGTGCAGGGGCGGCCTCGAGCGCCAGTGGCTGCAGGGCCTGCGCACGCTCGCAGCTTTTGCAACAGCTGCCAGCGCGCGCCGCTCCACTCTTGCACCCACTCACGGCATGGGGCCCGACAGTCCTAGTCTTTCGCTGCCCACAACTGTACACACGGTGCAACCAGTTGCTCAGCCGTGCCAGTGCCCCGCGCCTGCATGCGCGCGTTCTGTATGGCCACGGCGCGCTTCAGGATGCCGTTGTCCCGCTGCAGGTCCGTCAGCTGGCCGCGGAGCGCCGCAGCGTCATCAGCTTTGGGCACCTGCGCGCTTGCCGCCAGACGTGCAAGGCGCGCGTGTCGCAGCCGCTGCTAAACGCCACAAGCCCCAGCGACTGCGCCTGTACACTACACAGGCAAGTGCGCCTGCTTGCCCTCCTTGTCCGGGGCGAGCTTGTCCTAAATCCGGGGCGAATACGGCCTGCAGGCGTGCACGAAGCACAGCAGGGCACCCGACCCGCAGCACCACGGGACCCGCCGCAGCACAGCAAGCGCGCTGCGCCCGCCCGACGCGCACCTGCGCCTCGGTGGCCAGCACCGCCTGCTCAAACGCCTGCAGCAGGCGCGCCGCGCGCGCGCGCGCCTCCGCCACGCTGCCGGCACCGCTCATCTCTGCCACCAGCGCGTCCACCCACTCCGCCGCGCCGCGCCGCGGGGCCTCCGCGGCCGGCGCGTGGCCATTGGCGGGCGCGTGGCCGTTGCACACCGCGTCGTCGCCTGCATATACCACGCTGCAGAGTTAGCTTAGACACGGCTACACTCAAAAATAGGAAATGGCTGTCACTGACCGTTAGACGCTTACACGTCACCACTGGCTATGTGCAGCCACGCACAGCAGCAGAGACCAGACCGCGGAGAAGATATGGCACAGACTCGGCCTCCTTGGCAGAGCACACTGCGCCAGGTAGTACACCACAGGGCAGTGTTGTCACGGGAAGGCCGTGGCAGGCACTGTCGCAAGCAGGCAAAGCCCCAAGGACTGGGATCTGGCGTGCGCGCACCGGCGGCTGCGGACGCAGCCTTGGTGGCCGCCTGCGCGCCCGGCTGCGCCTCCGCGGCGCCGTTGCAGCGCGCGGTCAGGCGCAGCTCGCCCAAGCGCTTTATCGCCGCGTCTATGTTGTCGCCGCACGCGTCCAGCACGTCTGCCACCACCTGCAACAGCTTTGGCTGGTCGGTCGCTGCTCGCTGCAACCTGGCCAGGCTCCACTGAGGTGCCCGAGGCACGCAAGGCGGAAGCACGCCCCAGCAGCAGGGTTGCTCACCTTTTCATCCATGTCCGGGAACAGTCCCCGGAGAGCGGCGAGCGCTGCGGCGGTCACCACATACGCCCGGCCCTCACGGCCTGCCCGCGCCCGGCCGGCCGGCGGGCTGACGCCCAGCTGCTGCGGCTGCCTGAGCCGCTTGCCGTGGCCGTACTCGGGGGCCTCCGCGGACTCGAAGAAGCGTTTGGCACCGATGCACGGGGAGTGGTGCGCTGCCACAGACATCAAAGGCCACCCTGCGGCCGCTGGCGCCCTGCCAGCGCCTGCGCCCCGCCGCGCCGCGCGCCGCAGTACGCTGGCGCCGCCCTGTTTGCCTGGTGCGTGCGACGAAGCCTGCCTGAGGGGCGCGCAGCTGCACGCTCGCAGTGCGACGCAATGCCGCTGGCACTCGGCAGTGTCGTGAACAACCAAGTGCAGTGCAGACTCTGCAGCTGAATAACAGCACGTGAACACAGGGATCTACTTTTGTCTTCGCACTGGCCTCGAGGCAGTTCTATCGCACTGCAGCCTGAGGCAAGCTTGTCATTGAGGTCAAGGGTCTAGTTTGGCGTTCCACTTTCATGGGAAACACATGCATCCATAACTTGGCCATAAAAACGGGCAGGCTATCTCAGGCACGCAGGCTTGCATAAAAACGGGCAGGCTATCTCGGGCACGCAGGCTTGCAGAACAAGTCCGGCACGGCGCCAAAGTGCCACACGTACTGCCATTGGTTTCAGTGCAGGATATACTGGACGCCAGGGACACCCTTAGTGTCTCCTGACACACCCGTCTTGGGCGATGCGCCTGCTCTCTGGCCCCACAGCACCTCATGCCTGTGATTATGCCAAATAGAAAAGCCCGCTGCTGCTCAACTAAGGCAACGTGGCGCTCTGAATCACCAAGCACATCCACGCCTTGTACCCAGCAGCCCACATGTGACCAGGCTGCTGACAGCGATGCAGATTATGCAGGCTAAAGGTGTTGGGACCGCCCGCCAGCCTAGATGCTCGCCATTACTGTCTCAGCCCATTAGTAACATGCAAAAAGCCCAAATAAAGCTCCAGGTGGAGGTGTTCTGAAAGTGTGCCATCACAGCCAAGCGCGGCCCAGTCCCGCTTAACGTAGAAGCGCAAAGACCTTCCTTTTACTCTTGGTTGATAAGAGAACGCACAGCACAGGCCCACTCATCACCAGCGTTACCACGGGTGAGCACAGCGCGCACGCTATGAGTACATGCCACTGGCGAGCCGCACAAGCGTCCTCCTGTACAGGTGGCTGCAAGACCGCACGCATGGCCCGCCTGGTCTTCGCTAGGCATGCCATGGGCGCTCCTACAATGCTGCTAAAGCCCGACCTGCGGCCTGCGCCATTATCGACCGGCGCGCCGCGTGCAGCCCCTACGGGCCGCTGCCGCCCCACTCGTGGTCGGCGTGGTCCTCGGCGGGCGCGCCCAGAGAGTCCCCAGCCGGCGCGCCGCACGCGTCCCCAGCGGGCCCCTATGGAGGTCCCCTACGGAGCGCTGCGGCCCCACTCGTGGTCGGCGTGGTCCTTGGTGGGCGCGCCCAGCGCATCCTCGGCCGGCGCGCCGCGCCCAGCCCCAGCAGCGCCCTACGGGCAGCCCCCGCGGGCCCCCACGGAGGTCGCCTACGGGCCGCTGCGGCCCCACTCGTGGTCGGCGTGGTCCTTGGTCGGCGCGCCCAGCGCGTCATTGCCGCCCAGCACGCCCTCCGCCACGCGCTGCTCGACGTGCGGGCTCATGCCTGCCGCGCGCCAACCCGCCTGAGCAGCCCGCCGGCTGCACCAGGTCGCGCCGTCTGACGGGGTTCCCTGCTGTGTGGGCCGCTCAGTGAGAGGGGCATCGCGGGTGCCCAGATGCTTGGCGCAGGCTATAGGGTACAGGGTATAGGCTATACCCAGCATGCACGAGGCAAAAATGTGGGTAGTGGGTTGCACGCACTGATTGGGCCTCCACTGATAAAGTACCCGCAGCGTTCGACTCTCTCAGGTGGATCTGGGCGCTGCATTGCATGCTGGGGGGCACGCGCGGCACGCAGGCAAGAGGTGCCTCTGCTGCTTGGCTGCTACAGGGCAGACACAAGGCTGGCAGCAGGCCCGAGGCGCCCAGGGTTCCGGGGGCGCACTGTCCGCCTCGCGCTGGCGCGCGTCGGGCTGGTTGTGCCGCGCGTCGGGCGCCTTGATGGGCGTGCCGCCGATCTGGTTGACGCCCGTCTGGTGCGGCGTCACGACGCCCGCGTCGATCGGCGGCGCCGCGCCCTTGCCCGCGCCCTGGTCGCCCTGCGCGGCAGACGCGCCGGAGCCTGACGCGGACCCCGGTGTCGGGCGGGCAGCCGCACAGACGTGGGGCCGTCCGCTGGCCTGCGCCCTGGCAGCCCTGCACCGCAGGCAGGCAAACCAGGGCAGTGGGAATAAACTGCCAGTGGAGGTGTTCCAGAGCAGTGCAGCAGGGCCATGGCGAGCAAAGGCAGGCCACCACAAACCTTCCGCGCACTTCTCCGACCGCCAGTGGTCATCCATCTTTGAGATCTCAAGGGGCTTTCATGCATAGCAGTCATTGTGCGCTTGCCAGGGGCGGGCGCTCGGCCCGAAGCGGCCCGCGCCCCGCATGCCTGGTAAGCCTTTAGAGCGGCGTGGCGCGCACCGCAAAGGCCTTGTGGTCGTCCGCGCCCACGGAGGGCTGGCCCGTCTCGCCACGGTCGGCCGGCGTCCACCCCGGCTCTGGCGGCGGGTGGTGCATCGAGTCGTGCGGGCCGCCCGGGGTGCTCATGCGCCGCGGCGCGCCGGCGCCACGCGCCGCCGGGCTGGGGTGCAGGGAGGGCGCGGCGCGCGCGCCGGCGCGCGTCGCGAAGCCGCGCTTGGGCGGGCTGATGCCGCCGCCGCCCGTGGCCATGCCGGCCGCTTCGGCCTGCCCCGTGGCGTGCATCTCCTTGCCGAAGCCCACGTCCGCGTGCTCTGCCGGCATCTTGGGCGCCACCTGCGCCGCAGCGAGCGCACTCGCATGGCATCATGATTGCGTTTGGCCGCTGGGCTCAGGCCTGAATCGGAGGGGGCAGGCCAGCATGGCGGCGTGGCCACCTCAGAGACTGTGCCCTCCTGACGCGCGTGACCCCTGGCACGCGTTTATTGCTGCCTCCCGTAGCAGGGGACCCGACAGTGGGGGACTCGAGCAGACCAGGTAGCAAATGTGTTGCAGGGGCATGTGGGACCCTGTCGGAGGACCCTGCACCGTCCAGACTGCTCTCACATGCAACCTGTCACCACGCATGCACCCAATCGCAGTGTCAGCAGGTTTAAAACTGCTGTAACAAAGTAACACCGCACAAAAGCATTGTGTGGGTCAAGGGGGCACCCCGATTAGGTCGCCGGGCGCGTCCGCCGCGGCGGCCGCGTCGCCGACGGGCTCGCCTGCGGGGCCGCCGCCCGGCGCGGCGGTGAGGCTGCCATCGGCGTCGAACGCCGCGCCGGGCGGCGGGCCCATGTGCGCGCCGGTCGCCATGCCGGCAGCGTCGGCCTCGCCCGCGGCCTTGTGCGCCTCGTGCCCGTGCGCGGGCATGTCCGCGGAGCTCAGCTCCGGCGCGCCCTGAGCACCAGCACGACACTTGCCTTGTTTCATAGTTTTCTGGGCTAGACCTTACAGGACAACAGTCCTTTTCGTGTAAGAAGGCGTCACACAAAGGCGTCTACCAGCTTCGCATGATCAGCTATTCACGTAGCTCTCCGCGCACAAATGCCTGACCCTCCATCTATCTCACGCACCGCATCCCTGTAGACGGCAGAAACACCCTCATGAAGGATGTGCGCGCTTAAGCACCCCTTTCAGCCGTGGTGCGCGATGGGGCCCTCACGTGGCCACAACAGCGCGACTTGCTCTTGCAAGCTTCGCACAATATCGCTGACCTACCGAATCGAGCCCTAATTGCCCAGTGGCCGACAACTTAAGAGCGGGCCTCTGCGCCTACGACCCAGCCAAGTGCGACTGGCCCGGTGGACCCTACTCAACCCTGCCATAGCCCTGGAAGCGCACCCCCTCGCCCGGGTGCGCGACGTTGCGGTAGGGCGCATCCACATCGCCGGTCCAGCGCGGCGCGCACGCGTGGAACGAGCGCCGCGCCGTGTGGAAAGCGCGCCCGCCGCCTGCGTCCGGGCGCTTGACTGAGATGCCGCCGGGGGGGATGCCGGGCGTCACGTTTGCCGCGCCGTCGCCAGCGCCTGCGTGCGCTGCTGGCGCCACGCGTCCATGCTTCAGGGCACGATGAAGGGCAAAGTCTCGGCGAGGAAAAGTGGCCAGCACCGGGCCAGGTGCAAAAATGCGTCCATAGCTGACACGTCCAGCGGTCCATTAGCTGCTCGTGTGCTGACACAGACACACAACATCGTTCATAAGTTTGCGCTCACGAGTTTGCGCTTGGGGCATCGCCCTACACCCTAACCCTACCCTATTGCACCTGGGGCAGTACCAGCGGTCTTGACGCCGGGCGCCGGCTCCACCTTGACCTTCTCCGGCGGCGCGCCCGCGGGGTCATGGTGGGGCTCCGGGTGGTCCGTGCCGGGCGGCGCGGTCGGCTTCGAGAAGTGCACCGCGTCGCTGAGCTGCTTGCTCTCGCCGCTGTTCGCCCTGCAACCGCACGCAGGGCGCCCTGGAGCCTCCGCCTAGCACGCACTGCTTTGCAGCTGCGCAGTGTGGAGGGGACGCAAGTTTGCAGACGTTTCGACTTGCCAAGCACACGGGCCCAGGACGTGAAGCAGAGACACGCAACGTGCAGTCTATTGTAAAAAGCTACAAAGCGTGACTCTGCAGAAGCAACACAGTGACTCCCCAACAAGCTGCTGTCCGCCAGGGCACATGTTACTAGGTAGACAAAGTTGCTGTGCTATTAGGCTTAAGCAGACGTGCATATGCGCAGTAGAAGCAAGGAGAGTGCGCAAGCTGTGAGCCCGCACTCGTTCTTCTCCAGCTCGCTGAAGTTGGGAGCGCGGCCGGACTTGTCCTCTCCGCCCCCGTCGCTGGCTGGGGACGCAAAGCCGCGCAGCAGGGCGGGCACGCGCGCCAGGGCTGGGGCATGCCCCGCGTCGAGGGCGGCGCCTCTGCCAGCGCACGCTGCCAGGGGCCTGTGACCGCAAGAACAGCACGACGTTCACAGGTGTGCGCCTAGCGGGCACCGAGCAGAATCTCTGATGTAGAGTTGTCAGCACATACACCACACACTTGCAAGACCCATGGACCTGCAATACTTACTGCAGCACACGAAGGGTAGCAGTGATATGCACCGTAACAGCGCCTGCCCGTGCCGCCACATCTTATTGCGCCCTTGCGCTCCTTGTGCACGTGCAAAGTCGCTGGTGCTGTATGCACGCTTTTTGCTTCACAGTAGAGCAGCTACTAAACAATAGTTACTCTTGGACTGCATCCATGTCTTTGTCTCTGTCCCTCTGACTGTGGCAAGGAAAAGAAGAAGGCTGCTGGCAAGGGTCGAGTTGATTTGCTCACTGCTCATGTCGTATAGGACGTCAAATGCGAGCACTGGGCAGTCTCGAGCAGGCCCGAGCCTTGTCACCAAAAAAAGGACAGAGCGGTGATTTGCATGCGATGTGAGAGTCATGGGTCAGCTGAGCACAGGCAGTGACTGCCTGGCAGTCAGCTGATGCACATGTCAGACCTTCGGGGCGTCACTGTTTCATGTTGCAAGGACGGCTTCAGGCCGCGCTGCATGCAACAGAACTCCATAAGACCGCATTACAGAGACCTGTGGGATGTGGCAAGTCTGTTACAACCATACCCCAAGGCTTGAGAATGCCTCTCCATGCACTCGCGCAGCACACTGAAAACAATGCCCCCTGCGCAGCGCTGCATGCGCTGCTTGACCCGCACATGCCCCCGATGAGCACGCGATATAGGGGATATTCATTGAGCACACCTCGATTGGGCTCGGGCATGTGCGGAGCTGGCCGCCCCAAAAAGCCAGTCCTCACAAAACAAGTCTGGCCGAGCTCACCAGAGCCGCTGACGGCTCCCAAACACGCAAGCTCGGTCTGCACGCGACAGTGTGCAGGGAGCTGCGCGTCGCCAATGCATGGAAGCTGGAAGGGACGTGCGGAGCTCCAAGGGGACACCAGACACCATGGCATAAAGCAGCAAAGCGATGCCCGGCCTCGTCTGATGAGGCAAGGCTGCAAATGACCCGTTACCGAGGAAGCAACAAAAAACGGACTGCGCTGCCGCTGCGCTCGCAGGTCTCCCCGACTTCAACACGCCTGCAGGAGCTTCAGGTGGCGCAAGACGGGACTGGCACACAACACTTCTGCTGCACCTGGGACTCACCTGTTGCTTGGCTCATCACTGTGCTGCAAAACAGCAATATGCGCTCTGCATGCACATGCAAGAGCTGCACAGCGCACCTGCTGCCGGGCTATTTGACGTCACCTACAACTGATTATGACAGCGCAATGCTGCAACGCATGGCTGCCGCGCCTAAGTCGCCACAGCGAGCTGGGCGCCAGCCAGTCACGAGGAGCAGCACAACAGGCTGCTGACACAGCGCCAAGATATGTCCTGCCACAGCTGCGCATAGAGACACAGCCGCAGCCTGGCGTCGCCCGGCTAGTCGTGCGATGCAATGACAAAGTCCGGGTAGGCGGGGCCGTGGTGGTCGATGTTGTCGATGCCGGCAATCTCAGTCGCCTGGTCGACGCGCAGCCGCTTCACGGCATGCAGCGCCCAGAACAGCGCCAGGCTGCGCGCGGGCACGGCGCTGCAGTCACTATGACGTGCATGATGCTCTGCAGGTGACTCACCCCACTTCCCACTTGCACGGGTGGGTGCACATGCCCGCAAAGCAGGCAGTGCTGGTGGAGTGGTGCGTCTGCACCTGCCAGGCACAGCGCGGTGTGATCAGGGCTTTAAATCAGGGTATGCTATTGCACTGTCCGGGTATAGGGCCGTGGCCGCACGGCGCGCGCGCGCCCTGCCGCTGCCAGCCCTGCGCGTGCATGCAGCTGTGCCGCCCGTGCGGCGCACGTCCGCCTCAGACTGTCAACGGCCAGCGCATGCGCCAGGCGCACCCAGCAGCAGCACGCCGTGCCGCTGCCTGCCCCGAGCATACACAGCCACCCGCCTTGCGTGCGGCCAGAACTAGACCCGAACCCTATCAGTTACCGGGGACCCGAACCCTACCACATTTGCAGCGCGCCTGCAGGCGCCCGTGAAGGCGATGATGGCCAGCGCGCCCAGCGCCTGCACGCCCAGCTGCTGCCAGCCCAGCGCGCCCGCGAAGAACACGCCCCCGCAGATGCGCTCTGGCGAGCCGCGGTGCTGCGTGATGTAGTCGGGCCGCGCGAAGAAGCCGACGCCTGCGCGCCCATTCGGGGCTTCCTGGCGAGGCGCCAGCCCCGCCCCGATGACAGGCGGGGCTTCCCGTCGCAGACCAGAGCGCATGCAACGAGCACACGGACAAGCGACGGCGCCGAACGCCTTCGCCAGATCAGATCAAAGGCCTCCGTGTGCTGGCCTCCTTGGAGGTGCATCAGCTCCATGTGCAAGTCTCCCGGCCAGCGGGCGTCCTTGAGTTGAACCGGCCACTGCCTGAGGAGCCCCTGCTGCAGGGCGCCCGGGCGGCGCACCCAGGATGCCGACGAGCGAGCAGCCGCCGTGCACCGCGCACGCCTCCAGCGGGTCGTCCACGCGCAGGCGCAGCAGCAGCCGCGAGCAGCCCAGGTAGGCCAGGCCCGCGAGCACGCCCAGCACAAAGGCGGCCCTGCGCATGACGGCACATGATGCTGAGGTCGGGCAGGGTGGGGTGCGGCCCTGCTCCCACCCTGACCTTGGCCGTCTGCTGATTCAGAGGCAGCAAGGCCTCGTGGACGCACTCCACATGCGTGGCAAGCTCGGAACACACCTAGACGACGAGTGGCCCTATCCCGTACGCCTTGCAGGCAGTCTAGCGGCTGAGACTTAATGTGATGTCACGGCATGACAGCCCGCTGCTCAGCGCAGGCACCGCCAGATGCGCAAGCGAAGGCTGCATGGAAATCCAGAGGTGCAAGCGCGCGTGCCGTGGCAGCCACTCTGCCGCCTCGTCGCCCCGCCGCGCGGTCGGGGCGGCGTGGCCCTGGCGCCAGCGGCCGCAAAGCGCGGGGCGGCGCGCACCAGGGGTCCACGTGCGGGCAGATGGCCGTGATGGCGACCATGCTGCCGAGGATGGCATTGCAGCACACGCGCAGGTCGTACAGCCCAGAGCGCCACCATGTCGCAGCTAGCGCCTGCGGCGCCGCCCGCGGTCACGCCCGCTCGACGTCATCCTTGCCTGTCTGCAGAAACAGCCTCAAATTTTCACAGGCTTGACGGCACTCCGGCCAGCCCGTGAGGCTTGTACAGGGGAACAGTGATTCCCTATGCGTCGCTGCCACATGCGGGACCGCCCATCTGCACAGCAGCCCGCCACATGTTTAAGGCATTTGAGAGGCATTTGAGAACACGACTCTGGATTGACGTCATGGAAAAGCATCCTCGAATCTGACGCAGGCCACTTTCTTGCATTGGCGGTCCAGCTTTAGAGCGTGTGCAGAAGAGCTGTGTGCCAGGCACACGAGGGCATGCGGCAGAATTAACAGGTGCTGTAGTTTTACACAGGCGGTGCACAGACTGTGCACACATGCTGTGACACCAAAGTCACTGAACAAGCGCTAAACACCTTGAAGCACAGGGCATAGTCCACCCCGCGCGTGCCGGGTGGCCAGCCTTGCCCTGCGGGGCCAGGTCAGGCCGCGGCCGGGCGCGCACCGTCAGCGCGGCCGCGCAGCCGCAGATGGTGGTGTTGACGGCCGCGCGCGCGGCCACCGTGGAGCGCTCGTTGCCGCGCAGGTATGCGGGCGCTATATTGAAGCCATACCTGAGCGCCCAGCGGCGCACTCAGCACCTCAGCCTGCTGTGTCAGGGCGCAGCTCGCGCCGTGCTGGGCCGTGACAGGCGACCGGTGGGTGTGTCTTCTGGTTGAGCTGATTGTCTTTTGAGTTAACTCACAGCAAGCACCAACAGCAACGCTGAGCAGCAGCTCGCGCAGCGCGCACCGGCCCTGCTCTCCAAATACCCGCAGCGAGCGATGAGCGCAATCCAAGCCCCGAAGTAGCTGGCAGAGCACTCTCAAGCTGTTGCGTATTATCATCGACTAAAGCGGATGCGGCGTACGCCCACCAGAGGGCGCCCCGCGGCGCCACTCAGCCTGATTTATATGGGGGAGCAGGGGTTAACCCAAAGTCCACCGTCCAGGCTCACAGCGCCCTTACAAGCGTCATGCTGGCAAGCGCTGTGAAACGCGGGCAGGGCGACGCACCAGCCCATCCACAGCAGGAAGGTGCCCAGCGCGATAGACTCCACGTTGTGCCCCACGATGGGCTTCACCTCGGGCCCATTGAAGCGCCCGAGCCGCGGCCCGATCGTCCACGCGCCCACCAGGCCCGCCACGCCCCCTGGCGCAGACACCCATGTCACGGCATTCTCTCTGCACCATGACGATGGCGCACTTTGGTCATATTCTGATGCTGTCACCGAAATTGGTGGCGCTGTTGTCAGGCACGGCCTTGCAAGAGTGTGAAGCAAACACCAGTCGCACTTGATGCTGGAAGCAATGGTACTGCTGCCGCACCGCACCAACAGTCTCCCTCGGCATCTGTTCAGCCGAGGATGCGCCCGCATGGACCGCATGGGCCGGGGGCCGCACCCAGCAGGTGGACCGTCGACCCGCCCGCAAAGTCGAGATACAGGCAGCTAGGCGCGAAGGTCGTGAGCCACCCGTTCAGCGCCCAGTGCACGACGAGCGGGTAGATGACAACGGCCATCAACGGCGTGTATGCGACATACGCCTCGAACTGCGCGCGCTCTGCCAGCGAGCCGCTCACAATCGTCGTCGCGGTCAGCACTGCGCGCGCCGGCGCCGCCTATCGACGCCGTCCGTCAGGCCCGCCGCGCGCCGGCCTCGGCGGTGCGCAGGCGGGCCGCCCGCATGTGCGGGCGCCCCGGCGCTGCATGCGCCACCATGCCCGGGTACGGGCGACTGGGCGACTGCTCATTGCATCGGCTGAAGCAGCGTGCGCAGCAGGAGCGCGGCGACAGAGGCGCCCTACCGCAAGCTGAGCTGGTATCAGATCGGAGACCTCAAGCGGCTGTGCACCAAGGCAGGCCGCAGCCAAGTGGGCACCCAGCCGCACGCGGCGCTGTCACCGCAGGCCTTCTGCCTGATCCTAAGCGCCCACATGCACGGCTGGCAGTGTGAGAGCCTGTGGGATGGCAAGGCGGGCCGAGCAGCGGGTCTGTCCAATCCAAAACACCCACGGCTGGCAGTTTTGAGAGCCTGTGGGGTCACAGCAAGGCGGGCCGAGCAGTGGGCCCGCCACGCACGGAACATGAAGGACGTGAACCAGAGCAGCGCGACATCGCGCGAGAAGCTGGCGCCCAGGAAGAAGTTGGACGCCCTGCGCGGGCGGGGTAAACCCAGGGTTTCACACAGGGCTTCAGGCCTGCTTCACGCCGCGCACCGCCCTGCGCTCGCGCCGCCCTCGCGGCTCTCTAAACGCAGGCGCTCGCTGGCGACCTCGGCCGCCGAGGTCTCGCAGGCAGCGGGTGAGCGGGGCCGGCGGGCGCACCCGATGAGGCCCGCCTTGGAGTCGCCGTACGCGAACGCAAAGCCGAGCGCCCAGTAGCAGACGGCGCAGATGAGCTTGTCGACGATGTTGTGCAGCAGGATGTTGCGCACGTTCTTGGCGCGCACGCTCCCAGACTGCGGGCGCGGGCGCGGCTCGTCTGCAAGGTGAAGTGGGAAGCAGGGCGGTGCTGCACAGCGCAGCCGCCGCCCGGCCGAACAAGCAGCCGCAGGCAGGCCACCTCAGCGCCAGCAGCTCCGCACGCTTGAATTGGGCACGCCGCGCGGTGTGAAAGTCATAGTAAGCGCGCACCCCGAGGACTGCAAAGCCGACCTGCTGTGCGAAGATGACGACCCTGCCACGGCCACAGCGTGCACTGGTGAGCACCCCATCAGAAACGCATAGTTGCCCGCTCGCCCTGCACCCAGTGCCTGTACCAGCAGTGCAGTGACCAGTGCGTCCGTGACTGTGAGCCAAGCTGCCTCCCCACGGTATGCAGACACGGTTTTTGCATCCGTCAGCCATGGACACAGCAGACACTCCCGCTTGAAGTGAGCAGGGGCGCATCACGCCAAGTGTGGGGCACCGGCTGTGGCCTGGGCGCACGAGAAAATGAGCAGCTGGCCCGCGTCGTCCTGGCTGAAGGCGTAGTACCCGGGGTCGCCCCCCATGCGCAGTGTCCCCACCACCCGCTGCTCATACGTTGGCACTGCGCCCGCCATGTGCTGCTCCCCTCCCTGCCGCCTCCGATCGCCAGCCGCTCACGCATCCTTGCCTGCCCGCCCTGCCATGCCCGCCGCCGCAAGCGCAGCGGTTCCAAAACAGCACGCCCATATCTTCGAGCACGCCCTGTGTCTGGT